>Ga0210043_1001247_pt1 | contig 22451 bp, 32 predicted proteins | sample CryGeymet201501t_FD_183990 | JGI IMG/M metagenome (GOLD analysis project Ga0210043, IMG submission 183990) | Groundwater microbial communities from Crystal Geyser aquifers in Utah, USA - Crystal Geyser metaG 2015-01t (SPAdes) (version 2) | ecosystem: Environmental > Aquatic > Deep subsurface >... | reverse complement strand
GCCGCCAGGGCCGCCGCCAGTTCCGCCGCCAGGGCCGCCGCCAGTTCCGCCGCCAGTTCCGCCGCCTGGGCCGCCGACTGGGCCGCCGCCAGTGCCGCCGCCGCAAGTCCCACCGCCTGGACCGCCGCCAGTGCCGCCGCCTGGGCCGCTGCCAGTGCCGCCGCCAGTTCCGCCGCCTGGGCCGCTGCCAGTGCCGCCGCCGCAAGTCCCACCGCCAGTTCCGCCGCCAGTACCCTCGCCAGGGACGCCGCCTTAGAAAAATACGGCAACTGTCTGGAGGAAAAATTATTTAAAAAATGAAAATGACTGAATCCAAATACCCCGCAACTTGCGGTCGCTCGATGCGGTTGTTGGGGCGTGCTCTCGTGGCGTGCGAATACTCTGGCTCTGTCCGCGATGCCTTCGCTGCGCTCGGATGGGATGCGTGGTCGTGCGACCTGCTGCCATCCGAGAAACCTGGAAATCATTATCAAGGAGACGTTCGCGAAATCCTAGATGAATCTTGGGACATCATGGTGGCTCATCCCCCCTGCACGCATCTGGCCGTGAGCGGTGCGCGTTGGTTTTCCAAAAAGATGCGCGAGCAAGCCGAAGCTCTGGACTTCGTACGCCTGCTGCTCTCCGCCCCGATACATCATATCGCGCTTGAAAATCCGGTAAGCATAATCTCGTCGAAAGTACGCAAGCCCGACCAAGTGATACAGCCTTGGCAACACGGCCATGGTGAGACAAAGGCAACGTGTCTCTGGCTCAAGAATCTCCCGTGCCTGAAACCGAGCAACATCGTGGAAGGCCGCGAGGGACGAGTCTGGAAAATGCCGCCGAGCGCGGACAGATGGAAGGATCGCTCCCGCACCCTGCCGGGTGTGGCTGGAGCGATGGCTCACCAATGGTCGATCGCTAGTCGAAAATCTGCGATCAAACAATTGCAGGGGTAGAGGTTGAAATTAAATGGCACGGGCATGTTGAGGCATGGATCTATGATCCGGTAGAACCTGAGACAGCTCAATGGATGATCAAGGATGAAGATGATGATCCAGATTGGCAAAGGATCAATGAAAAATTTGCAATCTGGATTGATTAACAAACAAAAAATAATATATTATGAAAATTAATAGAGGTCAGAAAAGCAGAGTTTCTGCACGCATAATCCTTGAAGTTTTAAGGGGTGTTAATTACGGACAGTTGTCGATCATCGTCTCTGGTACAGGCGACCTGCTGGTTCGACCCCCGTCCTGGGTAGTGGGAGATCACGAGACAGTTTTGGTGACTAGATTGTCTGAAGGCAGTCTTGGGATAGACTGGGAAAAGGAGGAGAATGAAGAGCTGGATTTAGAGTGCCTTTTTAAATATCTCGAAAATATCTGCATTCATACAGCTCATTTATGCTAAATACAAGGGGTAAAATGGACAAATGGGTTTTTCTTATCAGGTCCAAAAGGACTAAAAAACCGTTCGCGGCTTATGAACTAGGTTGCGCTAGTTCTGATAATGCAAAAACTTATGCGACCGGCATTGAGAAGGTATGCAAAAGTCTAATGGTCGACGGACCTTTTAAGGGGGAATATGAAATGCTTTCAAAGGCAAATAATGTTTTGGATTCAGTACCCGTTTTTAGGTCATTTGATAGACTCTTGTATTACACCGGGGAGTATTACGCCGAAAAAAGGGAGATATGAACTTATGCACAATCCACGACCATTTAAAAATAAACTCAATGCAATATTTCATTGGACTGGAATTCGCGACATTGACGCCGTACCATTGTTCGCATTTGAGGTTCAAACCAGCGAGTTTGAAGCCAAGCAATTAAGACAAAAAATGATCGTTACATTTACGACGATAATCGTGACAGACTTGAAATTAGGACGTTTTAACAATGACGAAGTATTTCAAGTTCCGGTATTCACTGACCTTTCAGAGATTTTCAAATTTGTTCCACAAATACAAAAACATTAAAACCATTAAAACCATGAAACCAGTTACATATAAAAACATACGGAGACGGCTAGGGCTATCTGAAGAGGAACTAGCCAAAAGGCTAGGAGTCCATTTCACAACCATATACCGGAGGGAGTCCGGCAAGATTGCAATAACCCCGCAAGCTGAAAACTCAATCAAGGCATTGCGCCTTGCGATGGAGCCGAAAGCGGCATGAAAATTTTCATTACAGAATTTTTATGCGTGGTGGTAAGCGCATTAATTTTCCTGTTTATATTTTTCACCATTTGAAACAGTCGGATCAAAACAAACCAACTAATTATGGAAAACCAAATCAAACCGGAACAACCGGAACAACCGAGCTTGAAACTTTTAAAATTTAGAATATTCACAAACTATGGTGCGTTACCGGTTTTTCAAATACCGGTTAGCATTAAATTGTTTGAGGAAATTGAAGGTGAACAATGTCGTCGTGTGATTTGTTCCATGTTGCTTGAATTTCTGTGCGCCAACGCAAATATACCATTGAATAAAGTTCAAAATGCAATCAAAGACGAAAGCATTATTCAGCCATTAACATTAAAAGAGGTCCAACCACCGAATATTACCGCCGGAGTTACAACCAGGATTTTTCAAGTTGCGACACCCCGAATGCTGGTCGATCAGTTGTTGGCTTTCAAGATTACACCGTTTATGGATATACGATTTTGTGTGGAGATTACTGACGTAAAATTGGAAATGTCCAATATTAAAAATTAAGTGATGGAAAATGAAATTGAAATTTTCAAATCAGAATTGAAAAAAATTGGAATTGGTGAACCTGCCATACACTATGATTTTTCAACTCAGGGGAAATTTTCTTTCCCCTGGTGTTACTGGAGATTGTCAAATGAGCAAAAAATGAGCATAAAGAAAAATATTAATTTATCATGTTCTCATGCTTGGACAACCCGTGAAGGTGTAAAAACTTTTAGAGTCAAATTAGTTAAACCTTGAAAAAATGAGAAATGAGAAAAACGAAAACCCGATTGATTTACAGAGACAAAAAAGGGCGGTTTGTCTCAAAGGAGAAAATATTCAATCCAGGGGTTGTCAAAACCGTCACAAAAACAAGGGGGAAAAGAAAACCCCTAGAAATATTTAATGCTGAACAAGTCAAGGTTGATTACTCACCAGAAATTGAGCAAAGATTAACGGCGCGAAAGCAAAGTTTAAATGATGTTATTAAATTCAGAAACGCAAAGGGGCAATTTGTTTCGGCAAAGGATCGGTATTCTGGTAAGGTTGAAGCCGTTGACATAACCAGGCGTGGTAAAAAAATCAGGGTGTATGACAAACGCACGGAAGGTGAAAACCTTACACCTAGTATTTTGCAGCAAGTCACCGAAGGTATTTTCGCTCGAAATGTCGACCCATACACAGGTAAAGAGAAGTCACGGCGTAAAATATTTGAGTTACTCCCCGCTGTGTTTGAGCCCATTGAAAAAATTATCGTTCCTGGCAACGTCAAATATTCCGCATTCTGGTTGGGTAATAAAATTGCTGAGTTGCGAGGTATTCGGGGCAAACTCCTTCATATTATTCTACTTATTAAAGATGGAGACGCTTACCGTAAAATTGATTTTTATCACCGAGTAAAGAAAAACAAACATCGTCGAAAGATTGGTCAAAAAATTTATGATTTACTTCCATTTCAAATTTACAAGCGAATTAATGAGGGAGCTGGTATGGTTGGGCTTGTATTCTACAAGTCAATTCCCAAAAAAGGTGTTTTGCTTGATAGAGTAGGAAAAAAAGAAGTGAAATTGATTTGGGCTATCATAGAAAAGCTAATCCAAACCGATAGAGATTTGAAATGAAAACAACTTATTTAATCCTTGGACTAATCACAACCGCATTAATTATGAAAAGAAAAAATAAACCGTTACCAAGCCAAGACAAATTCAAGATATACCGTGTTGACCGAACATCGCCATTTTACGATGCGGCCAAAAATTTAATGGTGCAAGAAAACGCTGCAATGTTTGCATTCAGCAAAAAAGGTCAAAATCTTGATTTAGTAAACGCTTGGATCAATAAAAATATTCGACCCATTGAAAGAGAATTTGATAGCGGAGAACGGGGAGTAGAATTGCTTAACCGAGCCAATAAACTGAAATTCAATATTGAAACCTACAAAAACCAAATATGAAATTCACAAGGTGGTTAATTTGTCGGTTATTTGGTCATAAGATAGTTTTTAGAGAGGACTTGACCAATGGGGGTCCGCAATGCTGTTTTAAGGGTTCAGGCTATACTTGTTTATGTTCACAGTGCGGTTTTGTTTTTGATAATTCAAGGACGCCTAGAAAGGAACATAATGATTGACTATCAAGTTGAGATTGACAAGGAGGTTGAATTTTTTGACCAATTTGACAAATGGTATGGTATGGATACCGAAAACGATGAAAACGGAAAAGTCACCTTGGTCGCATTGGTAGATGAGTTTGGCTGGTCAAAAGTCTGGTATGATACTGAGGGTTTTAAAACATGGTGCGATATGGAAAGTGCCGGAAAAAATGCTACGGTTGTGATTTGTCATAACTTGGAGTATGACTTGGTTAATATTTTTGGCTACGAATACGGGTGGCTTAATCTTACTTATCTTGGGACGCGTTTAATATCGGCGCGATACCAGGGGATTACTTTTTATGATTCACTTAATCATTTCCAAATGCCACTAAAAAAGTTGGGGGAACAAATCGGTATCGAAAAGAAAGCGTTTGACATTCACAGTGTTGAATACGTTACAACGGATGCGTTGATTTGCCTGAAGGCAATTACAAAAGCAAGGGACTTCATGTCAAGTTTGGGGGGCAAATTAGGAGCAACCTCTGGGAGTAGCTCGACAAGTGTATGGCGATATATGACTCAAGATGACTACCTTCTAGGACCTGTTGACAATGAATGGCTTCGGCAAAGTTATTATGGAGGGCGAACAGAATTATTCAGGACGGAAGCACGCGGGACGATTAGGGCTTATGATATTAATTCTATGTACCCGTATTGTATGACTTTTGACTACCCCGAATACCTGGTTTCAGACAAACGATTTCAAAAAGATAAAGGAATTGTAGAGGCAACCGTATTTGTACCATTAACTGAAACCATTGGACCATTACCAAAGCGAATGGAAGAAACAGGTCGTCTTGTGTTTCCTATTGGTAAATTTTCAGGACTGTGGACCTATGACGAATTACGATTTGCCGAAAGCGTAGGGACCAAGATTTTAAAAGTGAAAAAGGCTTTTGGTTGTAATACTCTCATAAAACCATTTGAAGATTATATAAACACCATTTACAAGTTGCGTAAAAATGCGACTGATCCAGCGGAAAAGCTGTTTTTGAAATTATTGATGAATACCCTTTATGGGAAACTAGCCGCGAAAAATGAAATCACTAGAACGGTTGGATTGATTACGGTTTTGGAAAAGTACCCGCATCGGTTGGAAGATGTTAAATGGATCAATGCCGCAAGGGGGTTGTTGGAATATAAAACTCCGCCGCAAAGATATGTCAATGTTCCATGGGGTAGTTATGTCACAAGTTATGCACGGATTTTGCTCCAAAAATATTTGAGACAATGCCCGCCGGAAAAGTTGATATATTGCGACACCGATAGCCTATACTGTGTTGATTACGAATTACCAACAAGCGATGAATTAGGCGAAATGAAATTAGAGTCAACGGGGGGATACATGAAAGTGAAGCAACCCAAAGCCTACCAAGTCGACGATCATTTTAAGGCCAAGGGGGTTCCACGACCGAAACTTGACGAAAATGGAGATATTGTTATTGATTTCGCGCGTGAATTTTTCGAGACTGGTTGCGTGGCATTTTCTCAACCGGTTCGTTTCAAAGAAAGTTTAGTCCGTAAAAATCTCCGCCCAAACCAGTGGATTGAAAAAACCAAGTCTATGATCACCGAATACAAACACAAAGATCTAAGGGGTCAAAGATATTACCCTGTTTCAATTGAGGAATAAATTTTAGACAATCGGCACGTGCCGAATGTCGAGCACAACACAAAAAACCAAAAACTAAAATAAAAGTATGGCTAAAAAACCAACAAATAATAATGACGCTGCGTGGGAAAACATTAGCGGCGAATCGTACGGAGGCCAATCCGAAATCCTGGAATTGAAGCCAGGTGAAATGGCCGGACCTATTGAATACCGGGGGTTCAAGCAAATCACCCTGGATACAGGACTTCACAATTCACATCAGGGGATTATCGACGGTGAATTAATGCGTCTACCACTGGCCGCGACATTCACCCAAGCACTTGATCAAGCGGACGTTCAAATCGGGGACGTATTTCATATGAGGCGGACGGATGACGTCGAGAAAAAACGTGGTGCCGGCAAAGGTAAACCAATGGCGATTTACGAGATCAAAATCGTAAAACGTGGTCAACGCCACAACGAGGAAGAATAAACCCGGAGATTTAAAAGCAAAAACCGTCGATCCTTTACAGGGTCGACGGTTTTCTTTGTTATGCAAGCGAGTTAGGTAAACGACTTGACCGCATTATTTATTATATCGGCATTTCTGTCAATCTGTGATTGTTTCCGAATGGCGTCTTTTGTTTGTTGATGACCGGCGATTTCGACTCCCTTAACGGCCGTTTTAAGAGCGTTTTTCTTCTGGTTGGAATACCAGACCAGACTTCCCGATAAAAGTGCAAGAAATCCGTTTACAGCGGCATTTGATACTGGCTCAAGGTTGAATTGAGTATTGACGCGACCAACGGTTTCAATGGTGTGTTCAACAGACGGTTTCAAATCCCCTGTGGGGGTTAAGACTGGATTATTCGTTCCCGGTACTTTGTCAGTTACACAGCCGAGTAGGAGAAGACCTAAAGCCAGGCAATGAACGGTAATGATTATTTTAGAGTTATTCGGTTTTTTCATTATTTAATTGTTTGTGTTGGTTTGAATTGATCGAATGCTGTTTTTAATGTCAATCAAAGTTTCTTTGATAAACGAGGAGGCTAAGGTGTTGGCACTCACGGAAAGCAAGATCATGTCCTGTTTTTTCTTCATCTCCTTCAATTCACCTTTCAATTCAGTATTTTCAAATGCCAGAAATGCAACTTTATTGGTCAATACCGTTACTGAATCACGTAAAGGTTTTAAATCGCTTTTGATCTCGACAACGGATGCTGGAAGAAAAACTATTTGCTGAAGGGACGCTCCCGAAACCAGCATGAACACCAATAATAGACTCCAGCTCGTAAACCGTCTATTCGCCCGGCTTTCCTTTACCATTTCTTTTTCGTCCATAATTTCTAATTTACCAAAGTTTTGCATCATGCGTAAACCCCGCTTTCAAAACTAACGGTTAAAGATTGATCCGAGCTTTCAGAAACCGGTGTTGCTACGTCTGTATAAACCCCGGATACGAAATCAACATTGAATGTACCCATGTCGGATTCGGTAACAGTCACTTGGGTTGACAAATAAACACCGTCTAAAAAGTCAACCGTTAAAGGCGTGTTATCACTAGGTGAAACAGGGTAATAAACTGGAACATAATCACCGTCTAGGAAAGTTGTTGCGAGGTCAGTATTTTGTCTATCGTCACTCGGGGCGAAATCTTCACCGCTTTCAAAACTTGAACCGATAGACAACGAGTCGTCATTATAAATCGGGATGTATGGGATCACGGGGGCGTCATATACTCCACTTTCAAATGAAACATTTACAGTCTGATCATCGTCTTCGGGCCCGACATAAACCGAATAATCAAAATAAATACCGGATTCAAAACTCGGGATAATTCCAATAGGGTCATCAGCAACCGAAATTGATGCATAAGCCGGCGGCGGTACGTAAACATAATTACCGTCGAGAAATGATGCTGAAAGGGGGATAGGATCGTCTGAAATGAATAGATACGTCGCTGCGTCAAAATACAATCCGCTTTCAAAATCTGCGGACAAACTTTGTTCGTCAAGACCAGCATTTAAAGGTACCGACGCATAAAAGTAATTTCCTGATACCTGTGAAACATTTAATAAAGTCAATTGGTCTGAATTCGGTGGGACTTCATACCGACCAATCGAAAAAGATGCTTGAAGGGTTTGGGCGTCATTTTTGTTTATTGTTATAGGGACGGACGACGAGCGGAAAGATTCAACATCTCCGCTTTCGTCGTCGCTACCCCAAAATAACAAACTCCAAACGATCATGATTGAACATTAATTAACCAATGTTCTACCCCATGTCCACCGCCAGGTCATTTGGAGCGTATGCGTATTGTCTTTCGTCTGGGGTTGGTCAAATAGCATTATAAAACCGTAAGCGTTAGCCGAACCTGGGCTTGTACCAGAACCTATTCCAATTGTTCTGATCGTTGTTCCGTTACCCTCGGAAACGGCGAGCGTTTTGGTTTTGTCGCGGTAAAAATTCAGAGTAGTATAGGCGACCAGTGACAAATACGCATTCGTCAATAAATATCCTGTAAACGCTCCCGTTGACGAGTTGAACGAAGCGATTGCACCTGAATTTGACGACATGAAAAACCCGCACCCCGTTTGAGTTCCTGACGCACCGGATGCAAATGGCTCCATAGGAAAATTATTTCCATTGATGCCCGCATTATAAAGTGCTGCCGATTGGGTTGTACCGTCAGACGGTCTCACGCCGGATAAACAAATTCCGACCCATTGTTGATCACCATCTAAGCTGGTTGACGGTGCCACCGGCCAACCTGTTATGGAAAATGTTTTTGCTTCGGGGGTTGTCGGACTCATAGTAACCTGGAAATCATAAACCACCCGCAACGCCTGGCCGATTAGCAACGCCTGCGGTGTTGATAAAAAGATCCGTGTGTTGAGGTTATTCGTTGGTGTTGCGGTCCGGGCAAACCCGATTTCACGAACGGTTTCACCGGATACAACGGGAGAAAAATCAAACGTGCGTCGGTTAGTTATTATGTTAGATGTTACTGAGCTTTCACAATTGCCGGATCCGGTCAAATAGGTATTTGACCTTTGTATTTCAGCCGTTAGTTGAGTTTGATTTGTTCGGTGAATGGTGAACGTACCGCTTGCGACCGTTGCGGCATTAGCAACCTCGACTTCCGTTCCGCTTGTATAGGATATTATCCTAGCTTCTTCGCCTGTATCCCATTTGATCATGTTGCCAACGTCGCCAGCCACAAATATTGAAGCCGATGCCGTAACAGTCGTTGACGCTTGGCTGGCCGTAGTTGCACCACTAGCGAGCTTTGTGTCGGTTGTGCCGTCACCATAGCAACATTGGTTGAAAAGCTCACACGTCACCATTGCTGCCAGATTATCCATCCCTTGATTAAGGATTAGGTTTGGCTGGTATGGTTGCTCGGAAACAACGACACCGGACGCACAATCGACAACCTGTACCTTCACAAACCCTTCCATCGAAAATCGAGGTAATGCCAACAATCTTTCACGGTGAATCCCAGGACAAAAAAGACCGTGTGAAATAGGTCCTTTGACTTTTCCACGCTCACCTACCAAAGGATATCGCCGCTTGAAATCCGCCGGAACACGGAAAGCGGAGTTGTCAAAATTGTAGGGGTTCTTTATTGAAGCCGGAATAACTGAGTTTTTCATAAATCTAGGGAAGTAGAATGGATGCTTTAGAATCTAGGTAGTAGAATGTAACAGAGTAGAGAACATCACCACCGCCATCGCCAGCCAGAACAACGCCCAAGCGTTGTCCGGCATTTAAAGCATATCCAGAATACGGGTTGAAATTTTGTTCGGCGGAAAGGATTAAATTTGTTGTTTGGTTATTAACCAATGAAGTGATTACGTTTGCGTTGTTTGAAATATTTTCAACCGCAGACGGACTTCGCATAACCCCCAAGAAAAAATTATTTCCGACCGCGTTTCCTGTGAAAGAGGCTTTGATTGAAATCCGGGTCAATACAATGCTAGTACCAAAACCATTTTCCAATTGCGGCAAGGATCGCCTCACCGCATTTGGAAACGGTGCATTTGGATTTAAGGCAAATTCGGTGACGGTGAATTGCCGGTAATTGAATCCGATTGGCGAAATACTGTTTTTTCTAAAAACTGCGTTTGCATCAATCAACTTTTTTAGACAAGGGAATAAATCAGCCATAAATCGGATTCTTTCTATGATAAGGTTTAAAAAGGTTTATTGATTGCCGAAATCGTAGTTTTTTATTCCAGCAAGCATAATGGTGACGATGTTTGCCGCGTTTCCAGACAAATCCGTTACTGAGAAATTCAGCGTTGTGTTTGGTGAAAATAAAACCGGTTGCGGTAATATCAAACCACCGTTTGCGGGTTGGCAAAGCAGCCTTTGAGGGATTTCCAAATTCATCATACGGCGTCCACTACCCTGGTCAGTAATAGCAACGCTGAAATTGTTTGGCTGAAAATCCGAATCAAGGTCTTGATCAGAAGTCCCCAAGATTCGGAACATCTTAAACGGAGCGTCTGAATCCATATTAAGTATACCGGTTGCCGAGGCCAATGCACCGGTGATAGGGATAACGACGGAGTAAAAATAAAGGTTTTGCTTCAAAGAGTTTGGTATCATAAAGAAAGGTTTTTGAAATTATAGCAAGGACGGTTTAACCCGTCCTTGCCGTGTCGAATTACAACAAGTCAACCAAACAACTTATTGCAAAGGTCTTGCAATGTATCCATCAAAAATCACCCCAATGTCAACTAACCAATTTGCTGAGGTCAATTGCGCAAGCGGGACGACAGCAGCCGGGAAGGTGATTTTAACGTCCACATTTTGCTCTGGTTCAATCAATTGAACGGGTGAAACCCGGTAGATGTTTTCCGCTTCCGGGTTTTGTTGGGTGAATGACCCCCATGTTTGAACCGAACCATGTTCGTGAGCGTCGACACCAAAACCAGGAGGACACATTTGAAACGGTTTTGGAACCTGAAAATAATCCTTTGATCCGAATTCAACGGACAATACACCCGATTGCATAAGGTTTAAAAGATTATCACTCCAAGTCTGCATTTGATCACTCAAAAGCAAGTCAGCGTCCTCGGCGATGGCGGTTGTTTGAAGCGGCTTAGGTCGTGGGTTGATATGGGTTCGGATGGCCTCAAGTAAAAAGTACGTTTGGCCAAAAGACCGTGTCTTGTCGATGTTAGTTTGGCTAATCGTCTTCTGCGTGTTGCTGGTGGGATCCGTACCGCCAAGCGGATTAACGAAATATTGCAACGCCGAAGTCCCAGCGATCGGGTAACGGACGTAATCATACCATTGCCAGCGGTTGATTTGCCAACGGGACCAATCGGCTGTTCCAACACGGGCGGCAAGAATATTCAACAAACTTTGATTTTTTTCTGGTGTCATAAATTAAAACAATTTGAATTTTTCTGTTTCTATCTGTTTCGTTCGGTTTGCTGAATTAGGTGATAGGTCTGAACCCAATTCCGCTGAAGATACAACCAACCGAAAGCGGATTTGTAGTCGCGTCCTCAACATCCGTGGCAATGATTGGTACGGCTGTACCATACCGCAACCGGCACGTGAAAGCCTGTTCAGCTTCAATGAGGATGTTTGGGTCCATAATGTAACTATTTCGTTTCCCGCCGCTTAAAGAGGCATAAGGTGGGTGTGTGACGGCACTTGTGAATGTATCAGGTGTACCGGTCGCAAGCGTCAATCCTTCAAGCCCCGCGCTACGGACACAAGGACGACCGTCTGCAGGAGGCGCCAAAAGGAATGGACGGGGGATTTGAGCGTAAACGCGTCCAGAAATAAGAATTTCCAAAACACCATCTTGCACAAAACCGTTAATAATATCGCTGTAAAGCGTGTCAAGATCGTTTGCGACGGGCAAATTATACATCCAGTCTGCAATTCGAATGTCCATTTTGATTTGCTTCAACAGGAAATGTGTTTGCCCAAACGAATTAGCTTTTGGCATATTCGTCGATTGCGTAGTCACACCGGCTTGACCCGCAACATCTGAAAAGAAAAGTGTTTCAGAAGCTCCGGCGGTGGGGTAATTGACGTATGAATACCATTCACGGCGTAGGCTTTGCCATTCGGAATAGTCCGTTGTCCCGTATCTTTCTTGTAAAGCAGAAAGTGCTTCTTCAGAGCGTGTGAAGGTTCTTTTTTGTGGGGAATATTTCATGATAATTTTTTGAGTTTAATTCTTTTTTTTTTGAATTCTGTTTTTTCGACGTTATTTCAAATTACCATGCGGATCCACCAAACGCGCTTTGACTCGCATAAATGTCATCCGAAGGTGCCGCCATTCCTTGAGTCCCTGGCGCGTCAAGGTATTCATTGAAAGCGTTTGTTGCCTGATACCCAGGAACACCCGCACCATTGTCGGCTGGATCAAGATACGCGCTCGCTCCTGCGGTTGCCCCTGTTCCTGGGTTCAGCCAATATTGCAAGGCTTCATTCAGGAGATTGACAAGGGCACCAACCGCGAACCCTTGAGATATCTTAGGTTGCTTGAAATAATGCAGTCCAACCGCGCCAGCCATAGGAATTCCGAACCCATAAGCGGTTCTAGCCACAAGTGAAACCGTTCCGTCATCTTTGTAAAGACCTGGAAGATTGGCGGCATATTTACCCATAACAAATTGTGAAAGGGTAAATGATCCAACGACACCAGCTGCAAGCAACCCAGTATCCTTTGTGACGAACCTTTTAAGTCCGCGTAGGTTCACTGGGTTACGACGACGACGACGCCTTGAAACGCGTGCAATCGCTTTGACAGGGTTACGCCGCCTTGCGACGGTGAGTTTACGCTTGACACGCCTTTTTGGGCGTCGGACAACCGCTTTGGTTGTGGAAGGGTTTTTCCGGCGCGGCTTTTTTGTAAAACGGCCGTTAGTTGCTCTTTTCATTTTTGTTTTTCTGGTTTTCCGACGTTTTGTCGGATTGACTAAGGTTATTCCGTGCATATTGCAGAATTTATTAATTATTGATAATCCTGAAACCAAGTGCAGCCGGTACACGTAGCATGATTAGTTTTGCACGCGCCTTTGCCGCCATCGTTCCCCTTGTATTTAATGCCCTTGCAATAACATTGTATTTTTCATGCAAAGTCAAATAATTCCAATTTTTACCCATTGCAATTAAAATGGGTGAAAGTTCACTAGTGAAAATATTAATCGGTTGCATATTTATTTTTTCTTAGCAATTTTTAGAACGAAAAAACCAACCGTCCCAATGATTACCGCTTTGCTCAAACCGTCCGCCAATTTATCAAGGGAAGTTGCGATTGGTTTACCCGTTGCAGGGTCAACTTCCGGTGAACCCGCTTTATACCCAAAATATCCCCCCGTCAATAAAGCTGAACCGCCTAAAATGATTGGGATGAAAAATGGAAAAAACCCCATACCGTCGGTCCTTTGAAACTGTGTCCCTGTTTGGTTTCTCAATTGAGGAATGGTTGAAACGGTTTTCATGATAGTTTCCACAATACAAATAAGATAGTTGCTGAAACGGTAATCCGTGTCATTGGGTCCGATTTACCAAAAGCACCAATTTGCTTGGATAAATTAGGGATCGTTTCTCTGTTTGGTTCCTGAAACCCTGTTCCGCTAAAATTGGTTTTGTTTTCTGCAAATGGAACGTCAAAGGTTAAATCAGGAACAATGTTGAGCGTAAATAATTTGCCGTCAACCTTTGTCGAAAGCTTCAAATCTTGAATCTTCTTATTTGCATGGTCCTTTGTTATAGGCAAATCATACGAAACAGGTCGCCAAGGTTTATTCTGCCCGAATAAAGAATCATCAATTTTGAGCCTGTCTTTTTCAGAATCTGGTATGGCAATTGACGGCATAATTTATCCCATTGAATTGATAATGATCAAACCAACCGGGATAATCCACCAAAGATCATTTCCTTTTTCTTGCGTGTTGGTTGTCTGATACACATTAACAGGTTGCGGTGAAAATTCAGCGACCCCCTTATTTAATCTACCACCGGCGGGGTCAGGAGGCCCACCACAAGTGAACCCTTCCAAAGTACAATTATCTGACCCCGTAATAACTGGCATTGATCCCGGACATGATGCCGGACAAGTCGCAGCGGGGCAAGGTTTCGATGGTGCCGGCGTCCTGGTTACAATCGCCGGCGGTTTAGGCGTAGGCGCGGGGGTTGTCCGAGCTGGATTGGATCCACACCCGCAAGGCGTAGATACACAAGACCCAGTAGGCATTGATCCTCTAGGAACGTGAGTAACCGATTGAGTTGTTATACCCACACGACCTTTTTTCGGTGTCGATGAAACCGGGCATGAAACCGGGCAAGGCTTAACCGGGCAAGGTGTCGATGGTGCCGGTATTCGTGGAATTGGTTTTTTAGCCGTTGGTGCTCGTGAAACCGGGCATGAAACCGGGCAAGGCTTAACCGGGCAAGGTGTCGATGGTGCCGGTATTCGTGGAATTGGTTTTTTAGCCGTTGGTGCTCGTGAAACCGGGCATGAAACCGGGCAAGGCTTAACCGGGCAAGGTGTCGATGGTGCCGGTATTCGTGGAATTGGTTTTTTAGCCGTTGGTGCTCGTGAAACCGGGCATGAAACCGGGCAAGGCTTAACCGGGCAAGGTGTCGATGGTGCCGGCGCCCTGGTTACAACCGCTGGGGGTTTAGGAGTAGGTGCTGGGGTTGTCCTGGTAGAGGTTGAAACAGGACAGGCAACCGGACAAGTCGCAACGGGGCAAGGTGTCGATGGTGCCGGTGTCCTGGTTACATCCGCCGGCGGTTTAGGAGTAGGTGCTGGGGTTGTCCGCGCCGGGGCGGATCCACACCCGCAAGGCGTAGATACACAAGATCCACTAGGCATTGATCCTCTAGGAACGTGAGTAACCGATTGAGTTGTTATACCCACGCGGCCTTTTTTCGGTGTCGATGAAACCGGGCAAGGTTTCGATGGTGTCGATGGACAGTTATTGTAAGCCGCAGAAACCCTCTTAACACGCACCTTTTCTTTTTCAATTGCTTCGGCTTTCAACCTGTCATATTCAGCTTGTTGAGCCGCACGCCTTTGTGCCGCTAGATTGTCCACTCTCTGTTTCGCCGCACTTGCCGCTGCCGCCGCTCTAGTCGCCGTTGCCCTAGCCTTCACCGCCGCTCGCCATTCACCAAGACGTCCCGCGTTCATTAACTTCATTTTCTCACCGGCTGACAAATCATCTCTAGCAATCAAAGAATCAAGGTTGACGGTTTCAACCCTGGATGAAATCGGGGTAGCGTTTGACGAGCTTGAATTTGTTATCGGGCAAAAGCCTGGGCGAGTTACGTTTTGCAAACCTTGAATTCGATACGTTGCCATGATAGTCTAAAGGTTCTGATATTTGTGCTTTATATACCATAAAACACCAATTGCAGTCACCGCGCCGATTGAGGCCGCGACGAGATGTGTTTTAACAGGATTTGACCGGCGGCGTTGGTGTCTGATTTGCCTTACCGGTCTTTCTTCAATCTCTGTTTCCGTTTCAATGTCAATAATTCCCTCGCTCATGATAAAATTAGTTTAACGACGACGGCGTCCCGCGTTTCTGGCCACAATGTATATACCAAGACCACCAACCGCCATTAACGCATAAGTCTTGAGCATTGCCGCTTTTGCTTCCTGTTCAGCAAGCAATCGCTTTGTTTCGGCTTCAATTGCTGCCTTTTCTTTTTCAAGCTCCAAAACCCTTGAATTGTTCACAATTCCACCATTAGTCAAAATGTCAGCTATGCTTTGATTGCCGCCGTTGTTTCCGCTACCCGAATTTCCACCAACGTATTTTGCGATCAATGCCGTCGACCCCGCCGCACCAATGCTACCCAACACACCACCAATACCGGTAACGTCCCCTTGACCTGTGAAACCGATTGAAAAGTCTTTGAAGAAATCAGAAACGCCACCGCCTACGCCTTGAGTTCTATCATGTTTTGAAATATACATTTTGATTTATGAGTTTTTTCCAATTCGCCACAAGGACAGCATCATGGAAACGATCGGCAAAAATTGCAGAATTGCTTCCATTCGTTTGTCATTAGTAACGACTTGGATATTGTTAGGATTCAGATTTTCCATTCCACCCGGCAATGATTTGACTATGCCATTTGTTGAGCGTGCAGGACGTAAAAGAGGATTTTCGTAAGTTATTTGAGGGTTTGACACCGCAAGATTATTTTCAACCGCGATTGATGCGGCCGTTGACAATGCAGCACTTCCAACATTCGCAAGAATTTCACCCGTAGGAGAATTCAAGAAATCGTCAAAACCGCTAAATCCGTTTGTGCGCCGTAAATACATTTCTTCCGTGTGTAAAACCCCTTGTAAGGCTTAACATCCCACCTAAAAACAATTTGACAAGAAAAATCTTATGAATTCAGAAAGGCCAAAGCCGCGACAATGGCACCGATTGCAAGCAATGAATTTCCGCCGGACCCGGACGCGCCACCATTCGTAGTCAATTGCATAGGTGCGCTAACCTCCTTACCACCAATCAAAAAAGACGCCCTTCCAGTTGGGGTTAATGAAATAACCCCATTTGAAATTAAACTTTGTTTCGTTGGAAGTCCTTCACCCGTCAATTGATAATAAGCCACGTTCATGCTCAAAATATTCTGATTCAAGATTTCTTGCCTGAATTGCTCAACCAAAGCCGGAAGTAGCCAAGGTTTCTCAATGGCAAGCTGTGCTCTGTCCAATGGCAACGGCACCGTGAAGGCTTTCGGTTCGTATTGCGGTTCAAATACCGAGCTAGGGATACCCCGTTGAAAGTCCTTGGCATATTTGCTCATCTCCGCCCCCGCCGCCATCGAACCAACTAAGGCAATAACCTGACCAACCGTAGGAATGGCCGCAATAATTGCACCTAATGGTCCTGTGAAAACCTCGGCAAGAAATCCCAATTCAGGCATTTTCTTTTTTCGAGGTAGAACATGAAGATTGACAAGTGGTGGTGGTTGATTGCTCGGCCAAGTGTTCCTCAAAAGGATCGGGTCAATGTGCGGATTCTCCCCTGGTAGCAATGAAACAGCCGGGTAGTTTTGTTTCCAGAATGAAAAATCTGTCAGTGCCTTATTCATGCTCAATTCCTTGTTTACGTCACTTGTCCAATATTCAGGGGCTTTGTTCACTTGGCTTTCAATGTCGCGCAAGGCTTGATCAATCACACTTTCTCCGAAACGGTTTGTTATTGGGTTCAAGTCAAAAGCGTCCTCGCCGTATTTTTCAAATTCATTCCCCGATTTTGGAACAACTTGATCAACCAAACTTTCAACGAACTTGTGACTTGCAGGGTCTGTTACCAAGTTTCGTGAAATCTCTACAATCTCCCTGTCGGTCAAATCGGAGTAGAGCATTTCATCTAAAATTTCAGAATCGCTCTGCTTCACTTGTTTGAATCTATCGGCAAACTTCATGTTTTTTAGATCATCAACCGAAAAAGGTGCGCGACCGTCAAAAGCGTAGTTTACCAATACTTGAGGTTCACCGTTCGCAATGTTTTGAGCGTCACTGGCATATTGATCCAACGATGTTAGATAATAATTATGGTAAACCCCCCAAGTACTAAAACCGTCTAAGTCTGGAACCTCGCCAGCATTTAATCTTTCTTGGACCCAATCTAAAAACATTTCGTCCGCGCTTTTCAATGCCCATTGAATCATTACTGGAACATTACCCGGTACTTTGTTTATGTTGCCCCTTGGACCCGGTCCCGATACCATTCCGGGATCATAAACATTCGTCAATGGGATACCAATTACCGGTTTATCCGAATAAGCATCATTGAGAATTGCCCAGTTTTCAAAATCCTGGTGTAGTTTTGAAAAGTTTTTCCAATAAGTCCTAACAGCTGGTGGAACAAGATTTTTTCCATTAAAATATCTTGAAGCTATTTGCCAAGGTATTCCAAAATATTTTTTATGTGGTTGGGATAATGACGTCGCGTTCTTTAGATAAAATTCCTTGAACGTAGGTGCTTTGAATGAAACTGAGTCTTCAGGCATATTGATCCTTTTTTTCTAAAAAACGACTTCATTAAACAACCCTTCCACGTTCGGATTGTTTATCTTTCGGCACGCATCAATCAAATGTTCATTCCCATTGGTGACAATGACATTGACAACATGATTGTATATGGGGGAGTTAGGTAGTTTAACACCCACCGCCGCACTTTCCAACCCCACACTACCCGCTAATGATCCCAAAAGAATTACGTGATCATCACAATCACCGGAGGTAAACCCTTGTCGTCTTATTTGCTCCAACTGAATAACCGGACTCGTAACAAATTCACTTCCGATAGGGTCAGCAACATATCGCACCCGCGACCTTACAAAATTGGTCAACCGCTCAAGTTGTCCTTCCTGGTTGTTGTTCCCAACGTCACCTATAATCGCTAAGGCCGCGCTCCTTACCTGTGGGAGCTGGGCAAATTTGAAGATCCACAAATTCAAATGCCGGACGATTTTAAAACCGTCCGGCAATCCATTATTTCTGAACTTGATTAGTTGGACTTGATTCAAGTTGGCATTAACCGCTGGTTGATTTAGAGGAGCGTTTGACCGGTTTATTTTTAGATTTAACCGTTTCATTTTGTGTTTCTTCGTGTTCGTGCTCGTAAACCTTCACTGGTTCACTTTCAGGAAAACCAACAGGGTTGCTTGGTTGCCCCTGGTCTTGATCCTGGTCTTGGGCTGGTAATTCACCGTCATTCAAGATCAATTCCCTTAATTCACCAAACCAAGACAAGTACGGGTCTTGTTTGTAAACCTCATTGTTGGCGAATAGAATGTCAAGCCAATCCTCACGACTCAAAATCCCTTTTACCTGTCCGTATTGGGTGGGTTCGCACGCGGCCTCAATAACACAATACGACTTGAACGGGTCCGCGTCTGTTTCAGCCGCCTTGATACAACGCTTCAAAAACTTGGAAATTAAAATTTGGGTTGTTGGATCAATTCCTAGGGCGTTGCCCGTTGAACTTGTTGCAATCTGTCTTGCTCCACTTTGTTGAGGTTGGCTGCCCCTTCCGGCTGTAATAGCCTGAAGAGTTGCCGGGACTAATTGTAGGATTTTTTCAAACATGGTTTCGTCTTTGGTTTCAATTGTCGGATTCGATTGTTGTTTATTTCTCAAGGCGTCCATTCTCTCTAAAAATTCCATTTGTGCTAGAGGATCAGTCGGTTGAACTAATTTTAGAACAGTTTCTAAGTCAGTGCCTTTGTTTTGGTTGCCAATCATAGCGACTAAAATCTGGGTGAATGATTGTTGCTGAGATAGCATCATTTTAAACAACATTTCATTTTGATCTCTGTTATTAACTGGATTACCGCCCAAATTAACACCTGCTTCTTTTAAACCCGCCAGAATATCTCTTAAACTCTCTCGTTTTTCGAATTGGGGCATTTGTTCACCCTTACTTGATTTGACCAATGCGGGATGAATATCAAGTCGGACGTTGCTATGAACCGCACCATTAGACTTTGTGAACCTTAGCTTGTAATCACCTCCACCATATTTTTTGGCGATGGCGTCCATATCAAACGCGTCCACAGCGAAGCGCCCAATCTGAGTGAATTTAACGGCATCAGGGGCAAGGTGTGAAATGATGACAAAGCCGCTATCTTTCCCCTTTCCAAGTTCAGCGCACGCTTGCTCAATTTCACTGAGCTTTTCACCTGCTAAAGTGTGTCTTTCGCTTATGAAATCTTCCAGTGAAGATTCAAGCCCTATGTTTTCGTGATTCGACATGATTTGTTTTTCCTTTTATAATACGATTTGAATTACTTTTGCTTTTTCGGTGTCCGGCCAAGGCCGATCTAAAATTTCGTCCATTCGGTAAACACCAAAAACCTTTTTTCCTTTCGGGGCAGTCATCCAAATTCCATGCTCCAAAGTTGGAAAATATTTGAACGTATGATGGAACCTATCATACGCCATTTCATTTGCCCGCCTGTCCGTCGTTACCATTGCATATTTGATCGAGTGCAATTTCAACGAAATGCCTTGATCAAAATACGTGGAATTGGCAACCCCCTTAAACAAGAATAAACCCGTTTCGGAATTAACCGGGATCATAACACCGAAATGATCTCTTTCGATAATCCGCCCGTCCTTTGTTTCCCCTGAATAACCGCTAACCCGGTAAGATATTTCAATCATTTGCCGACATTAACCCCCAATTTAACCGGTAACAATCAAATAAATCCTACTATTAAACCTACTTTTTAACCGTAAATAATCCTACTTGCTAACGTGTAAACCTACTTTTAACCCTACTCTAATCCGTTTCAACCCGCGCCTGATACGGGTTTTTTGCGTTCATATAGTAATGATAGGACGCGTTTAAAATAGCCGTGAGGCCTTGAGGGGTTATAGGCTCATTGTTCTTTGGATTGATCCATTCGCCGGGTTTCCCCTCAACAACGGTGCAGGGTAGTTTATGCAAAGGAACACCAATCATATAAAGGGTTGCCGTCAATGGGTATTTCAAACCAAGACGGATTCTTGTTTCGTCGATTTCTTCAATCTGGAAGGGGCAGTACATTTTGAGAATTTGAGGTTAAATTGACGGTCTGAAAAACTGGTTTGACTCCAATGCCTGTATTCGTTCAAATCAAGAAAAGGATCAATCTCGATATCAAATTCACTCTCTGCCAATGAAATGTCAACATGGGTGAAATCTTCCGAATGATCCGCCAATACCCTGTATCCTTGATTGATAATTTGAATCCGGTATGCCGTGCATTCACACCCCCCATCAATGTCGCTAGAAAGGGGTTGTAAGTCGTCAAAAACGGTTCTGGATAACATGAGCGCGCCAGCACCTACATGCCCCGTAGAATCGTAAATACCCGCAATCGCCCCGATACCCGGATGTTGTGCCATAACCCCATCGTAAAAACCGAATATATCACACAAAGGTAACTGCACATTGTCATCAGCAAACCATACGAATCGGCTTGGAATATCCTGGGCGTGCATGTTCAACGATTCGCGCTTTGTCGCGCACCGCGCCACATGAGGATCAACGGTTACGCTAAAATCGCTCGAATCAATCCAAGGTGCAAATAGAATTGCGTTTGTACCACTTTGATACAGGAACCTATCCAAAACCGTTCTAGGCACGCCTGAACCATGCCTGACAGGCATTAAAATCAATGTGTCGTATTCTTTCATGATACAAAAAACGCGCCAGAGTTCATATTGAACATCCGACGCGTTTAACAAGGGGATCAATGACTTGGCCATTGAACCCCACACTGTTGACCTTTTCGAGTTGGAATGTCAATGGATTAAAATACCAAGCGTTTCAATTCCTTGGCGGTCGCCTCAACCTTTCCTTGTGTCCGGCGCGTCGCCATTCAACCAGTTCCTTCCACCGTTTTCTTGGAAGCTCGTCGCGATAAAATTCCAGCGTTCCGTATTCATCGTGGAGTTGTCGCTTAATTTCAGTCGCTTCACTCAGCGAATCCGCCTCATCAACAACTACATAATTCGATCCGCTACGGACTTCAAACTTCTTTCCTGTTTTGTTAACGAAAGCATTTTTTCGTCGGGGGTTGGAGCCTCGATTACAAAACGGACAATTACACCGTCTCCCCTTAATAACTGGTTTTTTCTTGGGGTTTGCAGAAACCCCAGGCCAAGGTTTAGGCTTAACCTTGAATTTCAGTTTATTACCTTCAGTGTAAACGTCTTTCAACGGGACAAAAACAACCGTACCTTTGGAAGGGTTAGCAACCAAAAGGTTGTCAGAGTTAATTCGGAAAACCGCGCCACCAGGAACTTGCCATAGAACACAGTTATCTGATTCAGAATAGACTTTTCTTAGTTTACTCTCCTGAAATGTCTGTAAAATTTCAGCTCTCGTCATATTAATCCTAACTTACGTTGAATTTCAAATTTGAAAACCTCGTCCGGCATCCAAGCAATTTCTGTGCCGGTGAAATATTCTGGTTTATATCCAATGTCACCAAGTGTATAAATCGCCATGTTTGTAATGAAATATTTTGAATCATTATCATCTGACCGAATTGACCCTTGATATCTTTTGAACCCCAGCTTCATTAAAAGCCTTACTCTGACTTCGAAACGAAGAGAGGAAATACTGTAATCCTCCATCGCTTTTTTCTTTAGATTATTTCGGTCAATCATAATTTGAAAATGAACCAATACAATTAACATGTCAACCACCTTCATTGATTGAAGCAAAACACGTCCGGTTCCCCCGCCTGGGAAAGCCAACCGTAGATCCGAACCCGACCGGAGAACCGGGGCGGCCGTAGAACCAGACCGATCGTAGAACCGGGCCGGTCCCCCGAGAACCGGACCGGCCGTAGAACCGGGCCGGTTCTACGGCCGGTCCGGTTCTCGGGGGACCGGCCCGGTAGGGGGCGGAGGTTGCAGCTTCGTTTGCGGGTTGCGCGCCGGTCAAATGATCAGGAGTTGCCATGGAGGGGGTGGAGGATTTGCGTGACGCTTTGAACGGTGCCAGCAGAGAGAGAG
>Ga0210043_1001243_pt1 | contig 22544 bp, 25 predicted proteins | sample CryGeymet201501t_FD_183990 | JGI IMG/M metagenome (GOLD analysis project Ga0210043, IMG submission 183990) | Groundwater microbial communities from Crystal Geyser aquifers in Utah, USA - Crystal Geyser metaG 2015-01t (SPAdes) (version 2) | ecosystem: Environmental > Aquatic > Deep subsurface >... | reverse complement strand
TGGTAATTCGGACCCCGCCACATCTCCAGCCACAGGGTTTTCATAGCACCACAGCAGTATGTGCGTCATAAATGTGATATGAACGCCATAGGATGCACACTGGAGACGGGAAAGTGCCATAGGCTGTCTTCATTTACATTTTTCACGCCGGAGTTTAATGTATCGCCAATGACAAGCCCGGGCATAGAGATTGAAATCAAATCAGAAAAGGCCATTCGGTTTATGGATCGGATGCCGAAGCGCATAGCTTTGGCCCAGTCGCAAGCGATGAATGACACGGCGTTCAAGATCAAGCAGGTGATGGCGAAGAGTATTGCATCATCTTTTTCCGTTCCGAAATCCGTCACTATAAACGCCGTTGCTTACGAAAAATCAACATACGAAAAATTATCCATAAGGATATTCGTTAAAAATAATAAGGCTGCTGGCGGAGTGGCTCCTGTGCAGTGGTTAGCGGCTGGCATATTTGGCACAACAAGACGCGATAAAAGATCAGAGAATGCACTGCAAGCGATGAACTTGATGCCGGCCAACATGACGACGGTCATTGGCCAGGATGCTAAAACAGACGCAAGGGGCAACATCACAGGCCGCCGCATGCTGAGTATGCTATCGTCACTCAATTCAGATGGGCCGGTCACAACCGTCAGGCGCACACGGAAGACAAAGACCGGCGGTGGAAAATATGTAAAAACTCACAGCCCTTTCTTTGTGATTAAGGATGACAAAGGAAAACTTCCCGCTGGTGTATGGGAGCGATACAAAACAGGCAAGAAGATTAGGGTTAGACCTATGCTACTGTTTGTTAAGGGAGGAAGATATAAGCGTAGGTTCAAGTTTTACAGTCTTGCAACTAGAGTGTTCGACAGGGATTATGGGTCGTTATTCAAGTTAAAGCTGGATAAAATAATCACGTCTGATATCAATAGGATCACATGAGGCCGCTCTCCATATCTGAGATAGCATGTATCACAGGACGCGACCGGCACGCTGTAACCAAACGCATAAGTGATGCAGGCATAAAAATGCTGAGGCGCGAAGGCAACGCCAAGGTATACAATTCGGAGGACGTGCTGAATGCGCTCTACCGCAGCACTATCGGCAATGGCGAGATTTTAGACCTTGATCTTAATGCTGAGTCAGCAAGGTTCAAGAAGGCGCAGGCTGACAAGATGGAGATGGAAATAGCAGAGAAAGAGCTGCGTCTTGTTGACGCTGATGTTGTCGCTGATGAGTTAGGTAAGATGATTTCGGAATGCCGGTCAAAGATACTCAACCTCCCAAAGCGTCTAGCCCTTGCGATTGCTCCAGATAGGGCCATTGCCGCTGAAGCAGAGGCGAAGATACTTGTCTACGAGGCATTAGAGGAGCTTGCACGTGATAGTGAGTAAGTTGCGAAGAAAGATGAGCTTATGGAGGCCACCACCTGACCTTGCATTATCTGATTGGGCAGACGCCTATAGGCGGTTGTCTGCCGAATCGAGCTCGGAGGCCGGTCGCTGGCGAACGTCACGCGCTCCTTTCCAGCGTGGCATCATGGATGCCATGTCAGACCCTATGGTGCCAGAGGTCGTGGTTATGAAGTCAGCGCAGGTTGGCTGGACGGAGATGCTGAATAATTGCGTTGGATACTACATCCACCAAGACCCGAGCCCCATGCTTCTGCTACAGCCAACCCTTGAGATGGCGCAGACATGGTCAAAGGACAGACTTGCCCCAATGCTGCGTGATACGCCGTCCTTGCGTGGTCTGGTTAAAGATGCCCGGTCAAGGGATAGTTCGACAACAATTCTGCATAAGCAGTTCGCGGGCGGGCACATAACGATGGCCGGGGCCAACTCTCCGGCATCCCTTGCATCACGGCCCATTAGGATTGTCATGTGCGATGAGGTTGATAGGTTTCCTGCGTCTGCTGGTGCAGAGGGTGATCCTGTGTCGTTGGCGAGAAAACGCACGACAACATTCCATAACCGAAAGCTGCTTATTGGCTCGACACCAACGATTAAATACCGAAGCCGCATCGAGTCCGCATTCCTGAGTTCAGACCAGCGCTATTATCGGATGCCTTGTCCGCACTGTTCAGATATGATTAAATTCGAGTGGGCTAATGTACAGTGGCCTGACGGTGAGCCGGAAAAAGCGTCGTACTGGTGTCAGAGTTGCGGCAGTGAGATTACCGACAGGGATAAGTTCGACATGCTCAAGCTTGGGGAGTGGGTAGCATCTAACCCAAGCAGCAGAATCGCAGGCTTCCACATATGGGAGGCATACTCTCCGTGGGCGACATTCGGCGAGATGGCTTTAAACTTTATGGAAGCCAAAAAGCTTCCTGAGACTCTACAAACGTGGATAAACACGGCGTTAGGGCAGACATGGGACGACGGCGGCGAATCAATTGGTGACGATGAGTTAATCAGCCGCTGTGAGGTATACAATGCAGATGCCCCTGACGGTGTGCTTTGCATCACTGCTGGCGTAGACGTTCAGGATGATCGGCTTGAGCTTGAGTTTGTCGGATGGGGCCGCGACCGGGAGTCATGGAGCCTTGACTATGTTGTTTTACATGGTGATCCAGCGGCTACTTATGTGTGGGAACAGCTTGATGATCAGCTCGCAAGGGCGTTTACACTCGATGACGGCGGCATGCTCAGGGTGGCATCTGCTTGTATCGACACGGGTGGGCATCATACGCAAGAGGTTTACATGTTCTGCAAGTCGCGATACCGGCGCAGGGTATATGCGATCAAAGGTGTAGGCGGCGCAGGCCGTCCGCTTGTCGGTCGGCCATCGAGGAGCAATACAGCCAAGGTTCATCTCTTTCCTGTTGGCGTTGACACAGCAAAGGACATGGTGTATTCCAGATTACGCATACAGGAGTATGGCCCCGGTTATTGCCATTTTCCTGTTGGCCGGGATAAGTGCTATTTCGAGCAGATGACGTCGGAAAAGGCTGTCTCCAAGTGGATTAAGGGCATCGCAACAAGGGCTTGGGTAAAGAAGAGTGCTAGCCGTCGAAACGAGGCTCTTGATTGCCGTGTCTATGCGCTGGCTGCATTCGATATCCTAAACGCAAACATGGATGTTCTTGAGCGAAAAGCAAACTCCCTTTACAATCAGCATAGTGTGAGTACAATTGTACCTGATATTGACCAAGGAGAAGCTGTCGCACCATCGCGACGCGACAATAAGGCCAAGTCTGGAAGCAGGAAAAAAAGTGGATTTGTCGGGGGTTGGAAATGATTAAAGCCGAAGAAGGAAATTAAAAAACATGGCCGCCGTTCCAACGACGGAGCCGGTGTCGATCGTATCAGGTGACACTATCACATGGTCTAAGTCGCTGTCCGATTATAAGTCTACACTTTGGACCCTCAAGTATGAGATCGTCAGCAGCACGCAGTCTCTGACGGTTGTATGCACAAATGGTGGGAACGGTTCCTATTTAGCCACTATTTCTGCCACCGCCAACATCCTTGCCGCTGGCGATTATAGCATTGTTGGATACGTGAATGATCTTGCGACAGGCATTGAAAAACACACTGTGTACACAGGGCGGATACATGTATCTCCAGACTTGTCTATCGGTGCGTCAGACGTAAGAAGCCACGCTAAGCGCGTGCTGGATGCCATTGAGGCCACAATTGAGGGACGCGCCACACGGGATCAGAGGACAATGCGTATTGGTGGCCGCTGGATTGAGCGTATGCCTGTAGAAGAGCTTATCCGCCTTCGCAGTGTTTACCGGGCTGAATTCAGGGCTGAGGTGAGTGCTGAACGCATTGCCAACGGACTTCCATCCGGTCGTAAAATAGTTACGAGGTTTGTGACTTAATATGTGGCCATTCAATAGAGATAAAGAATCGGACCCGGCAGCAGCCGTGGCCAAAAAAGTGCACAAACGCGCTTATAAGTCCGCGCAGTCAAGTAACATTACGTTCGGATGGGCGACAGCTGCATCTAAGCCAGATTACGACATAAAGACAGGACTTAGGGCACTGCGGGCAAGATCGCGTGAGCAATATCAGAATAACGATATTGCACGCAAAATTGTAGCCATGCACAGGAATAACGTTGTTGGATCAAAGGGCATATCCATGCAGTCAAGGGCCAAGTTCATTGAAACTGGTGAGCCTGACAGGATTGCATCTGGAATAATTGAATCCGCATGGAAAGACTGGGGCCGAAAGGAACATTGCGACGTTCGCGGGTTGAGGTCGTTCAAAACGCTGCAAGACTTGGTTATAACGACAGCCTTGATTGATGGTGAGGTTATTGTAAACAAGGTAAGTGGTGGAAAATACGGCTTGCAGCTTGAAATGATAGATGCAGAGCTGTTGGATGTTGACTATAACCGAGACGTTGCACAAGGTTCTAACAACTATATACGGATGGGCATAGAATACTCTTCGCTAGGGAAGCCTGTGGCGTATCACATCAAGTCATCTTCTAGGAACAAGGATTGGTATGAGTATAATTCGACAAGCTATCGGCGCATTCGTGCAGAAAACATTCTACACATATACAGGCATGAGTTTGTAGATCAGTCAAGAGGCGTCCCTTGGATGTCTACGGCCTTGCACAGCATGAAAATGCTTGATGGCTATGTTGAGGCCGCTGTGGTTGCTGCGAGGGCTGGAGCATCCAAGATGGGATTCTACTATTCCGAGGACGGAGCCGAGTATCATGGGGATGGCGTTGATGGCGACGGTAACCTCATAAGCGAAGCTGAGCCGGGCATGTTTGAAGAGTTGCCTCCAGGCACGAAGTTCCAAGGGTATGACCCGACATATCCACATCAGCAATTCCCAGAGTTCACGAAAGCAATCAACCGCAGGATAGCATCAAGCATGGGTATATCTTACAATGCACTGGCCAATGACCTGCAATCGGTCAGTTTTAGCTCGATGCGCTCCGGTGCGCTGGAGGAGCGGGAAAATTGGAAGGAACTCCAAGATTGGATGGCAAGTGAATTCTGTGCTCCCGTTTTTGAGGCTTGGCTTGACACGGCTATACTTGGTGGCGCACTATCCAGCGGCAGCATTGTGCTAAGCGCCGGTAAGATTGATAAGTATCGCGATGTGTCATGGCAGGCTAAGCGGTGGTCATGGGTTGATCCTATCAAGGATGTGCAATCAAACATTCTAGCGATCAACAACGGCTTGCGCTCGCGATCAGATATTATTCGCGAGATGGGCAGGGACCCTGACGAAGTATGGAGCGAAATAGTAAGTGAAAATGATCTGCTTGAGTCGTTGGGAGTGAAAATAGTGCCGGATGTTGGTGTCATCGAGGATGATGAGGATGAGGCGGCGGTGGTTGAAGACAAGCCTAATGGGAGTACAGACAATGAAGGTTAAAAGACAGTACAGGGACGTTGAAATTGCACTTGATGGCTCTTCTGATGAGCGCAAAGTGAGCCTTGCTTTCTCTTCGGAAGAACCAGTCAGACGCAGCTACGGGATGGAGATATTAGACCACTCCCATGGAGCCATCGTCATGGACTATATGAGGTCTGGTGCGCCGCTGCTTGTCGGGCATAATTGCGATGATCAGGTTGGAGTGGTTGAGTCTGTTGAAATAGGTGATGACAGGGTTGGGCGAGCTGTAGTGCGCTTCGGGCGAAGCAAACGAGCAAATGAGATATTTAACGACGTTACTGACGGAATCAGGAAATTCATTAGCGTCGGGTACGATGTATTGAAGGTCGTTAAAGAAGGGGATGACATTTACAGGGCTGTATCGTGGATGCCTGTTGAGATATCAATTGTTCCTGTTCCGGCTGATGTCACGGTTGGCATAGGTCGGTCAGTTGTCAATGAAGTTGTAAACGAAGTTGAAATCATAGAGAATAAAAAAGAAAAAAGGAGCATTGAGATGCCTACTGAAAATAAGGATATTAAAGCCGAATATGAGAGTGCGCTTAAAGAAGCACGCAAGAGTGCGGCCCAGGATGAACGCAGTCGTGTGGCTGAAATGATTGAACTAGGCGAGCGGTTTAATGCCGTTGGTTTGGCGCGTGAACATATCTCGAAAGGAAAAAATATTAACGCCTTCCGTTCTGCCCTGCTTGAACGGCAGGAGCGAAATGAAGCCGTTGGATCGATGGGTGACAAGCCTGCGACAGAGCTTGGCATGGCTGATTCTGACGCCAAGCGATATAGCATCATCAGGGCCATTAACGCAGCCGCAACAGGAGACTGGTCAAAGGCTGGTTTTGAGCGTGAGTGTTCGATCTCTATTGCTGACAAGATTGGCCGTGAAGCGCGCGGTTTTTTTGTACCATTCGACGTGCAGACGCGTGTATCACCTCCGATGAACACCACTGACCAGACTTCGCTTGTTGGCACTACCCATCTGGCAGCTTCGTTTATCGAGCAGTTGCGTAATCAGTCGGTTGTAGCTCGGCTTGGTGCTCGTCTGCTCACCGGCCTTGTCGGCAACGTTGACATTCCGAAGCAGACTGCTGGTTCCACATTCACGTGGCTTGCCGAGAATGGTGCCTCAACTGACTCAGACCTGACTATCGGGCAGGTGTCGCTGTCGCCTAAGACGATCGGCGGTGCTATTCCCATGACGCGCAGGCTGCTGAAGCAGGGCACTCCTGACGCAGAAATGCTTGCACGCTCAGACCTTATTCAGGGCGCGGCGTTAGCTATCGATGTAGGTGCCTTGTCAGGCACTGGCGCAGCTGGTCAGCCTCTCGGCATCATGAACACTACCGGGATCAATACACAGGCCATTGCTGACTTGGCGAACGGTTTCCCAACCTTCGCTGAAATGGTCGGGTTTGAGACTGCCGTGCTTACGGATAATGCGCTCATGGGGGCAATGAACTATGTCACTACTCCGGCTATTCAGGGGCACATGAAGACGACTTTCGTTGATACTGGTTCAGGCATACGTATCCAGCAGGATGGGCAGGTGAACGGCTACAACTCGACTGCAACCAACCAGCTTTCTGCTAAGAGCATCCTGTTCGGTAACTTCAATGACTGCTTGATCGGCATGTGGGGCGTTTTAGATCTGTCTGTTGACACTTCAACATTGGCATCGTCTGGAGGCATTGTTGTTCGTGCGTTCCAGGATGTTGATGTAGCTGTCCGACACGCTGAATCATTCTGCAAGAACGCTTAATGTAAATACGGATTGGGGCCGAAAGGCCCCATGATGTCCTTGTTATTGGAGGCATGGGAATGAAAATTAAAGCATTGAAGAACGTGGGAGCATCAGGCAAGACACTGTTTGAAGGGAAGGAATATTCCGACGTATCAGACAGCGATTGCCTATATCTTATTGCCACTGGTAAAGCAGTTGAGGTGAAGAACGCAGCAACTGGTAAACGAGTGGCAAAGTAAGTGGCTATTGAAACGGACGAAGATAGGCTTGTATTGCTTGAAGACCTTGGAGATTCTGTGCTGTACAATGGATTACCCGTAAACGCTGTATTCGACAATGAATACTTTGAGGCGAGGATGGGTGATTTTGGCACTGAATCATCTTCACCCGGCATACTGTGTCGAAGCTCGGATACAGCCGGTGCTGCGCATGGTGACTCGGTTGTTGTTGGCGGTGTGCAATACATGGTTGTTGGCGTTCAACCAGACGGCATAGGTATGACTGAGTTCGTTTTGGAGAAGGTGTAAACATGGGTCATTTACTTACACAGATAAGGGATAATGTGGTATCTGATGTCACCGGTTTGACCACAACGGGGGCAAGGGTGTTCTCCGGTCGTGTCCACGCTTTAGAAAGTGGTGTTTTGCCTTGCCTGGCTGTTGATGTTGGCGACGAAACAGGCGATTATGCTTCCATTGGCTACCCACGCGTGATAGCCGCTAACGCGGTATTAGATATTACTGCAATAGCATCGACAACAGGCGACTTTGACGCTATTATCAATCAGATGCAGCTCGAAATTCAGCTGGCTATCTCGGCAGATCCTACGCTTGGTGGTATCGCATCAAATGTTGTGTTTACAGGGCGAAAAAGGATGGTGACGGGCGGGCGTGAACCTGTAGCTGCGCTGATAATCAGCTATGATGTATTATACAGATACGCAGAGAACAACCCGGAGGTAACCGCGTGATGGCGACTAAAGAAGAAACAAGACCAATCGAGAAGACAAAAACAGACAAGACCGGCACTAAGCCGAAATAAGGAGAAATGAGATGGCTACTATTTTTGACCGGCTCCTGCTGGCGAAACTTGAAGTAACTAAAGGCACAGATGCGGTTCCGACAGCCGCACAGGACGCCATGCGCGTTAAGTCTTTTGCTATAACTGTCAACCAATCTAATGTGGATAGGGCCGTAGTAAAGCAGACGATGGGCAACCTCCCTCACCTTGTTGATCCTGATGCTTCTGCGTCGATTGAGATTGTGTGGGAGTTAAAGGGCTCTGGCACGGCTGGTACAGCTCCTGAATCTTCCCCTATTATTCAAGCCTGCCGCACGCTTGAAACTGTCGGCGCGGGTATAGTGTCCTATGCGCCATCCACTGCAACAGAAAAGTCGTGTACTATTTATGCTTATAAAGACGGCCTGTTGTGGCGGTTTGTTGGTGCGGTTGGCACTATATCAATCACTGAAAACATAGGCGAGGCTCCCACTGCAACGGCAAGCATGCAGGCTGTATATGCAGCTCCGGTGGTTGCCGCTGTTCCAGCTGGTGCGGTATACGATGCTACAGCCCCATCGGTCGTGTCGTCCGCTGACGTAATTAGCGATGGCTTGGCTATCCGAGTGGGCGCGTTTTCAATTGACTTGGGAAATGATGTGCAGGAACACAAAATTGTAAACCTGCATGAGTTCACCGTTTCTAACCGCAACCCTACCATAACATTCAGCAAAGATTCTGTAGCTACGGCGGCAGAATGGGCTGCGCTAAGAGGTGGTACTAACGCTTCTATTTCGTCCACTGTCGGCGCGACTGCCGGTAACATCGTGTCGGTGTCAGCTCCACAGGCACGCAGGCAGTCAGTCGCGTATGGCGAGCGAGCCGAACGAGATACGCTTGATGTCACCTATACGCTGTTTGAGTCGACCAGTGATGACCAGTTCACAATAACATTCAGTTAAAGGCGGATAAAAAAGTGAAACTATTACCAGCAGACGCAGTAAGTATTGAAGATGATGATATAAAGATGAGGCTGAAGCCATTTCAGAAGTGGATGCAGGTCGGCTTGATCGACAGGTATGTTGATAAGCCAAACGCTAAACAGGCTCATGCGATGTCAGTGTACGTCCTCAATAACGTTGTTGATACGTTGTCCGTTAACGGCGAGGCATTCAACCCAATTGATGTTGCGACGATGGCCGATGTTTCTGATGTCAATACAGCGAAGCAGATCCGCCGAATAACATCTCTGGTTATTGACGCCTTATTTCTGTCGCCTGCTGTTGAGGAAAGAAAAAAAAAGTAAGACTTGCAGCAAGCGCATGGTATTCCGGGAAGAGCTGCTCTCGCTGCCCGCTCTCCAACGCTGGTAATATGCCCGATGGCGGATGCCACGGGACTAATGAGTGGATAGAGGGCATAGAAAGTGATTGCTGTCCTGTCGTGTATGTTGGCGAGTGTAGCACTGTATTAAGTGCGGCCATGTGGGTTGATCGGGGTGTCCTTCCAGCTGGAGGTGGGTATTTCGACCAACCGGCTCATCTTATCGATCTGATAGATATTGCTATGTCAGTGAAGTATGAGCATGAAGCGAGTGAGGCTAGGAGGCATCATGGCAGGTAATAGTAAAGACGTCGCAATCACCTTCAAGGCGAATGATTCCGCGACGCCCGTCATTGAACGCGTCAATAAAAAGATCAAAGACGTTGGCGTGGCTGGCAAAAATTCAACAAAGCATACTAATTCGTTCGGTAACTCATTGCAGGCAATTGGGCGTGCAGCAGCAGTGGCGCAGGGGCCGCTTGGGCCTATCGCCGGTCGGATTGGTGCATTATCATCTGCCTTGACAATTGTCAGCCCTGTTGCTCTTGGCGCGGCAACCAGTTTTGCTGTGCTTGGCATAGCCTTCTCGAAGGGCATCCGTGACACTATAGCATATGAGAAATCCATGGATACGTTGTTATTCGCAACCGGCAACGCCGCCGCCGAATTTGAATTTTTAAGAGGCGTAGCAGGCAAACTCGGCGTAGAACTCTACAGCGTAACGCAGAGTTATGCCAAACTCGCAGCATCAACACGCGGTACAGACATGGCTGGGCAGGCAACACGAGATCTATTCGAGGCCACAATGATGTCCGCAACGGCATTGCATCTCTCTGTAGATGAGGTGTCCGGAACGTTGAAAGCCTATACTCAGATGGTCAGCAAGGGGACCGTCCAGAGTGAGGAATTAAGGGGCCAGCTCGGCGAACGCCTGGTTAATGCGTTCGGCATGGCAGCTAAGGCTATGGGTAAAAGCACGGCAGAACTCAACAAGATGCTGGAGAACGGTGAGGTTCTTGCATCTGATCTTCTTCCACGTCTGACAAAGGTAATACGTGATGACTTTTCCGGTGCTGCCGATACGGCGTCACGGAGCATCCAGGCCAATCTTAATAGGCTGAATACAGCATGGACAGACCTTGGTGTTTCGATAGGAGGATCAGGCGTTGCTGATGCGTTCTCTGGTGTAGCCGGTGGGGCCGCCATAGGCATTGGCGCAATCGCGGCATTGATGCGCAAATCTGATGACGCGGCCACGGCTATTGTGCGCGACAATAAAGATGTCCTTGAGTCGTATGAGAATGTCATGCTATTTATAGGAACGTTCGCGGATACGGTTGCATTCGCACTTGAGAAGGTTACGGCACCTGTGAGTGTACTTAGTAAACATCTAACTGGCTTGTATACAGGACTCACCTTCCTCACTGAGGGCGAGTTAAAAAAAGCGTTCTATGCACTTGATGCGTCTGGTAATGATGTTATAAACACGTATGAGCGTCTTTTTTCACTGGATGTGGGTACGAGATACACCGATCAAATATTCGAAATTATCAAGGTAAACAACGGTTGGATTGAATCAAACAAGGAAGTGGAAAAATCCAAACCGGGAGGTGGCGGTGGTGATGCCGAGAGCAAGGCACGCACAGCTGCATTAGCAGAAATCAAGAAGATTAATGACGCGGCTGCTGAGGCGAGGCTTAATGCAAGTCAGCGTGAAGAGTCATCTTTTAAAAAGTCACTGGCCATCCTTGAGTCTCATCGTGTCGCCCTCGTAAAAAGCGGAATGAGTAAGATTGATTCGTATGTTGCGATTGAAGACGCAGAGAACGAGGTTATATCCACGCACAATAAAAAAATGGCTGAGATGCGAGATAAGGACATAGCGTCGAAAGACGCAGCATTCAGGCAAGAGGCTGACATGCGCACACGCGCATTTGACAGTGCGACAGAGGCACTTGCCAGACTCAAGGAACAGGCCGAAGCGTATTCGCTTGGAGAGGCTGAATTAGCCGAACGGGCGTACAATAAAAAAGTAGAAGCGGCTGATGCACAATTATCACTGCTTATTAGCAGCGGATTAAGTGAAATTGAAGCCATGCGCCGCATCGAGGATGCAAAATCCGCGCTGAAAGCTGAGTTTGAAGCAAGAAGGGTGGACTCTAATGCTGCCGCGCTGGATAATGCCAGATCCAACTTAGGAGGTATCGTTTCGGGTATTGGCGGTGATCAGTCTTCCGAAGAGGACCTGGCCATTGCGGCTTTCGACAGAGACCTTGAGCGCATCAATGAGCAAGAATCAATCCTCATGGGAAACAAGGTACTTTGGGCGGAAAAAGGGACTGAGCTGGAGTCTGAGATTCGTGCGGCACGCGAAGAAGCAGAGCGCATCCACGTAGATAAAATAAATAAAATCCGCCAAAAAACAGCAAGTGATGAGCTTGCCATTAACCGTAAGAGGCGCGACGACGACTACAATCTTGCCGCCTCAGGTTTGGCATCAATGGGAAGCTTGCTTGAGCATGGCGGCGCGAAATCTCTAGCCTTATCAAAGGCATTCGCGATGGGCGAGATCGTTGTGTCAACGGCCTTGTCTGCCCAGAAGGCATATGAGTCTCAAATGACGGTCCCCACTATCGATTCGCCGGTTCGAGCTGCACTTGCGGCTGCCTCGGCGATAGCTGGTGGTCTGGCTAGAATGGCCTCGGTCGCATCGGCATCAAAGGGAGGTGGGTCTTTACCATCAGGCTCAGGCGGGCCTGTGGGGTCAAGTGGTATCAGTGCTCCACCGCCACCGCCACCGCCGGCAAATGAAGCCCCTAAGCCTGCGACAAACATCTACATGAACGGAACCTTTGTCGACATGGCGGCGTTTTTGGCTGATGGTGTGATCCCAGGACTGCAAGACCAAATAAATAATTCATCCGTAGTTCTTTTTGACAACCAGTCTGCTCAGGCGCAGGTGCTTGCCGGATGATTAATTTTACAGTCGCATATCAAACTGCAATCGACTCCATCTCTTACGATGCTGCTTTTGTTGTTGAGATAATATGGGCCGATGGATCACACGGCGTTGAGGGGCACGACGATATATATATTGGTACGTGCGATGTATCCGAAATACCCGCATTCCCATACCCTCATCGGTACATGCCATATCTTAACCATGATTCGATAAGCACGGTAACGGAGAGGTTCAACGAGAAAATAGGCAACTCAACAATCGGCACGCTCAAGTTTTCAGTCCTCGATAAGGACAATAACTTTTCCTCAGTTATCCGCAGGGCGGAGGCGGACACAGGGCAATCTATTCGCCGCCAGCGCGTTGAGTTGTACGCCATTGTTAGGGGCGGATCATGGGCTGACAGGGTAAAGGTGCGCACGCTGAATATCAGCAGCATGTCGCGAGATATAGCCAAAGAGACTGTTTCAATCACGGCTCAGTCGATATTACATAGGATGCGCAGGCAACTGTTTCTGCCGAAGACAAGCATTTTAGCTGCCGATGTTGCTGCGACTGGTGCCGTATCTATTGTACTCGCCGATGCGGCAGACTTCACCAATCCTGTCATTCATTCAACGCTTAATGATGGCGTTGCAGTTGGATTCATTAAGATTGATAAAGAGATTATGATGTGGACAAGCAAGGCATCAAACACATTGACCGTGCCCGCAGCAGGCCGGGCAATGTTCGGCACGACTGCAACCGGACATAGTCTTAATGACGATGTTGGAGAGGTAGCTGTACTCAAGGGTAACCCTTTCTATATCGGCATGACAATCATGACATCAGGCAACGGTGAGGTTAATTCTTTCGACATTTTGCCAGAGCACTGGGGGCTTGGTTTCGATTATTCCGACACGCCATCATCATTAGATATTGATTATACTACGTGGGAGACGGTCGGACTGCATACTATGGGCTACGACGGAACCCGGGAGTCAGGCATTGAGCGAGAGTTCGTTTTTAGCTCTGGGATTGATGGGAAAACACTCATAGAGAAGCACATCCTACTTAGCGCAGGATGTTTTGGCCGCACGCTTGGTGACGGCAGGTACAGCTGTAAAGCGATGAACCGAACTCCATCACCTGCCATAGATGTGCACACAAACAGGATCAGCAGTGCTGATGTTAATGTCCTGCTGACTGAGGACGATATTATAAGTGTGCAAAGTCTCAAGCTCGATATGCAGGCATTTTCGCCGTACATGAAAGTCGATTACTACCCTTCGCCTCGCGACACCAAGGACTACACTCGCCATGCGGTTTTTGCTGACACCGTTGCAGAGGCAAGGCATGGCAAGGACGGAAAACTTACAAAGTGGGAGTTTTACGGCCTGCTTGCCAACTCTGAAACGGTCAATAATATCTACAGCGTCTTCAACGCCATGCAATCTCGCTATGCATCGCCGCCAGTGTTGGCCACTTTTGAGTTAATGCCTCGCCACCATGGCATCGAGGTTGGCGACATCGTAGGAGTTGATCACACTGGCATACAAGACATTATGCTTACGTGGAAAGATTGGAGCACGCATCTTAGTGACTGGGTTATTGAACACGCAGGCGACACGGCATTCATTTCATCACTTGGTGACAGACTCCTTACACTTGATAATGATGTTTACGTGTGCGTGCAGGCTGGCATATCAGGTGCTGCTGAGCCACCAGTATGGGGTGGAGATACTGTCGCCGACGGCACTATCATCTGGCATAAATATGATGGGCACTTAAGCCGGGCGTTCGAGGTCCAATCTATATCGTGGAACATCAAGACCGGCAAGCCTGCGATTAGCTGTATCTCGCAACCTGAGAAGCCATCATTTTTCAATCAAAGCGCAGCTGCAGGCTATCGTTATAGCGAAATTGCATATCAGAACGGCATCGACCTTGGCACGCTGGTTGAATTTACAGTAACCGGAGGCACCAGTCTTGGATACACCGCAACGCAGAACGCACCAGTTAGCTTGAGTGGAAAATACTATTTTCGCGGCGACATCATGCTTAATGATGTGGTTACTCTCACGTCTCACACTGAGATATATGCAGCGTCTGACGGTACAACAGTCATAGGAGATATCACAGGGACGAGCACATGCTCAATTAACGGATCGGGGTTCGGATCGGCTGGTGGAGCTCCAATGGTTCCAGACATGCAAATTAATTATCCGGGCGGGTTTATCTGGGTGGGCTCATTTATCATACGACACAATGGTCAGAAGGGATTCATTGGAATTGGTGGTAATGGGGGCAATGTTGTTCAGAATGGTGTCCCGCTGGCATGGGGTGGGGCCGGAGGAACAGTGACAAATTCATCTAATGACCTGATCCGCGTGCTTGGGACTGGCCCAACCCCACATCAATCATTTTCCGGCTTGCCGTTATCGATGAGCGGCGCAGGCGGGGGCGCAGGCGGCGTGGCAACAATCTACGGCACGCCAGTCACCGGCGGATCAGGCGGTAACGGAGGTGCTGGGCTCGTGCTGATTGCTCGTGGTGTAGATATAAGCGCGGCATCTGTCGACCTGTCAGGCGGCATTGGTACGGCTGGCACAGTCGCTGGATACTCCGGTTACGGCCACTCAATGTCAGGTGGCGGTGGCGGCGGCGGGAGTCTCGGCATCCTTGTCGAGCGAAATTCGTCAGGAACACAGACATTTCTTTATGAGCCTTCGCGCATCAACATTAGCGGCGGCGGCGTGTCTACATCATTGAGCTGGTATCCGGTCGCACCGCAATTTGGCGGAACAGGCGCGATCATTGCGCAGGTGTTCTGATGCGTGTTAATATTATCGTTGGCAGAGGTATATTATGAGCGGCGGTTTAACACCTATTGGAAACGGATTGATTGAGTGGGTCGCCATTGGCGGGTCATCGGATGGCGCGAAAACCGACACAGCAGGATATGCCATCGGTGACAAAACAATAATACTCGCCAACACTGGAACAGGCCACTTTAGAGCCGGTAAGCGGATAAAATTCAACGGCGACGGAAACTATTATACGATCACGTATGGCATCGCTGACGTGTCCGGTGCTGGACTTGCTACCAGCTCAACGACAGATGCAGCAGGCTATGCGGCTGGGTCGATTTCAATAGGCATTGCGGCAGCCGGAGAAGGAGCTATTTTTGCCGGTAACGTGATCAATGTGGCTGGCGACACAACGAACTACACTGTGACCACCGGAATCAACGACGTTTCAGCCGGTGGGCAGGTATCTATATCCCCTGCTCTTGTGCAGGCCATCCCGGCAGCGTCAAAGTCAGTGACATGCCGCAACGCCTTAACGCTCGCTATTGGCCTGCGCCAGACGATTGCGACTGGCGTGACAAAAAGAATCTATTCAGGCGGAGAAATTAAAAGGCCGGGGCAGGCTGGCACTGAAATATTGACAAGTGGTGTTTTTTCGACCTCTGTCCCGAACGATACAACTCTAGCTTGGTTTAGTACTGGGCAGGTCGGTCAACTAAAGCTTGATCAAGCATACTCAAAGCTCGCGATCAAAAAGGACGATAGAATAGACCGTTCGACTGCAACAAGCGGCATTTCGCAGACGCGGGTCATGCGTAAGGGTGAGCTATACACAATATCTATAGACAATATAGATGATTTAAGAAACTCAGGTGAGTCTTCAGACCTTGAGTCGATCTTGAGTATTTTCGAAGCGTTTGACTACGGTATTCTTATCGCATGGTTTCAGGATTATGAAAATCGGCCAACCGAGTTTTATTTTTGCACACTGGAAAAGCGCGGTGATCCGGTAAGAAAAGGCTCTACACATTGGCACTCAATAGATTTTACATTGCGGGTTGAAAGCGGCGCGACCGTTTCCATACCCAACTTCGGAGCGTGATAAATGGCAGATTTGATTATTAAGCAGGGAGCAGATTTTTTTCACAGGTTCATCATCAAAAGCTCACTTGGCGACACGGTAGATTTGACGGGGTATACAGGCGCGGCTCAGTTTAGGGACGCGCCAGGAGGCACGCTATACGGAGCATTCACCGTGGCGACGGGTGGAGCTAACGGGTTCCTCGATTTATCGATGGAAGATGCTGTTACTGACACGCTAACGCCCGGAAGTTATGTCTATGATGTGTTCATAACCAACGCGGCAACAGATGATGTTCAGAACGTTACTAGTGGGGCTGTGCGCGTATTACAAAGGATTACAGTCTAATGGGATTGTCTGCAATATCAGTATATGACATAGCTCTGCATGCGACAGACGCAGTGTCCGGTGGTACACTGTCAGCCACATCGGTAGGGGGGACTGTCAAGGTGGCCATTGACGCGCTCGGTATCTATGCTCTTCCGACACCTAAAACAATATCAGTCAGAGCTTCTGTAGGTACGGCATATAATGTGCCGCTTACGATCCGCACAGTGGCAGGAGCTCCATACAGCGTTATAAACATCATTAATTCACGTGCCGGTATCGCGTATCTGGTCACATAAGGAGGGCTGGAAATGGCTCAGAAAGAAGTCGTAATATTAGACCCAATTATGCCGTCGCTTGACGTGCCTCAGGCTGGTGATACATATCTCATGCCGACCGACGTTTCAGTGGTTGGAGATATTTCGGTGTCTGGCACAGTGGATGGGCGCGACGTTGGGACAGATGGATCCGTACTTGATGCGCATACAGCTAACACATCTAACCCGCATGCTGTAACTGTTGCGCAACTTGGAATTGTACTTCCAGGAGTCGATTGGACGATAAGAGAATCTACTGCTGATAATGGCTGGATCGCGATCACATACGGCAACGGGCTGTTTGTCGCCGTGGCGTACATAGGCACAGGCAATCGGGTAATGACATCTCCAGATGGTGTCAACTGGACGTCAAGGGTAGCGGCTGTTGATAATCAATGGTTTGGCGTCACATACGGCAACGGGCTGTTTGTCGCCGTGTCGAACACAGGCACAGGCAATCGGGTAATGACATCTCCAGATGGTGTTAATTGGACGTCAAGGGTGTCGGCTGTTGATAATCAATGGTTTGACGTCACATACGGCAACGGGCTGTTTGTCGCCGTGGCGAGCACAGGCACAGGCAATCGGGTAATGACATCTCCAGATGGTGTTAATTGGACGTCAAGGGTGTCGGCTGCTGATAATGACTGGAGAGCGATCACATACGGCAACGGTCTATTTGTCGCCGTGGCGATCACAGGCGTAGGTAATCGGGTAATGACATCTCCAGATGGTGTTAATTGGACGATAAGAGAATCTACTGCTGATAATAACTGGATCGCGATCACATACGGCAACGGTCTATTTGTCGCAGTGGCGTACACAGGCACAAATAGTGTAATGACATCTCCAGATGGTGTCAACTGGACGTCAAGGGTAGCGGCTGTTGATAATAGCTGGAGAGCGGTCACATACGGCAACGGGCTGTTTGTCGCCGTGTCGATCACAGGCACAGGCAATCGGGTAATGACATCTCCAGATGGTGTTAATTGGACGATAAGAGAATCTACTGCTGATAATAGCTGGGCATCAGTCACATACGGCAACGGTCTATTTGTCGCCGTGTCGAACACAGGCGTAGGTAATTATCGGGTAATGACATCCGGCGCACCGGAGCTTGGTGTTGTTCCGAACGATAATACTGCACTCGGAGCTGGCCAGAATTGGCAGAATCTAATGTCCAGTCGCGCGGCTGGTGTGACATACACCAACACGACAGGGAATACTATTGCCGTATCAGTTGTGGCATCAGGTACGGCTGACTTGCTGCTGACTGTCGGTGGGTTAACAATACAGCACGCGTCATCATCAATAGCGAGCGTATCCGGCGTTATACCTCATGGTGCCACTTATTCAGTGACGCTGTCATCTGGCACGCTAAGCAGCTGGGCTGAATTGAGACAATGACCATTAAGGTATCTTAACGACATCAAGACAACGGAGACGAAAATATGTTATTCAAACACATAGAAACACAATCAACAGCTATCGAGCATGCACAATATGGCACGGCTGGGGCAATCATCGCGTCAGTAGTAGGCTTATTTGCCGGCGAATGGTATAGCCTTGCCGGGTTCATCTTGGGCGGTCTGCTCGCAGGGATCACCATCGAGCTAGTCCAGTACATCCAGCGCTACGGTGGCGAACAGAACTCACTCCGCGAAATGGTTCTCGATGGACTCATGGCTGGCTTGTGGCCGCTAGTCTTCTGGCTTAAGCGATGATCCAGTCAGAGCGACTGTCTGCAGTCGAGGCAAACGCCAGAGTTAATAGTGCTGAGATAATCAAGCTGAGGAACAGATATCACAGTCTTGCTAACAATATCGCAACATTGCAAGCTGGTCTGTCATCAATAATCAAGACTCAGGAGACTCAGAGTTCCGCGCTTACCAAGCACATGGATAAGGAGGAACTCATACAAAAACAGCTATATGCGTCAATTGGCGAATTATCAGGCTCAATTAGCGGGATTAGAGAGGATATCCATAAAGCACTGCACGAACGCGATGAGGCTATTCATGACCTTGATAAGCAGCAGGCGAAAATGCTTGCTTATGCAACTTGCGTCTTTACATTGCTTACTATCGCATTTAATGCGCTGGTGAAATTTTTGCAATGAGAAAGGGGGGATTTATGAAAATAGCATTATGTCCAGGGCACCATGATAGATCCACCGGTGCTATAAACGAAAAGTACGGAATTAATGAGCACAGTGAGGCCAACAGCGTTGTATGTTCGCTGGCTGAAATACTTACGATTGATGGCCACTGCGTCAATATTCTGACTGGGACGCTCACTGAGAAAGTGTCTAAAATCAACAAAGGCAGCTTCGACCTTGCGCTTGACATCCATTTCAATGCAGCCAACAGGAAAGCGGCTGGATGCGAGGTTATGTACGTCCCTGGAAGTGAGTTGCGGCGCGTGCAGGCAGCAGAGATCAGCAGAGTTATGTCGATGTATCTTGGCAACCGGAACAGGGGAGCGAATGAGGGTTATTACTGGGGCGGTTCTGAGCCTGGCATGAAGCCAGACTACTTTTTAGCTAAGACAAACTGCCCAGCATTCATCCCTGAGCCGCTATTCATTGACAACAACACGGAGGCCGAAAAGTGGCTGGTGTCAGGTCGTCATGGCGATATTGCCGAGGCTATCGCGCTCGGCGTGCGTGAAATGATGGATCGGGCCTGGGTGGTGTGATATGGGTCTTGTAGATTTCAGCCTTGACGGCGTCGGCGGCCTACTGACAAGCGCGCGCGAAGCGATAACAGGAAAGAAGATCGTTGATCCAGAAGAGATTGCAAAGATTGAGCGAGACTTGCAGACGCTGGAGCATTCGCTCCTAACCGGACAGATGGAGATCAACAAGGTCGAGGCCGCCCATCCAAGCAGGTTTATTGCCGGATGGAGGCCTTTCACCGGCTGGGTTTGCGCAGCAGCCCTTGCATACGTATCAATTATAGAGCCTATCGCCAGATTTATTGCAACCGTTTGTTTCGAATATACCAGTGAATTTCCCGTTATCGATACAACCATCACCATGCAGGTATTGCTTGGTATGCTTGGATTCGGCGGACTGCGCTCTCTCGATAAGTACACCGGCAAGGACACAAGGAAAATCAGCAGCCATCACGACTGACTGTCCACAATGATTGCAATATCTTCATCTGTAATATCTACCACTCCGATCTGCTCCAGTGCGGCGCGTGCAGCGATTTCCCTGCAGGCTAGTCGCGGTGCCATCCTTGGAGTTCGTGCTCCGAGCTCCCACTTGCTTATCAGGTCTGCCCTGACGCTTTCTTTGCCCATCTTGTCAGATAGCCACCGCGAGAAACTTTCCTGGCTAATACCCAACCGTGCTCTTGCGTAGCGGATAACGCCGCCTGATTTTACTTCACTCATCACTATTCTCCTTGGTTTTCTCTATTTATTGTCATGCTCCGTACCATCTCACCCTTGTCAGATGCAGCAGTGCAGAGTAATCAGCGTCGGTAAGACTTCTACACACTGATATGCGTTCGAGTGTTTTTGCGATTGTTTCCCGTTTTCCATGGTTTATCGCATTTTTGTAAAATATGTACATTTATCAAAGCCCCTTGCATCTTTTTTTAAAGCATCTCTTCCTTTCTGGTGTGTAGTGCAGGCACATCAGCGCCATGCACCTTTTCTGAGAACATGTAGCATTCCCAGCCAGTGCCTATTTACAACACCCGTGCTTGGAATTCCCATGCTCTGCTGCCCTGTTTCAGAATACTTTTTAGCGATTTGCAGTCTCTGAACATATGCTCAGCATCATCCAGCATCGGCGGGCAGGTCAGAATTAAATTCTGTCAATCCGGCGCAGGCTTTGAGCATGCCTGTGGCATCCTCCAGCATCGGCAGATCCGAATCAGACTCAGTCAGGCTCGCGCAGCCGTAGAACATATATTTAGCACTCTTTAGCCTCGGCATTTCAGAATCGAATCCAGTCAGACTTTTGCAGTAGTAAAACATGCCGTTAGCAGACTCCAGCCTAGGAAGATCAATGTTGAATTCTGTCAAGCCAGTGCAGCCTCGGAACATATGATCAGCATTAACCAGATCCTGGATTTCGATGCCCGGAGCGGAAAGAAGATGATATAGATCACGCCCGCAATCGCACCCCGAAATAAGCCGATATCTATTGCGTTGCGTGTCCTCAATAAATACGCAACCATTACTAATATAGTCTTTTCCATCGCTCATTTCGAGCAGAAAAGATGGTCTGCCGCCAAACGATTGCTCAACATAGTTTTTTATTTTTACAAATTTCACTGTCGCTTCCTCTACAGTCCTTCTGTCTGTGCAGCGTTTCCGATGTGCCTATCCTAGTGCGAATTGTGCTATGCGTCAACGGTTTTGTCTTAACGATTCAGATCTGGCGAGTAACTCATCGGCATCCGCGCCTGGCACATCTATTGCGAAATCACCACAGTCCCAGCCGCTGACTTCGCTAAGTAGTTCTTTCTGTTTTTCTTTTTGTAATTCGTGCATTGTCATCCGCGCTTGCAGTGCTTGGACATCAGCCCCGGGCACGTTTCTTGCGAAACGGTATAAGCCCCAGCCATCTCCGACTTCCAGTACTCGCTCCTGCAGTGCTGGAATATCAGCACCGGGAACATCTTTTGCGAACACATAGCAGCCCCAAGACTCTCCGGCCTCCAGCACTCGCTCCTGTAGCGCCTGGACGTCCGCGCCTGGCACATCTTTTGCGAACACATAGCACATCCAACCATCTCCGACTTCCAGCACTCGCTCCTGTAGCGCCTGGACGTCAGCGCTGGGCACATCTTTTGCAAAACGGTAGCAGCCCCAAGCCTCTCCGATTTCTAACACCCGCGCTTGCAGCGCCTGGATATCAGCTTCTGGCACATCTTTTGCGAACACATAGCAGTCCCAGCTAGTGCCGGCTTCTAACACCCGCGCTTGCAGCGCCTGGATATCAGCTCCGGGCACATCTTTTGCGAAACGGTAGCAGCACCAAGCAAATCCGATTTCTAACACTCGCGCCTGTAGTGCCTTCATATCTGATCCGGGCACATCTCTTGCAAAAAGGTAGCAGTCACAACCAGTGCCTTTTCTAAGTAGTTCTTCCTGTTCTTCTTTTTGTAATTCGTTCATTGTAATTCCCCTTTCGCCCCGTTGGCCGGTGTTAATGGTTTTGTCTTAACGATTCAGATCTGGCGAGTAACTCATCGGCATCCGCGCCTGGCACATCTTTTGCGAACATACAACAGTCCCAAGCATCTCCGACTTCCAGCACCCGCGCTTGCAAGGCCTGCACATCAGCTCCTGGTATATTGATTGCGAACACATAGCAGTCCTCTCCATTTCCGGTTTCCAACACTCGCTCCTGTAGCGCTTGGACATCAGCGCTGGGCACATCTATTGCGAAATCACCACAGTCCCAGCCGCTGACTTCGCTAAGTAGTTCTTTCTGTTTTTCTTTTTGTAATTCGTGCATTGTCATCCGCGCTTGCAGTGCTTGGACATCAGCCCCGTGCACGTTTCTTGCGAAACGGTATAAGCCCCAGCCATCTCCGACTTCCAGTACTCGCTCCTGCAGTGCTGGAATATCAGCACCGGCCACATCTTTTGCGAACACATAGCAGCCCCAAGAC
>Ga0210043_1001238_pt1 | contig 22650 bp, 31 predicted proteins | sample CryGeymet201501t_FD_183990 | JGI IMG/M metagenome (GOLD analysis project Ga0210043, IMG submission 183990) | Groundwater microbial communities from Crystal Geyser aquifers in Utah, USA - Crystal Geyser metaG 2015-01t (SPAdes) (version 2) | ecosystem: Environmental > Aquatic > Deep subsurface >... | reverse complement strand
GAGTTGTAGTTGCCCGAGTTGCGGTCGCCCGAGTTGTAGTTGCCCGAGTTGCGGTCGCCCGAGTTGTAGTTGCCCGAGTTGCGGCTGCCCGAGTTGCGGCTGCCCGAGTTGCGGCTGCCCGAGTTGTAGTCGCCCGAGTTGTAGTTGCCCGAGTTTTCATCACCTGTGTTGTTTATTTTGTCCATATATTTTTTATTTAGTTTCTAATCTTCTTGACTTGCCGACCTTTATTTCCCAGTAAGGAGTCTTGCAATTCCCGCACCGCACCGGCTTGCGTTCTTTCCGTGGATGCCACTCGTGTCCACAGCGCATGCATTTATAGGTTGGTAGTTTCATATACATAGTGTACACTATGGTACAATAGACTGCAACTGTGGATAACTTCCCAAACAAAAACCCCCGCCTAAACGGGGGCTTTTATCGGGAGGGGGGGGATGGTTAGAGCAGATGTTTCAAAATATGTGCCACCACTTCCACATTGAAAGCATTACCGAGTGCCTTGTAGCGTTGGGTATTCGAAACGCCCTCGGTGTAGTTGTCGGAGAGGGATTGTAATCTTTCACATTCTAGCGGGGTGAGTTTGCGGATGCCGTTGTATCGCTCTTTGCCGTCAATGTATTTCCCTTTGTGTCGTTCTGCCTTATCTTCTGACATTATGAGTGGCACATTACCTCCGCCCACCCCCATCGCTTGTGTTAGAGTGGGGCATTTATCCAGATATTGCTCTGCGTTTTTCTGTACTGTTGCCCGTGCAACATACGGCACATTATTGCCTCCAGTACCCATGTTTGCGGTAAGTATAGGAACCTTCCCGCCCTTTGTTTCTCGCCAGTAATTACGGCGGTACTGATAGACACTATCCCATTCATGTTTGTCGCCGAGTCCGCTACTGCGACCGCCTGCGCGGATGGTGTTTGATTTGTCTTTCATCACAAGTTTTGGGACATTGGCGATTGTGATTGCGTTCGTTTTTGACGATGGTTTGTGATAAACCTTTTCTGCTATTGTACTCCGTTTCCTATCTCCATTAAAAGCAAGGATAGTGTCATCGTTTTCATTCCACCCAGCAATCCTACCTTTTATTTCTCTTTTGAGAGGTTCGGTCTCAACACCATCTTCAAGAATATCTTTCAGCAATACCCCTCTATCCTGTGGCTGCCCTACATTAGGAGTATTCGTCCAAAACAATCGCTTGCGGCGCTGTGCGCTCACGAGTGCCGCGTCAATCATTATCGGCTCAACGCCCAATGCCTCCGTGATAATTGCTTTCGCCTCCTTTGGCATACTTGCCACGTTCTCCAATATAAAATACTTTGGCTCCACTTCTTTTAAAATACGAACATACTCCCAGAATAGACCCGACCTATCGCCACCCAGTCCCTTACGGTCTTTCTTGGCGATGGATAGGTCTTGACACGGGCTTCCTCCGATCAGAAGCCCTATGTTTTTGAATTGCGCACAATCTAGCCCCACGACACTGCCGACCTGTATGGTATCTGGATAATTCTTTTGTGCGATTTGTATTGCATATTTATCCACCTCGCTTGCGTAGTACGCCTCAACAGGAATACCAGCACGCTCTAAAGCAACCCTCGCACAAGAGATTCCGTCAAAAAGTGAAAGTACATTCATAATTGTTTTATAGAAAAGTAACGCCCTGCCATAGACAGAGCGACCTCAAAGAGGATTTTTAATATTGAAAGGAGTCATAACTCTCCGAACAGACTTTGCAAGCTCGGTTCTCCTGAGTCGTGCAAGCCATACTCGGCAAGTAGGTAGCGTCCGCCACAGATACCATCAAACCCCTTGACGACAACATAGGTGCGACACCTTTTCTTGCCCTCGCTGTAGAAAACAACGGACACATACTCGTCCATTAGTTCACATCCGTTCTCGGCTTCTTACCCTTGACGGGTGCCGCCTCCGCAAAGTGCGAGAGTCCCCCGTCATCGGGGTGGATGTGCTCCGCTCGGATGAGCGGAAAGTTGGTGATTGCCCTCCTGTCTTTCACGTCCACACAGAAGAAGTAGGTGGTCGTGCCCTCGGTTATCCTCACCATTCCGATTTCTGTCCCCTCTGGTATCGCGTCAACGTGCACCAGTGCGGTCAAATATCCTGAGAGATAGATAAAAGCTGCACCTGCCGTGGTAACGTCCACGACTCTGCTCTTGTCCCACTTGCTGAAGTCCATAGCTACCTCCACCAGAAACGGATGACGGCTAGCACGATTGCCAGCTCTACACAGTTGATGACAATGAGGATGACGACACCTGTCGTCTCCTTCATCTCGTTCAGCCAGTCTATGAGTCGTCTCATGGATTCCTCCTTGTTGCGTACTTCTGCTTCGCAAGTTCAGGGGGTGCGTCCCTCGGGTCGTCTGGCTTTTTCTTCTGTCCCCACAGTCCGAAACGCTCCCAAAGATCTATCAGCTCGTACCCTGCACAGTAGCACCGAAGCCGATGGCAATACGCCAAACCTTCGTTACGCTTGAACTTATGGGGCGAGAGAACTCCAGCAACTTCCAAGCAGTCGAGTGTATCTCTAATACCTAGCAGTTTCTGTGGTGTCTCGAACACAAAGTCCACCACGAACGTGAACTTCGCTCCCTTCGGGTCATAGCACTCGAACGGGATGTGCGCATTGAACTTGACTCCGTGCTCAATGAGAACGGCAGCCATCCTACCCTCCAAAAGTGAATCAAATTGCTCTCCGTTCACAAGGCACTTCTTAGCCACATACTGATAGCCGTTTCTGTTCGCCATTATCCAGCCTCCTTCTCGCATCTTCGACAAAGCCATTGTCCCCACGGCATCTTCCGCAGGACATCATAGTATCGGCATATATCACAACGCGCCGCCATCTGGTCTCCCATGTCAGCCCTCCCTTTTTGGACAGGGTTGGTCCCTGTGATGGACGTGGCAGAGAAGCATCAGATCGTGATCGTCAGTCTCTCTGTGAAGCACGTTAGCGTCATTGTTGCGACAGCAGAACGAGAGGTTATACTCCGTTCCGCAGACGTAGCACGCTCTTCCTAGCTCTTTGTAGAGCTTCCGGAGTTTGTCTACGTTATGGGTTCGCAAGCATCTGTCGTTCATATCACCTCTCCTTGAAGTCAGAGCCTCCACAGAGACTCAAAGAATGACACTTGGAGCAAATTGCAATCGCTGTTTCGCTATTTTCATGCGGGGCGAACCCCTCATGAAAAAGAGCAAGACAATGCAATTCAAGAGCCGTGAGAGTTGAACAATGAGCACACCTTGAGCCGCTTCGGAAAGCGACAGCAGACAAGTTCAGATTCCTACAACATGGGTCATGCAATGATTTCTCCTTTCAATTCTCAATGTACTGATAGCAGGTTTATCGCTAAACCTACTAAAAAAGGCGGGGAGCCTCATCTGCGAGATGAGCACAGCCAGCGCGAAGCGGTAGCTGTGGTCGCAACGCTCCCGTGTAAAAAACTACGCTGGGCTATATTTTAACATATCATCACAGAAATCATCAAAACATTTTTCGTGGATAAACTCTCCGTTAAGCTCTATGTAGTCCTAGATCCATGAGGGGTCAACAGGGTCTCCACATTCAGGGCATTGTGTCATTACATTCTCTCTAAAAATTCCAAATAAGATTTCTTTATGCTCACTTTATCCCAACCACTTCCGGGTTGGAGTTGATAGTATTTTTCTTCGGAGTAGAGAGGGTTTGGGGAAAAGTCATGGTAGAGAGGGTTTGGGGAAAAGTCATGCGATTTTCTCTTGCACCATACGAAGTGACAGCTTCGCTTGTGAGCGTGGATGATAAGGTTTTCAGAGCATTGGGGGCAGGGGTTCATCTGATTTGGTCATCATACTCGCTCGGATCAGGCAATTTAATCCCAAGATCCCTCCCCGCCCACGCGATAACCTTTTCCATGTACTCCATAAACTCGGATATCGTGAGTGTGCTGGTCTTGCCCGACATTTGTAATTCTTTGTCCTTTATTTGCACGAACCTTTTAGGTAGAAAAGTAGCCTTGCAGTACATGTGGATATCATCGGGGTCGTTGCCTGTCTCCTCGGCTATTGTGTTGTAGCACAACCACAGATATGCGTTTTGATTTAGGCTTCTCTTTGTCTTCGCCTCCTCTATGATCATCCTCAGCTTTTTCCCCTCGTGTTTTCGGAGGAATTGACGAAACCTTATCCTCGCATCATCGGTGGCGAAGCGAGGTTGAGCGTCTTGTGCTGTGATGATGAAGTTCATTTTCAAAAAGGAATTTCGTCCGGAGAAATATCTTCTTCCGCCACATGTATCGCTTGCGCTTGCTCTCTGATAGCTTTCACATCGTCATGTTGTCCTTTCTTGTAGGTGTTTACTGATAGATATATTTTTCCTCCCTTACTTTCTTTCACGTCTAGTCTCACTTGCTCCTCTTGAGTTTGCAACCACTTAATCAAGTCATCCCGATAGAGTACGATATTACCTTTGATGAAGTCTGGTGCTTTTTCGTTCGGTGCATAATATCTGATACCTTCGGGGAAAATTACTTCTGCCATTTTATTTGTCGTATTTTGATACCAATTTGTAAAATTCTACGCAATGCCCATGATCTTGTATCCAGTATTCGTCCTTGTTTTCCTCCGTCCATCCATTAGCGCGAAGCCAATCTTTGTATTTCTTTACTTTTCCTAATTTGACACGCGCTTCCTCGTCTGCCCTTTCCTTTTCCTCTGATTCCCTCTTTGCTCTCTTTTCCGATTCCTCCCTTTCTTTCAATTCCGCTTCCGCTTTCTCCCGCGCCTCTCGCTCTTTTCGCTGTTCTTCTTCGGCTTTCTTGCGCTCCGCCTCAACCTTGGCTCTCTCTTTAGCGATTTCTTTCTCCCGCGCCTCCGCTTCTTTACGAAGTTTTTCGTTTTCCTCTTTTATTCGCTCCTGTTCCTTGCGTTCCTCCTCGGCTATCCGCAATCTCTCTTCCTCGGCTTTTCTTTCCGCCTCTTTTTGTGCTTCCAGTGCAACCTTGGCTCCATTAAGAAGCTGGTTGAACCCCGCCTCGCTCATTTCCTTTAGGTTGTAGACCGAGACATCTTCAACGTATGGTTGCAATTGAGATATCCTATCTAGGTTTATTTTTTCTTTGCGTTGCTCTTCTTGGATTTCTACAAACTTTTCTTGCTTTTCAAGGTGTTCTTCAATAGGGACAATGACCGCCTTGATGACATTGGATATTCCGTCAATCGCTTTGCCCTCGCGCAAGGATTGTTCCTTGAGTTCTTTCCTTTTGTTTTCTGCGTTCACCCGTATCGTTTTAAGCGCGAGTCGTGCTTCTCTGGCTTCCTGCATCTCTTGCGTTTGCGAAACATCCTTGATCACAATACTTTTCGCTTTCGCCTCCCACGTTCTCGCCTCTTCAAGAAACCCCGAAAACTGTTTGACAATAATTTCCGCTTTTGTCGGCTCCAGTTCATTCACTTTTAATATCTCCACAAGTTGATTTTCCATAAACTTAAAATGTTAGCTCCTCCTCAATTTTTTTAATCTCCTCAAGTGTCTTGCGCTCTAGCTCTAAATACTCATCCACCTTTGATTGCACGCTCTCACGCGAGACTGTGTGATGGAACAGGTCTTTCGGCATCCGTGGGTCGTAGAACACGAAGTACAAAGTTTCTAGTTTTTCGTTTACAATAAAATACTGAAGCACCTGCATTTCGTAGTCGCTCGGTATCTCTTTTGTGAGCCACGCCTCAATGTGTTTTGCAGAGGCGAGGCATTTCACCTCCACCGCCTCTGCCTCTCCGATAAATCCGTCCGGTGATATGCAGATGTTCTCATCATCGTCCCTGTGCCATGTCACCAAGGAAGCGTCTACTTGCTTACCCGTCTCTTCTGAGAAGCGAGCGATAGCTTCCTCCTCCAATCTGTGTCCCCTGTCCATCGGGTTTTCATCCGAGGGTGGGAGAGCGACACGTTCGGCAATTAACTCATAATATCCCGATAGTGGTTTTTTGTCTCTCTTGGAGAAAAGTTTACCGAGCTTGCTTCCGGTGATACGCCCCATGCGAGAGTCAAGCCACTCCTGCTCACTATTGTACTTGCGAGTTATCATATTCTTGTTTCTCTTTAACGAGGATTTCTAATCTCTCTACGATTGTTGGAAAGCTTTCATCTTTGAGGGGCAATTCTGTGAGTGAAAGAACATCTGCAGATATCTTTTCTTTGGAAGCTGTATCTCGTCCGAGCGAACGGAGCAAAAACACAATGCGAGACTTATCTGATTTTGCATCTTTCTCTTTTCCCACATCGGTAGCGTCCGTGTCGTCCTCTCCTGTGGAGATACCGAGTGCGTTGCAGAGAGAGTACCTTTTCGCGAACGTGAGAGCCGAAGCAACCTTTTGAGGAGCCGTCATGTATCCCTCGGAGTCAATCGGGACCCTGAACGAACTTGTGGCTGTATGACCTAATTCATGGGTGACCGAACAAATCGCTGTGATGTTGGTCGGCTCGTTCGCGACATCCCATGAGTAGGAAAGTCCATTGCTCGTCAGTGGCTCTCGGATCGCGGTGATGATGGAGTCCAGTGGAGCGAACTGATATCGGACACTCCTCCCGTCCTTATTTAACACTTTTTTTGTTTTAACAATTGTCGGACAAACTTTCTGGAATGACGACAATGCTCTCACAAATCCTTCTTTGGCTTGTTCTGCTTTTACTTTTTCTCGGAGGGAGAAAAGACGCTCCATAGTCTCCACCGGAAGACCCGCGCTGATCGCTTGTGAGATGAACGTGCTTACTTCATTTGGGGACTCGGCTTTTACTATTTCTTGATTTTTCATATCATTATATCGCTAAAAAATACTGATAATGTGTTCCTCCACCCCGTCAGTCTCCACAAACGCCTAAACTTTGAGTAGCTCATAGTGGTCTTCTGTGATTACTCCCATGCTAATAAGTTTCTGCATTCTCCTCTCGTGATCTGCTTTCGCCTCGCACTTCGTGGTGCAGTCTGAATGACAGCAACACCTCTCGTCTGGCTCGCAATACGACCCTCCATAACAGAGGTTGTCGCAATTTCCGAACCTTGAACCGTTGTAGCTCATGGCTTTAATAGTTATACCTTTGTCCTCCTCCCCATGAGTAAGAGGAGGAAAACAAAAGTCTCATGAATAAAAGATTTGATTAAACCAGAGAGTCGCTTGGTTTTGGCTTTTCCGGAGCATGGCTCCTTTTTCACCGCCACCGTACGATATCACTCGTTTAATCTTGCCTGCTAGCAGTCTAGCTTACTGCGTATTATTTGTAAAGAAAGTTATCCACATCCTTCACAACCTTGCGAACGAATCCCTCGGACACCCTGAACAATCTAGCTGTCCCTCGCTTGGTGTAGCCATTCTTGACGTTCTCGACAATCTTTGGCTTGATTTTGAGTAAATAATTGGCTTTTTTCTTTTTTACTGGCATTTGCGTATTCTAGCATACAGTTATCCACAGTGCAAGGTTTTTTAATATTCGTGAAAATGTGGTACAATGTAGGCACGCTTGTAAGAGCGTGGCCGGTTCGGAAAACCCTCCAATATGAAACTCGTTTGTGGCGGAGGCTCGCAAGGAAACTTGCGCGTCCCGGCCAGAGACGAGTTTTTTATATGGAATATATAGACAAAGCAAAAATACTTACGAAGTTTTTTAACATATATGGATATGGCAATTTTGATCTGTCTCTGGAGGAGATAGCTCACATAATTGAAATGTTGTGCACAAAAAAAGAGAACGCATTTTTAGAGGTCAATTTACAAGAACTATATGAACGGCTTGAAAAACAAAGGATGGGTTAGACTCCATAGGAAGATAGAGGATAATCCCCTATGGCTGTCCGAGCCATTCACTAGAGGCCAAGCATGGGTAGATTTATTTCTGGGGGCTAACCATAAGGATAGTAAGATGATAATTCGAGGCAATATCGTGCCTCTCAAAAGAGGGCAGTTAGGGTGGTCAGAAGTTACAATGACAAAGCGGTGGACTTGGAGTCGAGCGAAGGTGAGACGCTTTTTGAAATACCTAGAAAACGAACAGCAGATTGTACAGCAAAAAGACCGCTATATTACTACAATTATAACGATTTTGAAATATGATGAACACCAAACCGATACAGCAGACGATACAGCAGAAAGACAGCAGACGATACAGCGGACGATACATAAACAAGAAGTAAAGAATGTAAAGAATGTAAAGAATAACAACCCCCCTACCCCCCAAGGGGGAGAGGGTTTTGAAAACTTTTGGAAGATTTACCCCAGAAAGGTAAACAAGGTCGGAGCCAAGAGATCGTGGACACGACTAAGACCCTCAAAGGAAAAAACAAATGAGATTATCCAAGCAGTAGAAAAATGGAAACAAACCGAGCAATGGCAGAAAGACGGAGGACAGTTCATCCCACACCCCACGACTTTTCTAAACCAGCAGAGGTGGGAAAACATACCAGAGATGACTAAATCATTAACAATTAACTGCAACTAACATGGCAGAAGTAAAAATAAAATCAGTAGGTTGGCAGGAAGTGCCATACGGGACAGCCGAAAACGTAAAGCGCATTTGGGAGGACGACAAGATTCCGAGCAACACAAAAATCTCAGTAAAGAATTACACGATACTGAAATCGGACATTGGAGGTGTTAAAATGGAGGACACAGATCAGAAAAACAAAATATACAAAGAGTCCGACACAGACTTTCTCACATGGAAAAAACAAATCATAAACAAAACCCCCGAAGAAAAAGCCGACATAGACTGGCGCAGAGTGGACATGCTTTGGTGGGCGGGCAACCATAAACAACAGATGCCCGAAGACGTTAGGGAGAAAGCAAGAGCATTACAAATTCAATTTTTCACTGAGAATAAAAATAGGGTAACCACGAACGGCGCAATTTACCAGACACTGTTCATGCCACACATAAAAAACAGCGAGAGAACGTACATGTCATTCTCCGCTCACAGGATTATTGAAAACACCGAAATAACAGATCGGAACATGAAAGTATGAAGCGCACTCCCTTAAAACGCAAGACAACCCTTCGCAGGACACCCTCCCAGAAGCCACACAAGCCACGGAGAGGCACGAAAAGGGGTCTAAAGGTATCTCTTACCACCTCTGACCTAAAAAAAGAGATACAGAGGCTCCTGCGCGAGATTGTGATAATCAGGGACGGTGGGTGTTTTCTGCGCCATTATCGGGACAGAATAAATCCCCAGTACTTGAATTGCGGACCGCTAAAGAAAAACGGAGAGCTGATACTTCAAGCTGAACACCTCCACAGCAGAACTCATGCTATATCTTTCGCCGATCATCGCCTAGTGGTTTGTTGTTGCCAACGTCATCACTTTTACTACAAGCCACAACACAGCGCGGAATACAACGAATTAGCTAGAGAGTTTATCGGAAAGAAGCGAGCAGAGCTGTGGGACTTTGTCAAGGATTACCACCGACCTCACAAGGCTGATTGGGGATTGGAGATCGTGGCACTTCGTGAGGAGTTAAGGTTGCAAAAAAAGCAGTTGGTGTGATATAATTTATCAAGACATTTTAATAATTTAGTCAAATGTTTTATATACTAGGCATCATCACCGGCATTCTCCTCTCTCTTCTTTTCTTCATCGTGGCGCGCCGTCCGGAAACTCATCGCGCAATCCAAAAGGTCGAAAAATTAACAGGGAAAAAGGGTTCCATCCTTGACGCAGAGTCTGATAATTTAGATAATTGGGTAAACAGTTTATGAGCAAAGAAAAAGAAGAAAAAAAAGAAAAAGTAGCGGAAACCCCCGAGCAAAAAATCGCAAAACTTGAGCAGGAAATCACGGAGAAGTTTTTTGCGGAATATCAAGCCCTTGTGAAAAAGTACAAGCGCGACTTTGAGCCGACAGCGACGATTAGGATCATTAAGAAATGACTTGTCGACACACATGGAAAAGAACATTTGAGGATAAAGGAGGTTTCGTGGAAGATTGTACTCGGTGCGGACAGCGAGAAGGATACAGGTATAACAAGTTCGGCAGAATCGACAACAACAGATATTTAAAAAACCACGCAGTAGATTTCGCACAACCAGGAGGCGCGACTGATAAGTTATTCAGAGAAGTATACGGAGAGAAACACGCAGAGCAATCTACGAAGATTAACAAACCGCAGATACATGCGTACTGAACATGGCAAGAGAGCTCACTAAAAAGCAAAAAGGTTTCGTGAGGGATTATGTAAAGACCGGGATAGGAGAAGTAGCGGCTAAAAAAAACTATGATGCCAAGAATGGCGATACAGCCCGTTCTATAGCTTCGGAAAACTTGACAAAACCTTATATTATTGAAGCTGTCAAGGAGCTAGAGAAGAAGATGTCCGACAGAATCCCAGATGACCTTTTAGAACAAAGACATTTAGAGCTTTTGAACAAGCGGGAAAAGAAGATTACGGAGGACGGCGAAGAGATAGACGTGGGTCCCGATGTGCAAGCGGTAACAAAGTCTCTCGACATGGCATACAAACTCAAAGGTTCGTACGCCGCCGAAAAACATCAAAGCACAAATCTGAATGTGAACATTGAGGCAGGCAACGAGGAGCTGGACGCCCTCCGAGCGAAGTACGAGGAGGAGTTGAAAGCTAAATATGCAAACGTAGAAAAATGAAAATATCCCAAGAGCTATTGAAGAGACTGGAAGAGGCGGCCACCTCCAAAGAAAACATTAAGGTCACGCGTGAGGAGTTCCTCGATTACTTCCGAAGTCTTGCCTACTCGACCGAGGAAAGGGAGGGTGCTTTCAAGAAAGGTGACGCGTTGTTCTACAAGGGGATAAAAGTGATTTGCGGGGAACGGGTGACACTCAATCAATAAAGAACTATGAGAAAGGTATTCAGCTATAGAAATTTGCGGATTGTAGTAGGGGAGACTTTACGTTACGGACAGTCTACAGATTTTGGTGGGAGGGTAGAACACGGTGTTATGTTTTCGTGGGGTCGTGTCTTCCTTTATTTTTGTTGGAAGACGTCAATTCGAGAATGACTGAACAACACACAATGCAGATTAGGTTCGTTCCAGTACCCCTTGGAGAGCGTACAGACCATGAAGGTATTTACAAACTCGACAGCGGGTGGTTCGTTGCGCTTGCCGAGTGTGGGAAGAAGAGTGGAGGATGGCAAGGTAAAACTCCAGAGGGAGTGCGAAAAGCGATGCAACATCTCGTAGAACATGGTAAATGGCCAGATGGAGTGGCCCTGAAGTAAAATGACTCTCTCTGACATCTCAATCCATTCTTGGCTCCAAGAGCATAAAATCCGTAATGAGACAGGCGTGCCGATAGAGTTTCGTGACCACCTCTACCTCTTTGACATTTACGCAGACCAGTCACCGAAGCTCGTATGTTACAAGGCGGCGCAGATTGGCTTCACAACGATGGCGCTACTGAAAGCTATCTGGCTTGCCAAGGTTAAGCGGATGGACATCATCCACACAATGCCTACGGTGACAGACGTGCGGGAAATCATCGGAGGCAAGATAGGACGTTTAATTACTAACAACCAAATTTTACAGGAGTATGTCAAAGACAAAGACGCAATCGAGCAAAGGCAGTTCGGGGACAACATCATCTACTACCGAGGCACGTTCACGGAGAAAAGCGCAATCGGGGTCTCGGCAGACCTCATCATCAATGACGAAGAAGACCGGAGCAAGCAAGAAGTCGTCCAGCAGTACGCCTCGCGCCTCCAGCACTCGACAAAAAAGTGGGAGTGGCATTTCTCGAATCCAAGTGTCGAAGGCAACGGAGTTAGTAGATATTGGGGAGTTTCAGATAAAAAACATTGGTTTATCAAATGTAACTCTTGTAGTCGAAAACAATATCTTGAGTGGCCTGTTTCTATCTCCAAAGAAAAAAGAGCCTTTGTGTGTAAGCATTGCGGGCATGAACTCAGCAGGGAGGAAAGGCGTGTTGGTGAGTGGATTCGGAAGCACAGAAACCGTGAATATTCCGGCTATTGGATCAGCCTTCTTATGGCCCCGTGGATCACAGCAGACGAGATAATCAAATACCACGAAACAAAATCAGCAGAATACTTTAGTAACTTCGTTCTCGGGCTTCCCTATGTGGGAGAAGGCAATCAAGTCACTCCTGACATCATCTACCGGAACTGCACACAAGACATCAACGAACAGAAAGGTAGGATAGTCATCGGGTGCGACTCTGGAATCAAGAAGCACTACGTTATTGGAAACAAAGACGGACTTTTCTACTACGGGGTAACAGAAACATGGAAAGACATAGAGAGTTTGCTTGCGAAATATCCTCGCTCCATAGCAGTCATAGACGCTTTACCAGACATCACCGAGCCAAGAAAACTGCGTGAGAAGTATCCTGGGCGAGTGTTCTTGTGCCACTACGCACGAGATCGCAAGACATTCCAAGTAGTACGTTGGGGGCAAGGAGCCGAGGCAGGAGCTGTCACCGTAGACCGCAACAGGGGCTTACAGATGGTCATTGACGAGCTTGCGGACAAGAGAATACCACTACAAGGGACAAGGGACGACTGGGAGGCATTTGAGCAACACTGGGCGACACTCTATAAGATTGTGGAGGAGGACACGTTGGGCGTACCACAATTCAAGTGGGAGACAAGTAATGGTATGGATCACTGGGCGCACGCAACTCTTTACTGGCGTACCGGAATGAACAGATTCAAAAACGATGGCGGTAAGATATTCACCGGAGAGGAGATAAATTTCCCTTCTGCGCCTGAAGCACTATCTAACAAAACCATTTTGACATCATCACCTGTAATTTATGAAGAAAGAGAACAAGATGACTGGAGGCAAATATAACATTGAAATGACGGCAGAAGAGGCGAAGCTCTTCGTGGAATACCAGAAGCACCGAGGGTTGTTTCTCAAGCTCTTGGACACGGGGGTTTTTGATACCAAGAATGGGCAGGTAACGATAGATTTCAACTCTGATGGCACGATGATGCAAGTGCAAAGACGCATGATTATGTACAGAAAGAAAACTGTGTTATAATTATCCTGTAGTCTAACCGAAACATTCGGCGACATTTCCCCCAAAGGGAGCTGTCGCCTTTTTTATATGTCAATACTAGATGGATTTTTCTCCCTAGCAAGGGACATAAACAAAGTTAAAGAAACCGAGGAGCAAGCTCGCGAGGGTGTTGTGTCCGACCTTGTACCTGAATTAAAGCTCTCCATGAGTGATGAGGAGCTTATTGCGCTCAAAAAGTCGTGGATAAAACGCTGGGAGCCATACAGCGAACAGATACGAAAGCGCCAAGACGAAAACGAAGCGTATTGGCTCGGTGAGCATTTTTCACCAGGGTCCGACATTCGTCCACTGAAAGATAACCTTATTTTTGAAGCACTGGAGACTTTCCTCCCTATTGCCACTCGCCCCACGGCAGACCCCGTGGTTGATTCCGATGATTCTGAGGAGGGGCGTGCTCTTGCGGACAAGGTGCGTAAAATGCTTGTACACCTATCGGACAAGCTTCGCTATAACCTAAAGGTCAAACAAGTTGTCCGTTTCTGGGCTTTATATAAACTAGGCGTCATTAAAGTGGGCTGGAGTACCACCACCAACGACATCACCTGCAAGGCAGTACGTCCCCAAAACCTTATTCTTGAGCCAGAAGCTACCATTGAGGAGGGACAGTATTCGGGCTATTACATTGGTGAATATATAAAGGACATTGCTTTTGATTTAGCTTTGCGCTTCCCTGATAAAAAGTCCTTTATCAAAGAGAAGGTAAAGGACAATATGGGAACACAAGTCCGCTACATCCAGTGGTGGACGAAAGAATATCTGTTTTGGACTCTTGATGACGAAGTGCTTGATAAGGTGCGCAATCCTCATTGGAACTACGAAACCGAGGAGCCGACCATGAACGAGTTTGGCGTAGAGGAAAAGCAGAAGGTAGAGGGCAACAATCACTTCTCTGAGCCACAAATGCCCTATGTTTTTCTTTCAATCTTCAACCTTGGCAAGCAACCACATGACGAAACTTCTCTCATAGAGCAAAACATTCCACTCCAAGATTTAACAAACAAGCGTTTATCGCAGATTGACAAAAATGCTGACTCGGCAAATGGGGGATTGATTGTCTCCGGTGATGCCTTCACGGAAAAGCAAGCAGCCGTAGCCGCGAAAGCATTGCGAAAAGGTGGAACAATCTATGTCCCACAAGGAGACGTGGATAAAATGGTGCGTAGAGATACCGGTGCACCCATGCCACCTTTTGTATATCAGTCCCTACTGGACTACCGCAACGAGCTACGCAACATCTTTGGGACCCGTGGCTCTACCCCACAGGGGACAATGGGGGAGCAAACTGTACGAGGGAAGCTCATCACCAAAGGACAAGATCAAGACCGTATCGGAGGAGGTATTTCTACATTCCTAGAACAATTCTCTGACCAAGTATTTAACTGGTTCGTACAGCTCATGTATGTGTACTACGATGAGCCACACTCCGCCTCTGTTCTAGGACAAGAGAGAGCGCGCGAGTATATAACGTTAAAGAATAGCGATTTTGTGGCAGATCTTATGGTGTCGGTGAAAGACGGCTCAATGCTTCCACAAGACCCTGTGAGTAAGCGCAACGAAGCTATTGACTTGTGGGGAGCGAAAGGGATTGACCCGATTACATTCTTTGAGCGCCTTGACTTCCCCAATCCAAGAGAGTCCGCCAAAAACCTTTTCCTATGGCTTTCTGACCCAGTGCAACTTTTCCCTGACTTATTTGCACAACAACAGCAACAACAACAGCAACAGCTTCTCCAACAGCAACTCCAGCAAGTCCAACAAGCGCAAGCAGAACAAGGACAGCAAAGAGAAAAGCAAAGAGGAGATTTGGCAAAGGTCGCTATTAGCAACCTAACTCGGGGGTCGCCTAAATAGAAATAAGGACTTTAAAAACATAAGACCTGTCCAACTCGGTGATGACATTAAAAGCTCTCTGCGTAAAATGCCTGAAGAATTTATTGCGAACGCTGACGAAAATCCTTTCGAAAGCTTGGGGGAGGAAACCACCACGGACTCGCAACCCGAAATAAAACCTGAAGAGGAAAAGCCCAAGGAGGGCGAAGACCAGCCGGAGGAGGCTGATAGTACTCCTAAACAAGAAGACGTTCCCTTTCACGAACATCCTCGTTGGAAAGAGCGCGAGACAAAGTTCAAAGAGCTTGAAAAAGAGCTTGCAGAGCTTCGGGAAGCCAAGAAAGACGACCCGCAACCGCTTGAACCATCTAGTGAAGTCCCCTCATGGTTCCAAAAACTATATGGAGACAACATAGATGCGTATCGGGAATACGAGAAAGTAGAGAAACAGCGTGAGGCACAAATTGAAGAGCGTGTTCTTACGAAGTACCAAGAAGCCCAGCGCAAACAGCAAGAAGAAACAACGCGCTGGAACAAGTGGGTGGATGAGGAGGTAGGTCGGTTGAAAGATGAAGGTAAGGAGTTTGAGCGCAATGAGTTTTTGAAACTCATGCTTGACTACAAGCCAACAGATGACACGGGCAATTTAGACTTCAATAAAGGTTTCACGATATACGAAGCCCTAAAGAGCAAAGATACTAAGGGTTCTGATGCTCGCAAGAAGATTGCCAACGACACTATCAAAACATCGCCCGAAACGAAAAAGGAAACTGTTTATACTCCCGAACAGCTCCGAAAGACATCATGGGGGAGCATTTAGTAACTAAACACTTAAGATTATGGCACAATTTGGAAATAGGGTGTTGACTACGACACAGGATAAATTACTTCCTAAAGTCATAGACACCGTGCTCGACTCCAACGTATTCGCTACTCGCATGCTTACGAAAGCGAAAAAGTGGAGTGGTGAGCAGTTGAAGAGACCGATTAAAATATCTAAAAACACGACTGGTACATCGTTTGCTGGGTTTGATACATTCTCAACAAGCGCAACTGACAATCGTGTGCGACTTACGTTTGATCCGAAGTTCTACCAGATGACGGTAGCACTTCCACTGACCGAGCTTTCGGCTAATGACGTGAGTGAGACCAAGGTGATCGACCTTGCAAAAGTAGAGATGGAGTCAACCGCTCACGATATAGCGGATGATGTCGGCACGCAGTTTTATGGAGACGGTACCGGCAACAGCTCGAAAGACTTTGAAGGTCTTGGAAAGATTGTTGATGACGGGACTACCTCGGCTACCTATGGTGGTCTGACTCGTGCAACTTACGATCCTTACCTAGATTCAACTGTCACTGCTTCGAGTGGTACGATGACCCTAGCGAAGATTGACACTTTGTACGATGCCATCACTTCTGGCTCACAAAAGCCAAGTGTTGCGTACACGACACAAGCAGTATTCTCTCTATTCGGACAGCTTCTTCGCCCGCAAGAGCAGATAACCAAGTCTATTGGAATGATGAAAGGTGAAGGATTGGTTGGTGGTACCGGCTTTACAGCTTTGTTCTACAAGGGTATGCCTATCCTAGCAGATGAGAAATGTACTTCAGGTGTGTTCTTCATGGTTAATGAAGACTACCTAGACTGGTACGCACTTCCTGTTGCCAAGACTGAAAAGATTAAGTTTGGCGGTGGAACTGTTGAAGGCAATGATTACGGTGAAGTGCAAGGTCTTGGCTTCTCTTGGAGTGGATGGATAAAGCCGTCTAACCAAGCAGCTGTGATCGGACATATCTATCTAGGTGGAGAACTCATCACTTGGAACCCTAAGCGACACGGAAAGCTCACGGGCATTTCGCAGATATAGCCATTATTAGCTAACGCTACACAAACATGACTAAAGAAAAACTAGGTTGGGTGATAGCGATAGTGGCTGTCCTCGCATTACTCGGAACACTAGCCTTCAAATCCAGCGACAATTTCGCTGGAGGCGCACCAGGTGGACGCTACATAGAGCAATACCTCCCCGTGGTTCAGTACAATGAGGGTATTAATACCAAGTACGGTATAGATACAGAAAGTACATTGAATGTTGACGGAGCTGCTACTTTTGGTGGCGCAGCATCCTTGACATCTACCTTAAAAGTTGGTTCATCTGGAACTAACGTCTCCCGCCTCAACCACGGCACTTGCTACCTTCGTCCTTACGCTGCCACAATCGCCGCTTCATCTACTGCAGCCGTAGACTGCCAAGCGACAGCAGGGTGGGACGCGGATGGAGCATCGGCACTCACTGGAGTAACTGACGGGGACTTCGTGCAAGCAACACTAAGCACGACCACCGCAGGTACAACCAGTAATGGCGTTGCACTTACAGGTGCGTCCGCCTCAACGACCCAAGGGTATATCGTTCTTCACGTCTCTAACTTGACGGGAACAACGTTTACTTGGCCGACAAGCGGAGCCGCCTCTGGTACAGCTTCGTATCTTGTAACTGATTAATAATTAACAATAAAAAACTATGGCTGAATCATCACTAACAGGCGCCCTGCAGATTTCAGGGCAAGACCTTACCGTGTCTTCTTCTGTTCAACAGCACGCACTTGGTGCTTATGCTGAAACATCGGATGGACGAGGGTTTCGGTATGCAAAAATCGGAGGGACCGCCACTGTTGCCGGTAGAATCTATCAGGCTCCTGCAGAGGATACTTCCAACTTCCAGAATCTCACTGTCGCTACAAACTCGGTGGGAGACACTACGGTTACTACGACAAGTACCGTGACATTAACAGCAAATCAGTTGGCTGGCGGATTTCTCGTTGTTGTTTCCGCCACACTTGGCTCGGGACGAATCTATAGAATTAAGAGTCATCCCGCTGTAACAGCCGCTGTTGTGACCTTTACTCTTGACGACCCTATTGCTGTTGCGACTACAGGTACTGTCAAGATTGACTGCCACCCAAACCCATACAGTGGGGTAATCATTACTCCAGCAGGATCGGCAACATCATGCCCCGTTGGAGTAGCAACTCATGTCATTTCAGATGGGGAGTACGGATGGCTTGCCACTCACGGTGCGGCTCCTGTTCTTTCGTCTACTGCAATGACAGTAGGAAATAACGTCATGCCTCTATTCGCTACTGCCGCAGGTGCGGGAACAGTAGCCGTTGATGGCGTGAAAGCAGACATTGGCTATGCCCTTACGGGTATTGCAACGACTGATGTCGGCTTGGTGTACCTAACGATTGACTAACCTCAATCCCCCTCTTTGGGGGTCGGTGTCCGAGGTCTCGGGCCTCGACTCCCCCAGAGGGATTATAAAAATAAAGGCTTGCAGGTGCCGTAAATTCTGCAAAAAATATGAAAGCAATTAGATTCAAGAACGATACAGATAGGGATTTTACATGGAAGTTTGATGGGATAGCGTACACGTTCAAAGCAGGACAGGAGATTTATTTGGAAGATTTCAAAGCAAATCACTTCGCCAAACATCTTATAGACAGAGAGCTGATGGAGAAAAAAGTTAGAACAGACAATCAAGTAGAGCGTAATATTCTTACAGCAAAGTTTCTTCCTGGGGATGACATGACTGTGGAGGAAGCGGTAGATAAGAACGCACGTGAAGAAGTAGAGGACAGAAAGGCAGTAATAAGAAAAGGCGGAAAGAAATTAAAGAGTGAAAAAAAAGTGGTCGAAGATGAAGAGGAATTTGCAGAGTTAAACGAAAAATAATATGCGAATAGGAACAGACGACAATCGCAATACACTCTCCAGCGTTTCTTGTGCGCCTAGTGAGACGACATTAGAGGAGACCTACGATGCAACGATTAGCAGTTCCACGACTGTAACGCTCAATTCTGCTACCAAGTTTATTGAAGTGTCTGCAATAGATAAAGGGATTTTCCTAAAATGGGGAGGCACGGCTTCTTCTTCTGACTTTGATGGATTTGTCCCGCAGAATACATCCAAGATTTACGCTATCCCAGGTGGACAGACTTCGGTGCAATTCATAGAAGAAGCCACCACAGCAAAACTTGTAGTGCTTGAGTTCTAACAATGAAATTGCTCTCTAAAAAAGAAGCAAGAAACCGTGTAGAAAAAGAGAATGAGGAATTGCTGGAAAAGAACGTACGTTTACGAGAGTTCCACAAGAAAGCGATACGCTATCTCAATGATGTGAAGGAGGACTACTCGGACGACAAGATAAAGAGGCTACGAGACTTTGAGCAATTTTGCGCTGACTTGCAACAGAAGAAGCACAAGCTACTCATAGAGCTAGAGGCGGTGGAGGATTTAATAAAAGAGAAGAAAGACTTGTTCTATGGACTCATAGAAAAGCAAGACGCGCTTGAAGAAAAGATATTCCAGCTACAGGAAAAAGAGCGCAAGCTGGATTTGAGAGAAAACTTTGTAGAGCAGGTAGAAGAAGCGATAAAAGAAAAAACCAATGCTAACCTACACATCCAGGCGTAACCTATTTGGGGATCTCGCGAACAACAGTTCATCAGCCACGCTCACACTGGCCGATACTCTAATGAACATATCGGAACGGCAGATCATCGCTGGGCGAGACTGGCCGTTTCTGGAGAAGCAATACACGCTCACGACTGTTGCCGACCAGCAGGACTACGTCCTTCCGCCTTACACTAAGAAACCCGAAAGTGTCTATATCACTGTTGGGAGTTATCGCTATGTACCGAGAGAAGTAACACTTCGCACTCAATGGGACAATCTCAACCTCACCACAGTGGAGTCTGACATCCCCACCCACTACTTTGTTTATGACGGAAATATCAGTTTTTACCCCACTCCCTCAACTGCTGGCAAGACTATCACCATAAATGCGAGGCGTATATTCAAAGACCTCACGCAGGCTGACTATACGACCGGCACGGTGGATATCATCACTAACGGGGATGAGACAGTAACTGGAAGCGGGACAACGTGGACAACACCAATGGTAGGTAGGTGGCTCAAAGTAACTCCAACTGATGTCGCCGCTACTTCCGGAGATGGTGTTTGGTATGAGATAGCATCCAGAACGAGCGCAACGGTCGTAGAACTGGTGCGGAAGTATGGCGGCACGTCTTTGACTACGGGAGCAGCCGCAGGATACATAATCGGAGAAGTGGGATTGCTTCCAGAAACCTATCAGCAGGTACCCGTCTTTGACGCCCTTGGTGTGTACTTTACCGCCCACAAACCCGATAAAGAGAAAGCACAACTCTACAAGACAATGGCGAATGACTTGCGCGGGCAGATGTTCCGAGAGTTTGCTTCAATGGAGAGTGTCGTGCTTGATCCTGATAATAGCAACGAACTGGTCGTTCAAAACCCTAACCTCTACATCACTGGATAATGGCACAATCACGCGAAATACGGATAGATCAGATATTCAAGGGAATCTCCCCATCCCAGTATTTCGGTGCGGAAGGTACATATAACGGTTCTACGGCAGTGGACTCTGACTTGCCTATAGTATCTTCGGACGTCCGAGCTTCGGGCTTCCCTGTGCCTGTGGGATATACGGATTTCTCGGGTGCGAATGTAAACGATGAAGTGGTAAGTATTGTAAACAATCCAAAGAACACTCTCACTTATGTTGCATTGCGGAATGGCAAGGTTATCTCTTACAGTAGCTCTCTCGCTTCGGAGACGCTTGTAGGGACGGTTACTGGGTCGCATATAGACTACGCCACCTACTACAACAACTACGTCTACTTTTTTGGCACAGGAGCTTCTAAAGATGACGTCTCGCGTTATGGTCCGCTTAACAACTCCCCCGCTCTTACAAACGGCGTGTGGACAGGATCAACGCTCGGCACGCAAACGGCTCTAACGAATACTACCTACCCGTCACTTAGAAGTATCAAGCTTCCTAACCATGTCGCTTTCTCACACGGAGACGGCTCGCTTTACTTCCTAGACTTCAAAGACGGGCAAGGGTTGGTACATAGAATAAACACAAAAAAGGTTACGGACGAGGGTGATACCAACGGCACAACTGTTGTGTCGGCTTATAATGCGCTTGACCTACCCTTTGGGTTCTATCCTACGTCCATAACAAATTTCTCCACTTCTCTGCTTATCACGGGTATATATACGATTGACGACACCGTCAATCAAGGACGCTCGGCTTTCGTCTTGTGGGACCCGACAGACACAGAATCATTCTATCTCGGTCCCGTATTTTTACCTGACCCGCTTTGTACTGCTTCACTCAATGTAAATGGTGTAGTACACCTGTGGACTGGCAACGCAAAAAACGGTACAAGACTATCTCGCTATCTAGGAGGTGAAAGTGTGCAGGAGATTGAGTACCTAGAGGAAAGCATGCCACCGTTCGCAGGTGCGGTAGACGCTCTCGGAAGCCGTGTGGTGTGGGGGGGGTATCAGACATATCCAAATACGGGAGCGGTGGTGTGGGCGCATGGCTCTAAGAACGCCAAAATGCCACAAGGGCTTCATTGTATCGCAAAGACAGCTTCGGCAGGTGCGACACCGATAATCACCGCTTTAAGGTACGTTTTACAAAGCTCAAACATCACACCTCAAATGGTTGTAGCGTGGAATGACGCAGATAATTCTGGAATAGATAAATACTCCACCTCGGCAACACTCGCCTCGGAGATACGCTGGATGTTCAATATAGGTAGAGATTTTGAGATAACAAAGATTTCCATACCTTTAGCAGGCGCAGTGGCGGCGAATACTAGTATTGTACCCTCTGTACTCTTAGATGACGCTTCCACAACGAAGACGTTGACGGAAATAAATAATACGAATAACTCCAGCGATAGAAAGGTGGTGTTTTCAGGTGTTGATCTAAAGGACTTCACCGGTTCAAACAATTTTATACTTAAGCTGGCGTGGACGAGTACAAATCCTCTCCCCGTGGCACTCCCCATTATCATAGAGCTTGATGTTTACGATGATGAGAACACCGCATAATGGCAAAGAAACTCAAACTTTATTATCTAGAAGATGCAAGCGACTCACTCGCTGGTTTATCTGTGGGCGATATGAGGGCGCAGATAAGCTCTCAAATCCGCAACATCCGTGAGCCGGCAGTCTTGCAGGAGGGCTACGTCAAGAGTGCTAATTTCAAAACTGGCTCGGCAGGTTGGATAATCAAGCCCAATGGTGATGTGGAGTTCAATGACGGCAACTTCCGTGGCGACATCACGGGCGCAACAGGAACATTCAGTGGGTCTTTGACAGCTGGCTCTATTCACATCCCAGACCAAAACACAACAGCTAACTCTTTCCACACCGACTCGGACGGCAACACTTGGTGGGGGGCAACCAATACTAATTTCACCGCAAACAACGATAACGCTAATGCTTATGTCCTCAAAACAGGTGTGGCGAAGTTTCAGTCTATTCAAATCGGAGGAAGCACAAGACAATACACAGTCAACGACAACGGCATATTCTCTTTCGGGGACGGCTCGGACGGCGCACTCACAACCACAGGAGATCTCACCCTTACGTCCGATAAATACTACACCAACCTTACTGTCGCCACTGGACACACAGTAAACCCAGCAGGATATCGTATATTCTGTACGGGGACACTTACGCTAGAGGGGACGGGGAAGATAGCAGGAAATGGGAATAATGGGACGAACGGGACAAATGGTAACGATACAGGAAATCCTGTATCAGGAGGAACGGGGGGTACGGCACTTGCTGACGGATACTTAAAAGGCTCGGTAGCAGGTGGGACAGGAGCAGATGGAGGAAGTGGTGGAACAA
>Ga0210043_1001237_pt1 | contig 22675 bp, 22 predicted proteins | sample CryGeymet201501t_FD_183990 | JGI IMG/M metagenome (GOLD analysis project Ga0210043, IMG submission 183990) | Groundwater microbial communities from Crystal Geyser aquifers in Utah, USA - Crystal Geyser metaG 2015-01t (SPAdes) (version 2) | ecosystem: Environmental > Aquatic > Deep subsurface >... | reverse complement strand
AAAATCGAAAAACACCGGAGAACGGTACTCATCTGGAAAAACACACGGGCAAAACAAAAATTAAAACGATCAATTCCACGAACGAGTCATTGCCGATCAATATCACTCAGACTTTTGCAAGTGGCTCCCTCGTCTTTGGATAGATTGGTAGTGGTTGCTTATACGGTGCAAACCATTACAGTCTAATCAGCGTTGTATCACTCTACGATAAGTAGCTTTGGGTATAAACGGAGGGGAGCATCCAAGAAACCAGGCTTTCCCCTCCTTATACCGATTAGTATGTTAGGCGGCGCAACGGATCACGCCATCATCAGGAGAGAACGATGACCAAAAATATCTCACTGACCTACTACTCTGATGTGCTGTGTGTGTGGGCATATATATCGCAGGCCCGCATCGACGAAGTGGCGGCGCAATTCTCCGATGAGGTCTCCATCGACTACCGATTCTGTTCGGTATTCGGCGACACGGCCTATAAAATCGAAGCTGGATGGGCCGAGCGCGGCAGTTATGCCGGATTCGGGCACCACCTCCATGAAGCCGTATCGGAGTTTAGCCATATCAAACTCCATCCCGATATCTGGCAACGCAACCGGCCTGCATCCTCGACGCCGGCGCACCTTTTATTAAAGGCGGTGCAGCGCGTTGATCCGCACAACTGCAGGGCCGTTCTGCAGGAGCTTCGACTGGCATTCTTTGAACGCTGCCTTGATATCAGCAGTCGCCCGGATCTCCATGCCTGTCTGGAGGCTGTCGGTGTACCGGTCAATGATGTTCAGGAGGCGATCGATAGCGGGTTGGCTCATGCCGATCTGGAAGCAGATCGCCGTGACCAGCAGATACTGCTGGTTCAGGGCAGCCCCACATTTGTTCTCAACGAGGGACGTCAAAAGCTATACGGAAACGTTGGCTATGGAGTCATCGAAGCAAACATTAAGGAGCTGCTGCGCTCGCCGGATGCCGGTGCGGCGAGCTGGTGCTAGCCCCGCAACGAATGGTTATGCGCTGAAAAAAGAATAGTGGCGCCGCTCACTTATCAAGGGCTGCAAGCCATTGGCATCGCACGGCTCTTCATTCGACTTCACTGATCTCCATGACATGCGCCCGAAATCGCAACAGACGCACAACAGGATCGATCTCAACAGCAGACCCGCCGATTCGGGATCTACTTTGGACAGGCAAGCAGGCGAGTATTGTAACGCCAAACTTCGAGGTGTAGATATAACACGCTCGGTCATTCTCAATCATGGTATTGCCAACAATTTGCGGTCGAGGTACGCTGCATTGCATATGTAATGCAGGAGGCTCACCAATGAAAACCGCCACCATTCCATCCCTGAGGGTAACGCCGGTTCTGCGTCAGGATGCCGAAAGTGTTTTGAGAGAAGGAGAAACACTCAGCAGTTTTGTCGAGGAATCTCTGCGCAAGCAGATTGAGCACCGCAAATTCCACCAGGAATTCATCGCCAGAGGATTGGCGGCCCGCGATAAAGCCAGGGCTAGCGGCAGTTATGCTTCAAAAAATGAGGTCATGGACTCACTGGATTCCATTCTTAAAAAGACGCAACAGCAATGAGTTTCCGGCTTCGCTTCACCGAGGAAGCACTGGAAGACTTAAAGCGGCTCTATACATTCACCGCCGAGAACGATCCTGCATCGGCAGAAAACGCCTTCGCAAGGATTGCCAAGGCATGGGAAATCCTTGAGGAATTCCCGTTTTCCTGCCGAAGAGCGGAATGCCCGGACCCGTTTCTTCGGGAGCTTGTGATTCCGTTCGGAAGCGCAGGATACGTCGCCCTGTTTGAGATTGAGGCCGATGAGGTGGTTACTGTGCTTGCCGTACGCCATCAGCGTGAAGATGACTACCACTAGGTAGGCTGTCGGAATTTACAAAGGGCGGCCATTGGCCGCCCTTTGTTATGCTGATCAGACCAGTTTTTTGTATTTCATGCGGTGTGGCTGGGTGGCATTCTCGCCCAGGCGCTTCTTTTTATCCGCCTCATACTCTTCGAAGTTACCCTCGAACCATTCGACATGCCCTTCACCCTCAAAAGCCAGCATATGGGTCGCCACTCGATCGAGAAACCAGCGATCATGCGAGATCACGATAGCGCAACCGGCGAAATCCAGCAGCGCCTCTTCCAGCGCACGCAGTGTCTCCACGTCCAGGTCATTGGTCGGCTCATCGAGCAGCAGCACATTGCCGCCCTCTTTCAGCATCTTGGCCAGATGTACGCGATTGCGCTCACCGCCGGAGAGCATGCCGATCTTTTTCTGCTGATCGCCACCCTTGAAGTTAAAGCGGCCGCAGTAGGCGCGGCTGGATACCTCAACCTTACCCAGATACATCGACTCGCTGCCGCCGGAGATCTCCTGCCAGACCGTCTTGTTATCATCCAGCGCATCGCGCGACTGATCCACATAGGAGACCTTCACGGTTTCGCCGACGATCAGCTCGCCCGCATCAGGCTTATCCTGGCCAGTCAGCATACGGAACAGTGTCGTTTTACCGGCACCATTGGCGCCAATGATGCCGACAATACCGCCGCGTGGCAGATCGAAATTCAGGTTTTCCACCAGCAGGCGGTCGCCAAACCCTTTTTTCACATCAACAGCCTTGAACACGATATCACCCAGTCGCTCGCCGTACGGGATAAAGATCTGCTTGGTGGCATTGCGCTCCTGCATCTCACGGCTGGAAAGATTATCAAAGGCCTTCAGACGGGCCTTGGACTTGGCATGACGCCCCTTGGTGCCGGCACGTACCCACTCCAACTCATCGCGCATCGCTTTCTGGCGCGATGACTCCTGTTTCTCCTCAACAGCCAGACGCTTCTCTTTCTGCTCCAGCCAGCCGGAATAGTTACCTTCAAACGGGATACCGCGCCCACGATCCAGCTCCAGAATCCAGCCGGCTACATTATCCAGAAAATAGCGATCATGGGTAACGGCAACCACGGTACCCGGATAGTCATGCAGAAAACGCTCCAGCCAGGCTACAGATTCGGCATCGAGATGGTTGGTTGGCTCATCGAGCAGCAACATATCCGGGTTTGATAACAGCAGCCGGCATAGCGCCACACGCCTGCGTTCGCCACCGGAGAGCTTGCTTACATCAGCATCCGATTCCGGCAGACGCAGCGCATCGGCAGCAATATCCAGCTTGCGATTCAGGTTGTGCCCGTCACCAGCCTCAATAAAATCCTCGAGCTTGGCCTGCTTTACAGCAATCGCATCAAAGTCGGCATCCGGTTCGGCATAAGCGGCATACACCGCATCAAGCTCGGCCAGTGCATCTTTCATCGGCTGCACGGCCTCTTCGATATTACCGCGCACATCCTTTGTCTCATCCAGCTCCGGCTCCTGTGACAGATAACCGACGCGAATGCCCGGTGCAGGCCTTGCCTCACCGAGAATTTCGGTATCCAGACCGGCCATAATACGCAGCAGCGTGGATTTACCGGAGCCGTTCAGACCCAGCACACCGATTTTGGCACCCGGCAGAAAGGAGAGATAGATATCCTTGAGAATCTCTTTTTTGCCGGCAACAACCTTGCCAACACCTTCCATAGAATAGATATACTGATAATCGGCCATAAACACCCCTGAATTGATCGCCAAACACTACTGTCGGATCAGCAAACAAAACAGGGTCGAATACAGGCTATGGAGGAGATTCACTCCTCCTGTTGCCTCAACAGCTTTTCAGCCGGAATAATCTGGATTCAGTTGGGCCAGGCTGAGCCACGTATCGGCTCGCTAGCCAATGTAGTGAGGGCCATGACGGCCGCTACAGACGGGGATCCCGCGCTTCTCAGCAGTCAGATGCGGGAGGGCACCCTTACGATGTTCCAGATAATAGCCATGCGCGCCAACTCGGCACTGTTTTTCAGCGCCAGTTTTTTCATGATACTGGTGCGATGTGCACCAACCGTTTTTGTGCTCAGATGCAGCAGTCTGGCAACATCCTGAACGCTGTGTCCGACAGCCAGCATGGAGAACACCTCGAACTCACGCGTTGTCAGTGAATCTACCGGATTAACATGCAGCTCAACCGCTTGCAGCTGCTCGGCAAGCCGTGCTTCGATATAACTGTGACCATCCGCTACAGCCAGAACAGCCGCAGTCAGCTCTTCCAGCGACGCCCCTTTGGAGAGATAACCCAGAGCCCCGACATCCATGGCACGCCTGACAATGCCGGGCTCATCGAACATCGACAGCACCACTATTCTGATGTTTGCATCACGACTGAGCAGTCGTCGAATCGTTGCCAGCCCGCCTTCACCGGGCATAAGCAGATCCAGCAACAGCACATCCGGACGCAGATCGAAATAGAGACGAAAGGCCTCCTCACCATTTGCCGCTTCGCCAACAACATGGAACTGTGGACTGGTTTCAAGCAATTGGCGAAAGCCACTGCGCACCATCGCATGATCATCTACAAACAGTACCGAAATCATCTCTAAAGCCACCCCTTCATCCTTATCCTCGAAAATTGAGCGAACCTTAAGCGGAAACAGTTTGCTCTTCCCTAGGGATTTTCCTTTTTATGCTGGCCCGTGACCGGATGTGTGCCACCATGCAGCGGTATCGTGCCGCCAATCATCGTGCCGCACTGCGCCTTTGATTCAAGCAGCCAGACCCCTCCCATCGCCTCGATTCGCTCGCGCATGATGACCAGCCCCATAAAACCGCGCTTGTCCACCGTATCAAAGCCGCAACCGTCATCTTTTACCCGTAACTCCAGCGCTAGCCCCTGCTCTGCCGTCACCACAGATCTGAGGCTGACACACACACGACTTGCCCCGGCGTGACGCACCACATTGTTCAGCGCCTCCTGCACAACATGGTATATATGGCTGGCCTCTGCAGACTCGATATCATTCAGCTCAGTATCGATGAGCAGATCAATGACCAAACCCGGTCGGCGCCAGCCGGCGCACAACTGCTCGAGCTGTTCACCCAGCTTAAGCCCACCCGGCGCACCTTCGCGCAAGGCATGCAGTGATGTACGCACCGATTGCATCAACATTTTCAATGTGACTGCTATCTCAGCAATCGCCTCACCTGTTTTGTCCGCATCGCCATTGCGACAGGCGATCCCGGCCAGCTCCGCGTGTTGCATCAGTACCGTGGTCAATTGACCGATATCATCATGCAGACTGCGTGCCATGGCCTGCCTCTCCACATCGTTCGCTGCCATCAATGACTGGGCGAGCTGCCTTACATCCATCAACAACTGGCGCTGCTGCTCAGCCGCCAACTCACACTCGCTGACATCCTGTTGGTAGCCGATAAAGTGCGTCAACTGCCCACAGTCATCATGCACAGGGGCAATACTGACTTCAGCCCAGAACATCGATCCGTCTGCACGATAGTTGCGCAGCAGCACCATGCACGACTCAGCCGCCGCGATAGCCTCACGCATGCTGGCCACTGCCGGCTGCCCTGTATCATTACCCTGCATAAAACGGCAGTTGCGATGCAAGATCTCTTCACGCGGGTAACCGCTCAGGCGCACAAAGGCATCATTACAGTAAATGATAGGCAGATCCTCCTGCCGGGCATCACACAACACGATACCACCCGGTGCTTCATCCATGGCACGGGTGCGGACATGTAAGGCCTGCTGGTAGCGCAGCTCCTGTTCGCGATTGCGGAAAATGACAACCAACAGCATGAATATCAGCGCAAAGAGCAACAACCCTGTCACCACGATCTGCACCAGCTGCCCACGCATGCGCTCAGTCAGGACTGCAACAGGATAGGATGAAACCACTTTCCACTCTGTTTGTGCCACGCTCGCCGGCAAACGCACACCGCGAATCCGCATCATTGAAGCCAACGGTTCCATGGTGACAAAGCTGATCAACCGGCCACCGTCAACAAACTGACCTGTCCGGGCCGCACGAATCCTGCGCCACTGCTCCGGAGCAATTTTGCCCCAGTTCTTTGCGGCACGTTCGGGCAACGCATGGCCCCATACGAAAGCGCTGTCAGGGTGATACAACCAGTAGCCATCTGCATTGAGTAGTTGGGAGGTAGCTGCTGTATGAACAAACGTATGGCGGTAATCCGACAGCATACTGTCGGCACGAAAGTTCAGTACCAGCACGCCCTGTCGAACCCCCGCCCTGTCAAACACCGGCATGGCAAAGTGCATGACTGGTTTGAACGGACGCTCCACCTGGCCGTGCTCGACATTCAAATCCATTGGGGAGATATAGATTTCACCCCGCTTCAGCCCCACCGATTGTTTAAAATAGTAACGCTCACCCTTAAACTGCAACTGCTCTTTGGGTGTAACCACGGGTTCGCCATCATTATAGTCCACCCGCGCGACCTCCATACCGGAGAGATCAATCAGGCGAATCTGGTCATACAAATCACTGCTATTGATAAAGGAGAACAGATCCTGTTTAAAAAATCCGACTGTCATCCGGCTTTTGCTGGCCAGATGGCTTCCCACCTGATCATTCAGAAAGGCCAGCGTATAGGCGACATGGCGCAGATCATCGGTGAGCGCCTCCCGCTGCAGCTGTACGTGGTGTGCCTCCTCAACCCGGACCTGATCCCAAGCATCGTCCCAGCACAACTGGTAATAAACCCGTGCCACGACCGCGATCATCACCGCAGCCAGGGTCAGGCTCAGCAGCAGTAACAGAAACCAGCGACCGGGCAAATAGGGCCAGATCCGGCCGCTGGATGCGTCGATCACATTAGTCGACAGCGTGAGATACGGCTATCCGGCCAATCAGCACGACGGCCTGCGCGGCAATCCCTTCCTTGCGGCCGGTAAAACCGAGCCGCTCGGTCGTCGTCGCCTTGACGTTGACCTCATCCACACTCACCCGCAGCAGCTCTGCCAGCCGCTGCCGCATCTGCGGCACGAACGGTGCCATCTTCGGCTCCTCGGCAATAATCGTCACATCCACATTGCCGACGCCCCAACCCAGTTCGGCTAGCAGGTCGACACAGAGGGAGACAAAACGGGTGCTGTCCGCCCCCTTGTATTGCGCATCCGTATCCGGAAAGTGGGCGCCTATATCGTGCTGACCGGCGGCACCCAACAACGCATCACACAGGGCGTGGCAGAGCACATCGGCATCGGAATGGCCGGCAAGACCACGCTCACTGGGTATCTCGACACCACCGAGAATAAGCTTGCGCCCAGCTGCAAAGGCATGCACATCGTAACCCTGGCCGACACGAATATTCAATTTCATTTCTACTCTCCAACCTCTGCCAACTGGCTTCTCAACCATACCATATCAGCCTGCGTGGTAATTTTACGATTGCTCACATCGCCCAGGCTGACATACACATCGAAACCGGCCGCCTCCAGCAGTGATGCATCATCGGTATGCAGATGCAGCCGATCTTTCTCGCTTGCCAGCGCCCGGACAAACCAGTCGCGCCGCGCCACCTGTGGTGTTTGCACGGCGCGCAGGCTCTCGCGCGTCGGTGTTTCCAGCACACGCCCGTCGGCACCCACCCGCTTGATCGTATCGTGCACAGCAAGCCCGGGTACTGCCGCGCCAAAGCGTGCAGCTGTATCAATCACATCAGCCAGCAACAGTTTTGACGGCAGGGGTCTGGCCGCATCATGCACCGCCACCAGATCGGTCGCCGGTAGCGCCAGCAGCCCCTGCTGCATCGAGTGTGACCGGGTCGCGCCGCCTGCCACCGGTGGCAGCAGCGTAAACGGGAAGTGCATGCCGGCAACCAGTGCGGAAAAATGGCGATCGCCTGCAGCAACCACCGGCTGTACCACCGAAATACGCGGCTCAGCCGCCAGATGAGCCAGTGTATGTAACAGCAGCGCCTGCCCGCCCACTTCAATATATTGTTTCGGCACATCACTGCCAAAACGACTGCCGGAACCGGCAGCCAGTAACAGTACGCCAACATTCATATCCGCGATATCCATGCACCGGATTGTGCGGGTTTCACAGGTATGGTCAATATTACTACGTTGCAGGCACCGCTTTGCCGTTGTGTTTTCAGCCTCCATCGGCTAGAACACGCAGCATCATGAATCACTTCTTCCCATCCAAAACCAGCGTGGCAGTCTGCCGCCAATGAATTCCAGCATACTGTTTCTCGCCGCAGGCCTAACAACACTGGCGGCTTCATTTGTCATCTGGCGTGATGCGCTGCATCGGCGCGGTGTACCCGGCCTGCAGTCGGCCAACCCGATCACCGCATTTCTCGCTGTTGCGATCGGCCTGAATATATGGGCTATCCACCTGATGGATTCGTTCACCGCCAACGGTATCAATTTCACGCTGGCCACCGGTGTCGCCGTTGCTACCGTACTCGTTCAGGGCATCTATATGGTCGGCATTATGCGTCACGGCATCCGCGGTCTGGGACTATTCCTGCTGCCGGCCACGGTGCTTCCACTGCTGCTTATCCCGATCCTGCCGGAAGCGCATACCCCCAACTGGGTTCACACCTCGTCGCCTCTGGAAACAGGTCACTTGCTGATTTCACTGCTGGCCTATGCCGTGCTGACACTGGCCGCCTTTCATGCCTTGATGCAGATCATGCTGGACCGGGCGCTGAAGAAAAAACGTCTGACAACACTGATTCAGGCGCTGCCATCACTGTTTGATATCGAACGTCATATGATGGCCCAGGTCAAAATAGCCACAGTGCTGATCGCCCTGAGCGTATTAAGCGGTTTAAGCTGGCAGTGGGTGGAATATCAGCATTTTGCCATTCTCAATCACAAGGTGCTGCTGGCGCTGTTTTCTCTCGGCATTCTCATCCTGCTACTGATCAAGCGCCACCGTTCTGACTGGCCGACACGCATCGTCAGTCGCACAGTGATCGGCGCCTATCTGCTGCTGATGCTGGCCTATTTCGGCGTCAACCTGATCAAGAGCTGGATCTACTGATCACTAAAACTGTATGAACATCGACGTATTTCCCCTTTCACTGGCTGCCGCTACGCTGTTTCTGCTGCTGCTGCTCTCCGCCTTCTTTTCCGGCTCTGAAACCGCGCTGACCAGGGCGCGTCGCGCCCGCCTGCGCGTCAGGCGTGAAGCGGGCGATAAGGGGGCGAAAAAGGCCGAGCAGTTGCTTGAAAACCCGGAGCGTATGCTCTCCACCATACTGCTGGGAAATAATTTCGTTAATATTGCCGCCTCGGCTCTGGCAACCGCCCTGTTCATTCAGCGCTTTGGTGATGCAGGCATCCTTTATGCCACCATCGCCATGACCGCTGTGGTGCTGGTATTCGCCGAGATCCTGCCCAAAACCATTGCTGTGGCGCACGCCGAGAACATCGCCAGCAAGGTGGCTGGTCCCATGTATGCCATCCAGACAGTGCTCAGGCCGCTGGTTACCGCGCTGATGGCCATCATCACGCTGCTCAAACGACTGCTGCGTGTGCCGCACAAGGAAGATACCCCCCTTACCCACAGGGAGCTGGCCAGCATGATCGATATGAGTGCTGAGTCTGGTGTACTTGATCAGGCCAGAGAGCAGATGCTTAACAGCAGCCTCTGCCTGCATGAAGTGGCAGTAAAAGCGCTGATGACACCACGCAAGAAGATTCACATGCTCAACGGCCATGACAGCGTCGCCGCATGTCTGGAAGTGATCGTCAACAAACCGAATTCACGCTTCCCGGTCTATCTGCATGAGACGGACAATATCATCGGCATTATCCATATCAGGGATCTGTTGAAGATCGGGCGCACCGACCGGCGTCTGTGCGATGCGATGATATGGAAAACCCCGCCTTACATTCCGGCCACCAAGAATGCACTGGCCCAGCTGTTTGATTTTCAAAGTAACCACCAGCACATGGCCATTATCGTCGATGAGTTTGGTGATATCAAAGGCGTGATTACGCTGGAAGATATCATTGAAGAGATTGTCGGTGAGATTCACGATGAATCGGACATCGCGCCGCTTCTGGAGATGTGGCCACAACCGGATGGCTCACTGGTCAGCGCCGGCACTGTCGCGCTACATGACATCAATACAGCCATGGATGCCGAGTTGCCGGAAGAGGGTGCTACGACCATCGGCGGCCTGATTATCCAGATACTCGGTGATCAGCCCGAAGGCCGGCTCTGCATGAGTATAGGCAACATGCACGTTGAGGTACTCAGTGTGCGTGGTGACTGGATTCGCCGCGTACGCCTCTATCCGATTCAGGAAGAAGAGGAAGAACCCAGGTAACCGCGATTGCGCGCGCTTCTGCCGGGCAGAGATCGCATGGCTCCTCGCTTAATGCACCAGAATCAGTACCAGCAGCATGGTGATCGCAAGTGGAATCTGCAGCATCAGCAGCCATTCATTCCTGTCCCTGCGTAGTGATGTCTGATAGTTCTCGATATGAAATATTGCTGGCATGGCGTCCTCCTTGTTATCTCTGTTATCAACAGGGCCAATACTCCCCTCTGCCGCAAACAGTGACAGTGAGTCACATCACGATGTCAGGAAATCTCCCGTCTGCAACGACGATCCGCGCAGGTAGTCTGCTGCCGCCATGGCTTTTTTACCTTCTGGCTGTAACGTTTTAACGCGATAGATGGTGCCATCACCACAGCTGATATCGAGTGTACTACCTGTGCCTGCCACCGCTCCTGCAGCCAGCAGGCTCTGCTGCCCCGTCACAACTTCACCGGCAATCAGCTTGAGCCATCGCCCCTGTACCTGCGTACGCGCGCCTGGCTGCGGTGAAAAGCAGCGCACCAAACGATCGATGCTGCTGGCAGGCAGAGACCAGTCGATCACGCGTTCTTCGTTACGCAGTTTGCTGGCATAAGTGATACCATCTGCCGCTTGCGGCACCGGCTGCAAGCCGGCGGCGATCGCAGGCAGTGTCTTCACCAGCAATTGCGCACCGAGCGGGGCCAGGGCAAACCAGAGGTCGGAGCCGGTTGTGCTATCGCCTATCGGCAGGGTTTGCTGCGCATAGATGCCACCGGTATCCAGCCCCTCTTCCATCTGCATGATACATACGCCGGTTTTGCTGTCCCCGGCCAGCAGTGCACGCTCAATCGGAGCCGCCCCGCGCCAGCGTGGCAGCAGTGATGCATGTACATTCACCGGCACTATGTTCGGCGCATCCAGCCATGACTTTGGCAGAATCATACCGAATGCCACCACCACCAGCAGATCCGGCTGCTTGCTTTGCAGCCACGCCAGTGCTTCTGCATTATCGCGCAGGCGCTCAGGCGTAATCACATCAATGCCGGCATCCAGTGCCGCCTGCTTGACTGCCGATGGATTCAGCTTCATGCCCCGCCCCGATTTTCGATCCGGTTGCGATACCACACCAACCACTTCCATACCCGGGCAGTCGATCAACGCCTGCAGACAGGGCACGGAAAATCCGGGCGTACCGGCAAATACAATTCTCATTTCAACTCCTGTAAAACACATTCACCGGCCGCGCCTGCGGCATTCGGGCATCCTGCCCATCACAGAGGACGCAAAGGCACGCAAAGGAAAAAAATCATATGTCTGAAATTGCTTTGCATATTTACATTGACCGATATTTATCCATGGTTCGATGTATCTGTAGAGGTTATCAGCAGATCCCGGCAAGGTCAGAGTCCATTCTCTTTTCTGCCTTTCCTTTGCGTACCTTTGCGCCCCTTGCGGTAAAAATATATTGACCTTGTGTTTAAGCAACGATGTCGGATTTGATCGCGGCCGCTTTAGCCTCGCCGCACAAGCGGGCTACCAGTCGCAGTGCAAAAGCGACAGCGGTACCCGGCCCGCGACTGGTGATCAGAAAATCATCCTCAACAACGGCGTCATCAACATAGACAGATGAGGGCTGCAGCGCTTCCATCTCCGACTGGCAGGCCGGGTATGACGTTAAGCGCATGCCTGCGGTTATGCCGTAGGCCGCCAGGGCAGTTGGTGCAGCACAGATTGCGGCAATCGATTTACGCTCGGCGCGCAATCGCTCCACCACGCCCTTCACAAAAGCATCATCGCGCAGCAGATGTGCATTCGGCAGCCCGCCCGGCAACACCACCATGTCCCATGCATTCGCCGCCACATCCCTGATATCCGCATCAGCGGCAATAGTTACCGCGGAGCGCCCGGTTACCATCTTGCCATCCAGGCTGGCCATGCACACATCCACACCGGCACGTCGCAATATATCGACAATAGCCAGCAGCTCGACCTCTTCTACGCCGGTGGTAAACGGCACCAATACACTTGCCATAATCAAATCTCCTCTCTCCAGCCATCTGCAAGGCGGGCTGTAGAAGCCCAGGCAAAGGCCTCGGCCATGCGTTGAACAACTACCGCTTCCCTGTCGCTCAGCTGGCCTGCAAGCATAGCAGCTGTTTGCTTCTTCAGCAGCCCGACATCCATCGCTGTGCGCGGATAAGCTTCCAGGCCGGCCTCATCAAAGCGCATGCGGGTGACCATCGTACCCAGCTGTTTCACCATCACTTTCTGCCGGTCGGCATACAACTCCGGCTCACCCTCCGCCCCCATAAAAATCAGCGAGCGCTGCTGGCCAAGCAGTATATTGGCTCCGGCCATATAGTCGGCGTACGGTGTATGGAAAAATCCGTTCAACTGACCCTCGCACTGCATGGGATTGAGCAGACGCGCCACACTGTTGGCAAATGAACGGACGCCAAGACGCGGCCGCAGATGGTAGATGCGAAACAGATCGGGACAGAGCTCGGCCAGATCAGCATACACCAGCCCGTCCTCTTGCAACACGCTCACTGCATCAGCCAGTGTGGCTGCCCGCCTGATACCCGCCTGTTGCAATACCTGCCATGCGGTCACCCGCCCATCAATGGCTTCAACACCATGCACAAAGACCGGAATACCGGCATCACGCGCCTTCAGCGCTGCAACCAGATAGGCATGCCCGGATCTGCGTTTACCCGCATAACAGGGTAGATCAACCGCTCCTGGCGGTGCCGTCACTGTGTCGAACCCATCGATATGCGAGCGCGCTGCCTGCACAAATCCGGCCAGCTCTGCCGACGCTTCTCCCTTCATGCGCATGGCAATCAGGAATGCTCCCAGCTGCAACTGATCCGCATCCGCATGCAACAGCTGCTCAAACAGCGCCATCGCTTCATGCTGTAGCAGGTTTTCCGAGCCATTTTTTCCGCGTGCCACGCGGCTGATCAGGGGTGATATATCCATGGGCGAGTTGTACCACCGACAGCTCATACTGGGAACCCCGCATGCTGCATCTCGCCCCCCCATCGGCAGGCGAGTGTCATCCGCCTGTCATGGCGTTGAAATATCTGTGACATACACGCATGCAAGGCTGCTGCTGACTGCATGGAGGTCCTATGCTCAACGTCGACGCGCTCACGGCAAAATACCTGCCCGGCCTGCATAACAAACCGCCTGTATTGCAAAAAACCATGCGCATGATGCTGCGCATCCTGTTTCACGAGAAACAGCTGAATCGATTTCAGGCCCGATATCCGCATCTTGAAGGATTCGATTTCGTAGAGCAGCTGCTGGAGCACTTTAATTTCGGCTACACGCTACGCGGCGATGAACGGGAGTGCATTCCGTCACGCGGCCGTGTTGTGATTATTGCCAACCACCCGATCGGCACGCTGGATGCCGCCATTCTGATTCGACTGGTGGGCGAGGTTCGCCGTGATGTCAAAGCCATCAGCAATCAGGTGCTATCCGGTATTCAACCGCTGACACCACTACTGTTGCCGGTCGATAATATGGGTGGCCACAGCAGTCGTGAACAGTTGAAATCCGTATATCGCCATCTGGAACAGGAGGGCGCGGTGATCATCTTCCCGGCCGGCGAGGTATCACGCATGAGCCCTGCCGGCATCCGTGATGGCAGCTGGAACAGCGGCTTTCTGCGCATCGCCACGGCAACCCGGTCACCGATACTGCCCGTCTATATCGACGGGAGGAATTCGATGTTTTTCTATGCCCTGTCACTGCTCTCGCGCCCGTTGTCGACATTATGGCTGGTTCGCGAGATGTTCAAGCAGGCCCGCCGCTCGGTGCATATCTCCATCGGTAATCCGGTACCGTTTGACAGTTATCAGCACACCCACCTGCCACTGAAATCACGCGTCAAACTGTTTCAGCGCCATCTCTACCGGATCGGCAAGCAGAAAGAGCCGGTGTTTGCCACCAGTCGCGCCGTAGCCCATCCTGAAAACCGCCAGCAACTGCGCCAGGAGATTCATAGTTGCGAACTGCTGGGAGAAACCGGTGACGGCAAGCGCATCTATCTGTTCGCGTTCAATCCGGACTGCACCATCATGCGTGAAATCGGTCGCTTGCGCGAAACCTCGTTCCGCGCGGTTGGCGAGGGCACAGGCCAGCGCCGTGATGTGGATCCGTTTGATCGCCATTGTCGGCAGATTATTTTGTGGGATGAAGCCGAGATGGAGATTGTCGGCGCCTACCGCCTGCGCGACACCCGCAACCCTGACGATAGCGATCTCTACACCGGCACCCTGTTCGATTTTCAGCCGGCCATGACGCCGATCATGCAACAGGGACTGGAGCTCGGGCGCAGTTTTGTGCAACCACGCTATTGGGGTAAACGCAGTCTGGATTATCTCTGGTTCGGCATCGGCGCGTTTCTGCGCCGCAATCCCGACTACCGCTATCTGTTCGGCCCGGTCAGTATCAGTGACAGTTACCCGGCGGCGGCCAGAGACATGCTGATCTATTTCTACAGCCACTGGTTCGGCGGCGATACCCGGGCGGCAACGGCGCGCCTGCCCTACCACTTGAGCAGTACGACCATGGCAGAGATGCAGCAGACATTTCCCGGCGTGGAGTACAAACGCGATTATATCACACTGAAAAGCCGGATGAGGCATCTGGGTTGCACCGTACCGACGCTGCTTAAACAATATGGTGAGCTGTGTGAACCCGGCGGCGTGCGCTTTGTAGATTTCAATATCGACCCTGATTTTTGCAACTGCGTGGACGGCCTGGTCGTGGTTGACCTGCAACGCCTCAAAGCAGCCAAACGGAAACGCTATATCGATTCCGACAAGGGTGATGAAGCGTAATCCGGAGGGCCCCGCCGTTGCCGACATGCATACACTGCAGTAGCGTCAATGCATGAATTTCCTTGTTATTCAGCATCTGGATATTGAACCACCGGCCCTGATCGGCGATCTGCTAAGTGATGCCGGTCATCAGTTGCAAATAGTTCATATTGATGTCGGTGACACACTGCCTGAGTACACTACAGATTTGCACGGTGTCATCATCATGGGCGGTCCGCAATCGGCCAATGATACCCACCTGAGCTATATACGGGATGAATTACTGTGGCTGGAAGAGCGTATCGCTGCAGGCGTTCCGATGCTCGGTATCTGTCTCGGTGCGCAACTGATGGCGAAGGCCGCAGGGGCTGTGATCACCCCGTCGCCTGTGCGCGAGTTGGGCTGGTATCCGCTCTATCCGACAACAGCGGCAGTGGCAGACCCGCTCTTTTCAGCCCTGCCCGCCAGTGGCCTGCCGATGTTCCAGTGGCACGGGGATACATTCTCCCTGCCCGCTCATGCCTCCCTGCTGGCTAGCTGCGCTGACGTGCCGGCACAGGCATTTCGTTTAGGGCTGGCTCAATATGGTTTGCAGTTTCATGTCGAAGTCGACGCAGAGATGATTGAAGCGTGGATCATGGCAGGAGAGAGCGAACGACATCATCTGGGCAGTACAGGCATCGATTTGCTACGGGCCCAGACCTCACTACACCTTGCTGCCATGCAACACTATGGCCGGAAGATGATCACAAACTGGTTGCATGGCATACAGAAAAACCTGCACTAAGCCGCTGTTCCCTCTCCACGGCAAGGATACTCACAATCTAACAGCTTCATGTTGCCGCTTCTTCATTCGCCGCCATTCGACTATACTGACTGCCGCTACCTGCAGAGAGCAGAATCCATTGACATCGCGAAGAGGGGGTATGACAGGGCTATGACTCGATTGATTCACCCTGAAAGCAGCTTGCGCATGGTACTGCTCTGCATGGCCATACTGCTGCTCTCATCCTGCTCGCAAACCAACGAAATACCGACCCTGAAAGTAGGCGTAATCCAGTGGCTGGGTTATGAGCCGCTGTTTTTAGCCAGGTCGCTGCAAAAATACGATCCGGATATGATCAAGCTGGTTGAGTTACAGAGCTCAACCGACACGCTGCGTCTGCTACGCGAAGGTGTCATTGATGCAGGCGCGTTAACCATTGACGAGGTACTCGGCGAGCTTGCACTTGGTACAAAACTGGAGATCGTGCTCATCATCGATATCTCTGACGGGGCGGATACCCTGCTGGGAAAACCCGGCCTGAACACACTGGCCGATCTCAAGGGTAAACGCATTGGCGTGGAAAGCAGTGCCGTCGGCGCAGTATTACTCAACGGAGCACTGGTAAAAGCAGGCCTGAGTGCTGCCGATATCACCATTGTTCCGCTCACTGCCGACACACATTTATCCGCCTATATGGGTGGCGCTGTTGATGCACTGGTCACCTTCAAACCCACCAGCAGCACACTGATAAGCCGGGGGGCGATCAAGCTGTTTGACAGCAGTGAAATCCCCAACCAGATCATTGATGTGATCGCTGTGCGTAAAGATGCACTGCAGAAGACCGGCAGCAATATTCAGCTACTGATCGACGGCTATTTTTTTGCTTTGACCTATTTGCATGAACATCCTGAAGCGGCAACCGATCTGATGGCTCCGCGGCTGGGTATTTCGGGACAGGATATGCTTGCTTCATACGAGGGATTGTTGCTGGCAGATCGGGCAAAAAACAGTACACTGTTTTCAGGCACGCCCTCCAGACTCTCGATGATTACCACAGAGCTTCAGACCGTACTGCTGCGCGCAAAGTTACTGGATCATGCGGTTGATAGCGGCACACTGTTCAATGCGGGTTTCACAGCCCACCGTGATAACGACTGATGCCGCTCTCCCGCCTGAAACTCAGGACTATCATTCCGGTCACCGTCATCGGCATTTTTCTGCCCCTGGGTACATTTATTATTGGCATGACCTATACGGAATCGCTATCCGACCTGAAACAGAGTTCGAAAGCTGAATTTGGCCGAAAGCTGAGCGAGTTGTCTCTGCAACTGGATCCTGTCGGTGAAGACGGCAAGCTCATTGAAGCACAGCGTCTGCTCTCAGCCGCAGGGGCCGCCGATGGCATGCAGCATTTAAGTCTGGTAGGCAGAGATGAAAAAATTATCGCATCCACCCACTTTGCCTGGATCGGCAAACGGGTGGACAGTGTATGGAATCAGTTTGATCCGAAGCTCTTTGCAAGCCTGTTTCACGGCAGCACGCATGAAGTCATCTCTGACCAATCCGGCATTGCCTATCATGCCTATCATTTCACCAGACTGCGCGGCCAGCCCGGCCAACATATTCGCTCGGTTCGGCAAGCAGCACTTGTCGGCGTATTTGATTACAAAAAGTCCAAGGTGACACTGGAACGGCGACTGCGCCAGAAGGCCACATTCTACTTTATTGCCCTGCTGTTTTCTGCCGGCCTGATCACCTTTCTGTTAATCCGCCTGATATCCAGGCCGGTGGAACAGCTGAGTAAATTTGTCGCATCTTTTGATGATGCGGCATTCGGCAGGCAGGTGAATATTACCGGATCGTTCGAAATGCACACACTGGGGGTGGCGGTCAACAGCATGAGCACAACCCTCAAGACCTACCATGAGCAGATCGCGGTCGAGATCAGCGAGCGCAAACACACGGAAGCTGTACTGCGCCGCTTCCGCTCTGCGCTGGATAGCTCGGCTGATTCTGTTTATATCATTGATCCGGAAAAGATGCTGTTTATCGACCTCAACCGGACAGCCCATGAAAGCCTCGGATACTCAAAAGAGGAGATGTTATCGATGGGGCCGCAGGATATTAAGCCCGATAGCAACCACTGCGAATTGGCTAACCTGATCACTGCCGTTGCAGAGTCGGGAGAAACCCGCACATTTGAGGCCATGCACCAACGCAAGGATGGAAGCCATTTTCCGGTCGAGGTATTCCTCAGGGCGATGCAAGAGGAGCATCAGCAACCGGTAGTCATTGCCTCGGTACGTGACGTCACGGCCAGAAAAGCCGGTGAGGCGGAGCTGCGTAAGCTCTCACAAGCGATTCAACAGGCCGGCGAAGCCGTGATGATCACCGACATCCATGCTGTCATTGAATATGTTAATCCGGCCTTCACCCGCATTACCGGCTACAGAGCCGAGGAGGCTATCGGTAACACCCCATCCATGCTTCGAAGCAGCGCTCAGGATCCTCAATTTTACAAGGAACTCTGGGCAACCATTACACGCGGTGATGTCTGGCAGGGTACACTCACCGACAGAAAAAAAGATGGCAGCTTTTATCCGGCCATGATGTCGGTTGCCCCGATTCATGACGATGCCGGCAAGACCACCCATTATCTCTCTATCCAGCAGGATATGACCGAGTATAAGAAGCTCGAAGAACAGTTTCTGCAGGCACAGAAGATGGAGGCGATCGGCACACTCGTTGGCGGCATTGCGCACGATTTCAACAACCTGCTGGCCGGCATTACCGGCAATGCCTTTCTGGCAAAAAAACGACTGGATGATGGACGCCCGATGCGTGCGAATATCGATACGATCTCAACACTCGGCTATCGGGGTGCCGATATGATCAAGCAACTGCTGACCTTTGCCCGTAAAGGTTCGGTACGCATGGTGCCTGTTTCACTGAACACCTTTATGCAAGAGGGGCACCAACTGGCCAGAACCGCTATTCCGGAAAGCATGGCATTCCGGCTGGAGATATGCCCGGAAGCGTTGAGCATTGACGGCGACGTCACCCAGCTGCAACAACTGATCATGAATCTGACAAACAATGCGCGCGATGCTGTTGCCGGCACTACCCACCCCGAAATCACCTGTTCACTACAGCCGTTCACGGCCGACGACGCATTCAAGGCTGCGCACCCGGAGGCAACCGCTTCAAGCTTTGCCCTGATAACAGTTTGCGATAACGGACCCGGTATTCAACCTGAGCACCTGAATAAAGTATTTGAACCGTTTTTCTCTACAAAAGGTGTAGGCGAAGGCACTGGCCTGGGTCTCTCCATGGTCTATGGCTGTGTCCAGATGCATGGCGGCATCATTCAGGTAGAGAGTGAACCGGGATCGAGGACAGCATTCCATATCTATTTACCGCTGATCAACGCTACCGCCACGCCAGCCTCTGAAAGCAGCCCCATCGTATCCGGCCGCGGTGAGATGATCCTGCTGGTCGATGATGAAGCATGCATGCTGGAAACCAGCGGTGAGGTATTGAGAAGCATGTCTTATGAAGTAATTGAGGCTGCTGACGGTGAACAGGCGCTGACCCTGTTCAGGAGACACAAGAGTGATATCGCACTAATTATCACCGATATTGTCATGCCTAAAATGGGGGGCATTGACCTGGCAAATGCTGTACGGGCACTGGGTGCTGATATACCCATTATTTTTGCCACCGGTTATGACAAGGAACATGCATTTTCCGGAAAATCCACCATCGATCAAAGTGTTATCATGAATAAACCGTTTTCATTCGAACTGCTCAGCCAGCACATCAGAAGGTTGCTCGACCCTGCAACATAAGTTCAGGTATCTTCTCTAGCACCCTCCATCCGGAGAACCGGATTGGACGCTGCATCGCTGCCCGAAGGGTGAGATACCCTGATGTCTCGAATTACAAAGAATGAACAAATATCCCCTTCATCAATAGCAGGAGAGGAAGCGTCATCAGTTCATCTTTACTAACACTGGTCCCGGACTTCCGCGGTGAACCATAAAAAAGGGGCTCCGTCAGGAGCCCCTTGCATTGCATGCAATTAAAGCACACCTAGAACGGAATATCGTCATCCACAGGTACATTGCCAAAGTCAGGTGCGCTGGCAAACGGATCGTTGCTTTTGGCCGGTGCATTGCCGCGCGGCGCATTGCCACCGCCGCCATGGGTCGGGAAGCTGTTTGATGATGAACCGCCACCACCCTGCCCTGACCCTTCCGAACGCCCGCCGATCAGATCCAGCGAATCGGCATTGCACTCGACCGATGTGCGTTTGTTACCATCCTTGTCGGTGTACTCATTCACACGCAACTCGCCACTGATAGCTACCTGCGTACCCTTGACCAGATACTGGGGCAGCTTGCCTTCGGCACGTTTGCCGAACAGTGAGCAACGAATCCAGTTCGTTCCCTTGTTATCGCCATAACCATAATCAACCGCTACAGAAAACGAACAGATCGCCATACCACTCTGGGTAAATCGTGTTTCGCAATCTCTGGCCAGACGCCCGGTAAACGTATATACATTCATAAAAACTCCCTCGCAAACTTCAAAAAATATTATCGCTGAACTGTCATGTGCTTAGCCGATCGGCGGCAGGCGGCGATCATAACCCAACTTCAACATTCATTCAGCCATTTGATCGAGCAACCGATAGTCGGGTGTTGCGGTTGCGGTGGATTCTCGCCTGCTGCCATCAACTCGGCAGCAGGGATAAGCTCCTCGCGCGAAACCTTCGCCTCATCCTTCCAGTAGTCATCGAAACGCCCATGGTAAAAGAGCCTGCCCTGACCATCAAACAGATACAGATCCGGCGTACACTGGGCTTCAAATACTCTCGCCACTGCCTGCGTATCATCAACCAGATAGGGGAAATCGATATCCCACGCTGCAATCTTCGCCTGCATGGCCGGTATACCATCGGCCAGATAATCCGGATGAATATTCGGATTCACCGCCACAGTATGGATACCCATCTGCTTCAGCGTCGCTGCATGTCGGATCAGGCGCGGCCAGACGGCAATCGCATAGGGACAGTGATTACAGGTGAATGCAACCAGCAGTCCGTTCTCTCCTGCCGCAGCGCGCAGGGAGATGCTCCTGCCCTCCGCATCAGAGAGCGTCATATCCGGCAGTTTCCAGCCAAGATCCACATGTACTGATGCCACAAGCGCCATCGTCATTACCTCTCAATCAATCTTATGCCCACGGCCATGGCTGCATGGTGTGGGCAACTGCAACGATATAGACCACCGTCATCAAGGCAATGATAAAGCTGGTGCGATTGATCCACACACTCCCGCGGTGCCTGAAGGCGATAAAACCGAGCAGAATATAGAGCACAATGGCAATCAATTTGGCAGCCAGCCACGCATCCTGCCACGGCGCCACATGCAGTGCATAAGCCAACAGCACGCCACTGCCCAGTAGCAGCGTATCCACACTATCCGGCAGGATTCTGTGCAACAGTCGTCCGCATGCCGGCCTGCCCCGCCACATGCGCGCTCCCCGCCAGACAAACAGCAGCAGCGATACTACAACCAGCGTGACATGCAGCGGCAACAGCCATGCCATTATCGCATCACCTGCTGTGGAATATGCAGCCGATGCATCTTCTCCACCATTGTTGTTTGCCGGCATCCGGTCGCAAAATGATTACGCATGGCTCAATGGTACACATGCTGCATAAAAATATGCACTTGCCTGATGAATAATCGTCTCTATATTGGACTCCGCGGCAGCCCTTGAGCTGCCGCGCTATACATGAGGGAACACACAATGGGAGGAAATCATATGAAACGCATTGCAATTGCAATGGCGGCCAGCGCCATGCTGGTTGCACCGGCGATAGCCAGTGAACACGGGCATGGCAGCAGCCACGCTGAAGCAGCAGGTGGCCATGCAAATAACGGCCCGGTTGCCGACAGTGTAATCGCCAAACAGCGCCAAATACTTGCGGCAAACACGAAGGGAAAGGCTTCGGCCCGCAAGCGCCTCGCGACATTGATGCGGTTGATGGCAAGAACCATCGCATTTTCGATGCAGCGCCGGCATATACGGAGATGAACCTGTGCAACATCCATTTCCATAAAAATGCCGAGCACAAGGGTAAAGATTTTTCTGTTTATGCCGGCAATGGCAATGGCCACGGTTACCTGAGCGGCTATAAATATTCAGGTCAGCTGAGCGCTGCAGAGCTGGCACCGATCAAGCACGAAGTGTGCAACAGCCATCATGGTGACGGTGCTCTGGTCCCGGGTGACACCATTGAGGTTCATTACGTCCATTCAACGGCCCAGGTCAAACTCGGCCCGACGCTCGGCTCCTGCTTAAGCAAAGATGTCATCAACAACCCGCAGCTGCGTGTGGAGACTCAGGTGTATGTTGTGGTTAATGACAAGCATGCGCTGAATTTCAAGGACCTGACAACATACGGCAAGGCAAAAAGCGGCCTCTATCAGGCTACCGGCATTCCTGCCGACACCGGCACACCTGTTCAGTACGAGGGTTCTACTACAGGACCGGGCTACAATGAGACAGGTTCTCCCTATCAGGTTAGCTGGAGCGTGCGCCCTCATGTTGCCAAGGTAAACATTGCCACCGTAGGCAAGTGGTGCGAGAAAAATGATTTCAATGAAGATCACGGGCATGGTGTAAGAAACCTTGTCATCAACACCGACCTGCTGTCTAAAATCGATTAACAGGCAGCTCAGCCGACAGGGCTGACTTGCACAAATCGGCTCTTCAACGCTTATATACGGCAATTAAAGGGTGGTAATGCCCAGATACATCTTATAGAACAAATGTTTGCGACAACAAGTTGTTCGGAGGCATATCATGGGCATTACCATACCGGCAAAGGTAG
>Ga0210043_1001234_pt1 | contig 22693 bp, 29 predicted proteins | sample CryGeymet201501t_FD_183990 | JGI IMG/M metagenome (GOLD analysis project Ga0210043, IMG submission 183990) | Groundwater microbial communities from Crystal Geyser aquifers in Utah, USA - Crystal Geyser metaG 2015-01t (SPAdes) (version 2) | ecosystem: Environmental > Aquatic > Deep subsurface >... | reverse complement strand
TCTTCCGGCTGGGCAGTCCAGTTGACCGACTGCTCGCCCACCTCGGCGGCATTGTCGATGACCACGTGAATAGGTTGGCTGCCCTCGCCTGTCGGGATAGGCTGGACGCAGCCGGCCAGGGCCAGGATCAAAACCAGGGCGACCGCCCATCTTCCAACATTCCCAAACCTCAGATTTTTCATCTTGTCACCTCATGTTGAGTAGAGTCCGGGCGGGTTATGCCTGGCTCATGGCTTCTAGTTGTGCCTGCGCCTGGCCGATCCACTTCTCGGCGGTCTTGTCCCCAACCCCATCCAGCTTGGTCAGGTCGGTCAGGTCGGCCCCGGCAAGGGCTTGAAGGGTGCCAAGGCCCCAACTGCGGACATCGCCCAGGTATTTGGCCGGAACAATCTCGGCCACGTGGTCCACCGGGTCGGCCTTGGCCGCGCCTGTGACCTTGACCGGGTATCCACCGGCGTCCAACTCGGTCCATGACTCGGCCACTGGCGAGACCGGCGCATCCTCAGCCGGTCCCACCTCTTCCCCTTCCACCACATCCAGCCGACCGTCTCGAATCCGGATCAGCACCGCCTCGGTGAGACCCGCCGAAACGGGAGCTTCACCAGCGATGAACACCTCTCCGCCAGGGTGAGCCGGGTCTCTTTCCCACAGCACCACCCGAACGGTCCCAGGAGTGCCACGTACAGTCACATAGGACATGGCTCCCCCTTACGCGTTGACATCCATAATCTTCATGGCAGAGGCGTCGATCACGTTGTAGCCCTCGACCTCGCTGAAGGTGATCAGTTCGGTCTGACTGCGGATGAACTTCTCCGTCTCCTGGATGTTCGCCCCCACCTCGTAGACCCGCTCAATGGCGAATCGCCCATCGATGGCCACGATCTTCAAGGCCGGCGCATCGGACGTCCACCCCAGCCCAACCCCATCCCGCAGACCAGGGTTGATCTGGTTGAAGGAGCCAAAGCCGGCAGGTCCCTGAAGCGTAGCCAGGGGCGTGTTGCCGCTGCCCGTGTTCAAGAGCAGCATCTGGAGCGCCACGTCCTCCTGCGCCAAGGCCACACCCATGGAGAAGGGGTTGCTAAACTTCATCTTGAAGGCAAGCCAGCCCTTGAGGGTCAGGGTGCCGGCGCTGGCGGCGGTATCCAGCGTGGTCAGGTTATAGTTGGTGGCCGCCGTGTTGGGGTTGCCATCGCCGTTGACAATGACATCCATGATGGCGGACAGCTTGTCGGTCTCAGCCTGAACGGCGAGGCGGGCAATATGGAGCGCAATCCGGTCGATCCGCATACGCCGCAGCACCTCATAGGTACTTTCCAAACCACGGGCAAACTTGTAGATCACAGTGGTCTTGTCGCTCTCGGTCAGCTTCACAGTCGGGATGTCGGCAGACTGGCCCACCCGCACCAAGCGCTGCTCGCTGGCATCGTTGGTCAGGAAGGTCGAGCGATACGTGTTGCCCGTGATCGGGGTGGTGATGGCCACCAAGTTGGCGATGGGGATGGCGGGGGCGATCTGCGTGTCCCAGCGCACCACGGCGTTGTCGATGTAGGGATTGTTGAAGGTCCCCACCAAGGTGTCGTCAGACCCGTAGGTAGCCCGACTCATGACAGGGCGACCGGTGGCCGCTTCCCGCCACCGGCGCGCAATCCATTCGGGCAGCAGGGCCCGGGTCTGAGGGGACTCGTAGAACTTCTCAAACGTGTCGGCGAAGTAGCCGGCCTGGGGATCCGAGCGGGTGACGATCCCAGCCGCCATCATCAGCCGGGAGAAGGCGTCCAGCCCGTCCTTATAGGGACCGGACGGGTCTTGCTTCTCCAGATAGGCCGAGAGGGACACACCGTCTCTGTAGGCCGCCCGGTAGGTTTCCGGCCCCAGGGAGCGTAACATCTCCTGCGGGCCTGGGGTTTGTCGATCTGCCATGATATTGACTCCTTGTGTAGTCAGTGACTCTTGAAAATGCCGGGCTGTTGCCCAGGCCCGTTAGAACTTGACGACCACCGCGTCGGTGTCGCTGGCGTCGATGATGGTAGCGGACTGGACAGCCAACTCAGCCGCCGTAGCACTGGCCGCAGAGCGCACATAGCCCTTGGCCGCGACGAGCAGGTCGCCGACGATCTTGCTGCCCAGCGTCAGGGTGGCGCTGGTGCCGCCCGGCAGGGTGACATAGCCGTCATCTTGGACGACGGCGTAGTTGTCTCCCTCCACCCGGATCAACTTGCCGATGACCGCCTCGCCGTCTCCGGCCAGGGCCACGGTCTTGGCCGCGCTCAGGGTGACGGCCAGGCCGACCTGGGCGCTGCCGTTGGCTTTGGTGGCGTCATAGGTGATGGTGCTGTTGTCGATAGCAAAGGTGACGCCGCGCCGCCCGATGCCCTCAAAACTGATGGTCTTTCGTGGATCTGCCATGTCGAATGTCTCCTGTTAAATCTATAGAACGAGAATTTTCAGATAGGATGGTCGCCTAACGTCAAACTTTGTAGGCGTGGGGAGGTAGCTTCCCCGCCTCGGTTTCGGGCGTGGGTGGCGTATGCTCGTCACTGGTTTGCCGACCGCTGGGGAATCGACCGTCCCCGCTGGCTTTCCAATCGGCCATCAGCCGCTTGGTCACGTCCAGACTGGCGCTTTCCAGCAGGGTGCGATAGGTGGGTTCGTCGAACTTCTCCCCATAGGCTCGCACCCCCTCGGCCAGGGCATTGGCGATCAGGTCAGCCCGGTAGGCCCTGCCATCTTCGGCCAGCGGGGCCAGCTTGGCGACCTCAGCGGTCAACTCCTGGACCCGCTGGGCGCTGGATGTGCGCTCGGCCAGCACGCCGGCCAGCCGTGCCTCAACATTGGCCCCATCCACCCCGGACAGAGCTTTCTCCACCCGATCCAGCAGGGCGAGACGCTCATCAACCTGGGGCTGGGTACCCTCTTCCTCTTTTCCCTCTTTCTTTCCGTCCTTGTTCATCGATCCCTCCTGTTGTAGATTGGCCCCGGTCCAGGTCTGACGTTTGCCGGGCAGTGCAATGCGATACCGATTTTCCAGTAGCTGGACCTGGCGATCATTGAGCCGCCCGGCCTCAGCCTCTTGCTGCGCTTTCAGAATGGCCGCCCCAGGGGTAGCACCGTCGAATACCCCGGACACCTCGGCCAGGTGAGCAGCGTAGACCCAGGCAAAGGCCACTTCCGGCTCGCCTCGATCCCCCTTCTCGTTGACCGGCACATACTCGAAGCCGGGGACATGAAAACAGTCCCAATCCCACATATCCCGCCCACAGATGCTGCACCGGAAATCCCCGCCGAAGAAGCCGATACTCACATCCTTGACCAGCCCCGTGCGGATGCCGGCGATCAGGTGATCCGTGTTCACCCCGTTGAGCTGCAATCCCCGCACGGTGTAGAAATCAGCGTGGACGGCCTGCACATCCACGCCGGGGATATAGAGACCGGTCAGAGATCGACCAAAGCCCAGTTCGTTGTGGCGATGGCTGTTCTGGAAGCTCACGCCGGCCGCAGCGTCCTGGGCATAGTTGGTCAGGCTGGATTCGTGCATACGGGTGAAATAGGCGTCCATGCGATCGCTCGAAATCTCCGCCCGCCAGAAATAGGGAGGAAACTCATCGAAGACACTGGGGTCCAGGGCGTGGCGTTCCTTGGCCGTGGCCAGCAGGGTGTCCGTTTCTTCCACGGTCAGCACCCGGGCCGGGTGTGCAAAAATCTGATTGTCCGTGTCCATGTCTGCTCCTGGCTGGAAAAATGGCATAAAAAAAGCGGCGAGACGCACTTGGAAGTGCGTCTCGCCGCGGATGTTCAACACCGGGGGCGAAACTATACAGTTTGGGTTCATTGGCCCTGGCGGGCTAGAGACTCGCCGGAAGTCTACACGGCATGGGGCCGACTTTCACCCGCCAGGATCAACTCGATATTGGCAAGCCAAGTATAGCACGGGTGTTCGGGAGATGTCAATAAGTTTATGAATAACGGGTTTCCCGCGTCGTTCCCGTTGCACCTATGTTTCTTGAAATTGACATTCAAGACGATTTTCGTAAGAATGGATCTTGATTCCGTGTTACGAAATCAAATCGATGTCCCAAAAGGATCGAATCATGATGCTCATGACCGTAGGATATGAAGGATTGACCATAGAGCAGTTCTTCTCCCTTCTTTGTGAAAATAATGTAGAAACCCTTGTCGATGTACGGGAACTTCCGTTGAGCAGAAAGCCAGGTTTCTCAAAGACCAAGCTGCAAGAGCTTTCTGAAAAACATGGGATTCACTACATCCACATACGGCAACTCGGCTCCCCCCGCACCATCCGGCATGACTACAGAGAACACAAAGACTGGCGAAAATTCTCCTCCCTTTTTTCACACTATCTTTCGAGACAAGACGAAGCCCTGGAAAATCTCGAACAACGAATTATGACGGAACGCTGTTGTTTGCTCTGCTTTGAGGCAGATCATTCTGTCTGTCACCGCTCCATTGTTGCCGACAAAATGTCAAGAGATATGGATTCAGTTTTCCAGATCAAACACCTGGCGACTACAGACCAAACGAGATCTGCCTCGGCGCATCACTAGCGCCTTTGGGCGGATAGATGATGCTCACGATTAGCCAGTTGCTTGGGAATCGGTGCATAGTCCCAAGCAAAAAGAACATCTCTTTCTCCTCCATCTGTTCTTCTAATTTAATCCTCAAATAGCGCTCCCACTGAAGGCCATAATCTCGTTGGCACCGCCAGTAGAGAGCCCCAACCTCCCAATCCGTGATCATGTGTCGGTACGCTTTCGTCCCATCAGCCGTGTCACATTCATAGCGATAATAGAATCGGTACGGCAGCTTGCGAAGCGGAGGACGCTGGCGAACTGTCTCGCTAGCAAACAGGCCATCCTGCCTAAGTTTGTCGAACTCCTCCTCGCTCCATTCAGGATCTTCTACCGTAACAATATCTAATCCAAGTAAGCGACTCGTCCGAATTACACCTAATGTAGCGCCTATGTCCGAGTCCGATCGCCTATCCTCCAAGGCATCCGGATCCGACACTATGTGCGGTTCCAATATAGGCAGACGCAAAGACCAGTTCCTGGTAGTAGGGATAGGCGCATCAATCGTTTGTATGGAGTCGACATCCAGCCGATAGCTTTCTGGACGGTGGTCATTAGAGGCTTTAACGATCTTTGCCTCGATCCACTGCCACTTCTTGAACTTCTGCTCAGGATCATCCAGTAACCGGTAGGGAATGGGAAACAGCCGCCTCATTTTGCCATCATCAGTAACAGCCGCCACACAATTGGTTTCAATATACTTGGCACTCGGAACGGGGTACGTATTGGCAAGAATCAACAGTTTAGCAGATTGATATTGTGTCGCCAGCATAAGGGGTTCCTTTCTTTGGGTTTTAGTCTTCTCCATATCATGCCAGGTTCGATACCAATCGTCTACCCAAACAGCCCAGGCTGATGCCCCGCATCCTTGCCCGCCTGCTTCGGCGCCTGCTGAAAAGTGATCGATGTAGGAGGCATCTCTACCTTGGCCCCCGTCAGCAAATTCCTGATGGTCAGGATCTGCACCTTGGGATAGGATTGCGCCCAGCCCGACGACTCGTAGAAGCCCGCCGAGGCTGCCTCCGTGACCATCGGACTGCTGGGATCCTCCAACGTGAGGAAGACGCCGATAGCCGCCGCTTCCCGTTTTACCGTACCCACCAGATCCCGAATATCCCGACTGCCCACCTTCCCGCTCTTCACCTGAATGAGCGCCTGCTTGGCCTTGCCCGTGTTGTCGTCGATGAAGTTGATCACCCCGTCGATGCCCTGGTCTGCACCCTTCTTGCCCTTCTTGTTGCCCGCTGCGCCGCCCACGGGCCGGGCCTGGATCAGCGACAACGCCCACCACTGGAACTGATAGCGGTCTTCCTGGGCAAGCTGTGCCGCACCGTCCACAGAGACGGGCTCCCCGATTACATCATAATCCTGGCCGGCCACGATGTTGAAGGCGTCTCGCAGCCGGTACTTTTGCAAGGCGATGGATAGATGGGTGATGTCGATGCCCACCCAACGCCGGTCCAACTTCTGGGCCGCCGCGATAGTGGTCCCGCACCCGCAGAAGGGGTCAAGGATCAGGTCGCCCGGATTACTGCTAGCCTGGATGATGCGCTCTAACAAGGCCTCGGGTTTCTGGGTGGGGTAGCCCAGGCGTTCGGCGGCCTGGGAGTTGAGGGGAGGAATGTCTGTCCAGATATCCCCCAATGGCCTTCCGCGCTGTTCGTCTATATACCTTTTAAGTTGAGGAACACGGCCCGGTTTAGTTTGTACAACAATCCCCTTGTTGTAAGCTTCCAACATTCGATCTCTTGTCCATCGCCAGACTTTGGTTACTCCGAGAAATTCGTAGGTCAGGTTCGGGCGATCACTGTTGGGATTAATAAGATTGTCGAGTCGGTATAGACGACCATCCGAATCCCTGTACCTGTATTTTGATTTTGTCTTCTCATCAAGATTTGATTCGTCGTATTCTTGAAATAATGCGGAATCATTCCACACTGATTCATCACTCTTTTGGTATACAAGGATAGCGTCGTGGTTGTTGGCTAATCTGCGACTCATTAGACTTTTTGAAATAGTTCGTTGCCAAATTATCTCATTGCGAAAGTTGTCTACACCAAACACCGTGTCCAAAATCACCTTCAAATAGTGGCTCGCCGTAGGGTCACAATGCAGATATAGACTCCCCGTAGACTTCAGCACCCGGTGCAACTCCACCAACCGAATCGCCATCATCACCAAATAGGCCATCATCTGGTTTGTGCCGATGAAGCTGCGCATGGCGGCGATCATGGTGGCCACCTCTGGCGTGCCCTGGGTCACCAGCTCGTTGTACGCGGTCTCCGCACTCATTCCCCAATGCCACGTATCGTCAAAGGCGGCAATCTGGGCGTCAGATTCGCTCCCACTCTCGTTCTTGAACAGCACATTGTAGGTGCGGCTAGAATTGAACGGCGGGTCCAGATAGACCAGGTCCACCGACTCCGTGGGGACGTACTCCCGCAGGATGTCCAGGTTATCGCCGTAGAAGAGGGTGTTGCGTTTGATGGATGGGTGCATGGTGGTCTACTCGCTTGGGATAATGAGGGTGTGAAGGGCAATAATGTCGTTGTTGTCGAACTAGGCTGTTCACCAACGGCGTCGGATTGAACGTCTTTGCTGATCCATTGCTTCTTCTTGCTCTGTATATTCCAACAGGTGGGAGTGTTGATTCAGATATTCCCACGCCCAAGGTTGAATGTTGTAGGCAAATCCATCCATACTGCCCAACGTTGACGCAAGATGGATTACATTTATGAACACAAGCTCTTGCGTAACGCCATCGGCATAATCCAGAACTTGACTCTTCGTTTGATTCCCGATATAGCTGCGCAGTATTCGCTTCTCTTCATAGGTCAAATGATGCAATCGTTCTCGGTTGATCTTGCGCAATTGTCGCCGGCGATAAACATGTCGCTGCCACGACCACAATTGAGTAGCTATTCCTGTTACGACAACCACAGTGGAAATCAGAAAAATAAGTCCGATCCAAGATCTGAAAGAATCCACAAGCCCATCAAGCCCCAATGTACTCAGAGAACTCTTGGACCCAAAAAGCATGAATCCCGTAGCGAGAACTACTGGAATAAGGTATTTTGGGGGCAATTTCAAAGCATCTAGAACCTTACTCCAATCCATACCCATGTGCCTCTCTATTGAGATCGTTGTCCTGAAATAGCTCACAAAAAAAACAAAAATCAGCCGCATCCCCTCATTGAGAGAATGCGGCTGATTGCTCAAACGCCGGACCTATGCTAAGATTGCTCTTAACACTCCGTAGCCACATCTATGGGGGAAATACCCATGTCGAACGCCGCCCATCGGTTTCCAGCCACGGGGCGGCGTTTCGCTTTGTGAACCGAGTATATCACTCTCCCCACAACTGTACAAACAACCCCCGGCCAGCCCTTAGACAGATCTCCCATTGCCCATGAACAAAATTCGTGCTAGGATCTGGGCTATCGCTACCTTTTTTCCCGACCCGCCACAAGATGAGGAGCCAACCCCATGAAACAATACTTACCCACCGTCCTCATCACCATTGTTGTCATTGCCGGCCTCTGGTTCGTCGTGCAGGTCAGCCAGGCCCGTGAAAGACAGTCGACCATTGCGTACCTTGACCGCATCTCCGCCCCGATGGATGCGACCATTCCGGCCACCAGAACCCTGTACGCGGCTATCCGCACGGACGGGCCCAAGATCAGCGACTTTGACCGCTACCTTGATGCAATGGGCAAACTACAGACCGCCGTGGTCAATATAACCCCACCCGACAACATGACCACGACAAACAGGATGCTTCTGTCCGCCATCGATACCTGCACAGAAAAGGCCAAGGCCGCACGGGACGCCATGAACAAGGCCGGATGGGGAGCCTTTGCCAAACCCTATGGGCAAGCATTCATGGATCGATGTGACGCGGCGATGGATGGCGTATATCTACCCGGTCGGTAAGCATAAGCCCTGGGGCCTTTGCGGCCCGTCACAAGGAGCAAGCATGAAACCAGTTTTGACGATCCATGTAGATACCGCCCGGACACGATACCTTGCCGAAGAGATGGCCAGGGCACTAGATACAACCTCAAACCTTGATTTTAGCCCCGACCCACCCCGGTCCCAATTCTATCTGTCGGCGGTGGCGGGCCTGGTCGGCATCCCCCTGCGCTACTGGCCCACCTTTGACCAGCAGCCCCCGGCCCCTTACCTGCCCATAGACCGGCTGGCCATCACCGCCAAAGAACTTGCGTCCTTTGGCATAAATCTGTCAAGTAAGATTCAGCCATCCCGGCAGGGGGCCAAGGTTGTGCATGCACAACCTGAGAATCTGCGCCGGTACAGCGGCAAGGCCCAACTGCCAGCCACCGACCGCCACGCCATGGCTCCGCAGCTCTCCATCACCAACTCTCCGGGACTCCACGCCCGGCGATAGCGCCACACACGGACCGCCCCAGGACTTTACCTTGCAACAGACAGGCCCAGAAGTGGGGGAGGGGGGTTAATCCTCTTCCACTTCCGGGCCTTATATTTTCACTCTGTATAACACGTCTTATACCGAGTGAATCACACCCGGCTCAAACACTCGCACCTTGTACAGCCTAGTCGTGGTGAATGTAACGATCTGCGTCTGGGCTTCTGGCCGCGGTCTCCATCCGCAAGAATGGCAGAAGGAGATCTGTTCGCCTGCGAGCGTTTCCAACTTTGATAACGTGGCCTGACACTTCGGACATGGCAGGTCTATCGAGATCGTTGAAGTCATACCTCTTGTTGCTCCTCTGCGAGTGCTGGCCAGTACAGTCCCTCCCACTCAGGCAGAGATTCGTCGGACAGTGCCTGATTCAGCAACGCAGGGGCAACAAAGTACAACGGCCCATGACAGGCGGCCTCTGCTTTGTGCTTCATATCGAACACACCCTGAAATTCCCATAAATTCGGCAAACCCAATGACTTGCCGACAATCCAAAGCAAAATGTCTTGGTCTTCCATGTCCTTTTCCTTTCTCATATCGGTCCACCCTGCCGTCTATCGTACCCGTGCGCCCCTCGCCCATCTACCCCATGAGCTATCCGCCCATTCTGCCGCTCGGCCTTGGGGGGGACCGTGCGCGGCGTCCCCATGTAGGTCTCGATGGCGGCCAGTTCCATCAGCCAGGCTCGCCGCCTGGACAGCCATAACGCCCGCTCTTCCTCGCTCATCTCCCCACCCCGCTCCATCGTGACCGCCCGCCCCGGCGTAGAGGGTGGCAAGTCCAGGAAGCTCTCGCCGATAGCAATCAAGGTCAGCAGCCGCTCCCGGTGCCGGCGCATGTCCAGGACTTCCGTCCCTAGCAGTTCCCGGATCTGCTCAATGGACATGACCGTTTTGTCCTGCTACCCCATCCAGCACCCGATCTAACTCCGCCCGGCTGCGGGCCTGCGCCTTGGGGATGATCAGCGGGTTCCACGTGGCCGCATTATCAATGCATCCGGGGCAATGCTCCGCGCTTGAAAGCGTCCAGTAGCAGAAAAAATTATCTTCGTCCTCAGTTATAGACCAGCGGCAGCGGCAGTTCGAGTTGTGGGCGAACAGCCCTTCCACCACAAACGAATGGTCCTCTTCCACGGTCAGGTCATAGAGGTCGGTGTCGGGAGCCATTGGGCCAGCAAAGAAGATACTTACCTCGTTCCTGCTTTGGCCTTCTGCGCTGAATGATAACAACCGATGCTGCAATACTCGCCACTCCGATCCTTGCGCTCCCGTCTCTTGAACGTCTTCCCGCAAAACTCGCATTCCCGGTCCGGCCATTTGGAGCGAGCCAGTATCGACCCCGGCCTCGCGTGTAGTTTCCGATGCGCGGTTGATGTTAGCATTTGCAGATTGTCCAAACTGTCGTGCGTGTGATTCTCGTCCTTGTGGTGAATGTGATAGCCCGGAGGGATTGGCCCATTGGCCTTGATCCAAGCCCACTGGTATCGGTAGATGGTCCGCTTCCGCTTGCCGTCCCAATACCACGTATACATCCTGCCGTCCTGCGGCCTCGCCTGCCATAGCGTCTCCCATGACAGATCGTCGAACGTGGTCCGGCGTGCCAGCCCCGCTTCCCGAAGTCCTTTGGCTATCCGGCTGCGTGTCTTGGGATTCGTCCATTGTACGAGCGCCTTCTTGCTCATTCCGCAAGATCGGCATTGTTCCGCCCTGCGATCCTTGGGGTTGCCGCATTGACAGACCGAACGACATTCCATGCAAAGATCCGTCTTCCCCTGATTTCCCAGCCTCATACCGCACTTGACACAGTACTTGATCATGGTGATTTCCTTTGGCAAACGCTAGAACATCCGTGCTACTCAAAGTATATACCATGTCGCTCGAATTGACAATGCCGTTGGAGTCCTGCCAACCGGAGGAAGTGAACCATCGGTGCGTATCCGTTGCTCCCACCCATGCTCCGTTGGGCGACTTGATCAACACCTGATTATGTCCGCCCTGGGAAGGCTTGATAATGGTCGCCGTCACCTTGCGCCACCGCATCTTGTGCGTCAGCACCATCTCGCCCACCGTCACTTCAGCGATGGGCTTCCACCCATCCACCAAAGTCAGCACTCGACTTGCCGGTGTGGTGATGCAGAGGCATTGCGTCTGACCGTCTCCCGGATAGGCCGGCAACGTTGGTAGCCCATAGGCCAGGCCCAATCCCCGCTCATAGCTTTGCGTGCCGGCATCAGCGTACATCTGGGCCCGGGCCAGCATACGCCCATCGCTCACCGTGCCCTGGGCAATATCCTCAGCGAAGTTTTGCAGATACCCGTACTGCCCGGTGATGATCTCCTCAACAATGGGCAAGTCAGCCTCCATCACCATACCCACCCCGCCACGCCCCAGCATAAACTGGTTTGTGTGCGTGTTGCGCACCATGTCCTGCATGTCCAGCAGCCAGCGCTGTAGACTGGTCTGCCCGTCCAGCATGGCCGCCGTGATATTCCTGGCCTCCGCCCGCACCTGAAGGGTATAGGCATCCCGGATCTCAATCAATTGGTTGCGGGTCAGGGTCACGCCCGTGCTTGTGTTCACATAGCGCCGAGAACCCGTGCGATAGATCCACAGGGATGCCCCCACCAGCCCGGCCAGGGCCGCCCACAGGTCCCCGGCGTCGTTATCCGGGGTAGCAGCCAATAAGCCCGTGTACTCCTCTTGCAGCCGGTCCCACTCTTCCAGGGCAAGCAAAAGTTCATCCACATCCAGGGTCTCTTCGGGGGCATCGGGCAAGGGCTTGTCCGCGCCCGTGGGGATGGTCGTCTTGCGGTCGTGGACGAGCATGGAACGCCTGCTCCGCCCCCGCTGTGACCCGTCCGGTTGATCAGGGATCAGCAGTTGTCCCAACCCGCCCAACCCCTCAATCACCCGTGGCTCAGACTCATCTGCCACATGCCCGGTGACCTCCTGCGCCGCTTCATTTTGGCTGACCCAACCGTTGTCGTACTTGCTCTTGGCATTGGAGATCTTCATGGCTTCGGTCTGGGCGTCCCGCAGCTCCTCACTTGCCCGTAGTTCGGCAAAGCGCACCTTGATGGTCGCCTGGATGCCCCCGGCCTCGCACATCACTCGCAGCAGGTGGCCCATGAGGGATTCCACCAGATGCTGGATGCTCTTGACGCCGGCAGCCATAATCTCCCACTGGCGGTTGGCGTGGGTCTCGCTGGTGGCCTCGTTGCTGCCCATCATCAAGGGCATTGATTTCAGCCCCCGGGTGATCATGCGTTCCAGCGCCCGGAGCAGGGGGTCAATGGCTCCCAAGGATTCGGTTCCTACCGCCCCCACCGGCCGGTTGACCGTGATGCTATCCCCATGGATATAGGCATCGTCCGGTTGTAGGCTGCCATAGACATTCTGGATCTCGGTAAAAGTGGCGTTGATCCACTCCTGCGCCTCATCAGGGCTATCGCGCAGATCTTCGGGCATCATGGAAATAAGCTTGTCCATATCTACCGACACATCCAACCTGGGGTAGCCCTGCTGTTCTACTACCCGGCGCAGGTCGTGGAGCATGGCCAGCAGGAAGAGGGCGGAGAACAGAGCCGACGACATCACGGGCCGGCCATAGGGAGTGCCGGACAGGGGATCGACAGGCACATAGCGAATGGTCTCCAATTCCAGGTTCACCCATTTCCCGTCCTGGAATTGGCCCAACCGCCACACCTGACCGCGCACATCATCCTTTTCCTTGCGGTAGCGTACGGCCCACGGGTCGGGCGCTACCATATCCACACCCACCCGGCCTTGATCCAACACAATCTCGGCCAGCACCGCCCCGCGCATGAAGGCGTTCAGAAACAGCCTGTTGATCTGCACGTCCACCGTGCCATAGAGATTGGTCAGGGTGGTCAAAAAGTCATCCACCAAGGCCTGGGCCTGGGGGTGAGGCGTATCGGTGCCAGGTCTGTACGCCTCGATCTCCCATCCCGGATTGCAAAGACGCCCCCAGTCCCAAAGCGCCTTGCTTACCTCTGGGGAAAGGTCAGCCAGCATATCCATGAGCCGATCCGTGCTGTAGGTGGCGATGGTGTTCAGATCCAGCCGCTGCAAATGCCAGGCCAGATTTTGCTGATTGGGCGGCTCGATGGCATATAGCCCCAGGGCGCTTTGCCCGGACTGATTGCGGTCAAAGGTGATGCGCTTGCCCGCCAGGGACCGCACTTTATCTCTCTCGATGTTAAGATTCTTGGTTGTCATTTACCCCTCCGGGAATCCCAAAACAGACGCCAGTACTGCTGTGTCAATTCGCCCTGCCGATTGCGCAGGCGTTGACGCTCCATCACATCTATGCTCGCTTGCCGTGCCAGGCGCACGGCTTCCAATTCCTCATGTATCTGACGGGTCTCTTCGGTGTCCAGATGCCAGCCGGCCATCACCGCCACCCTTTAACCTTACCCTGGGGGATCTTGTTACCCATCGTTACTACCGGCCTCATGCTGGCGATCGTGCAGTAGTTCTCCGCGTGGGCGTAGTGATCCGCCCCGGTCTCCACATATCTCGCCACCTGTATGCCGTCGCTGCCCCTGGCCACAGTCAGCCGCACTGGGGCTTTCAATTGGTCGTAGTAGTTGGGAATCCCATTCTTGGCATTGGCCGGGATCGTGTTGGCCTGTTCGGTGAACCGGCTTACCGTCTCATCCAGCATCCGGGTACGGTCGGCGTCAACGCGCCCATCATCGTCATTCCAGATCAACGGTTCCTCACCCTTCATCCCCTGATGCCCCAGGCTGTAGTAGCAGGGCCAGACCACCCCATTCCGTTGCCCGGCCTGAAAGCTGCGCACCAACCTGGTCTCCGGATTGGCATCGATCACGCAGCACTTGACCCGGTGGCGACGAATTAGGTGACCCAAATCCGCAAACTCGGCCACCTCTCCGGCAAAGCGCAGGGGCCGTTCCCCGGTCTCCGGGTGCTGGGGTCCTCGAATCACAACATTGAGAACCTTGCCCACGTCCACCCCCATTACACAACGCTCGCCGCCCACCGCCCCCAGTGCGTAGGGACGTTTGCAGGCGTCCAGGATCTCGTCATCCAGGCCGCCCCCTTTTGGCTTGTAGGGCAGTCCCCAATCCTGATTGTAGGCCTCCTTGCGCTTCGTCTCGTCTGTGGTCTGGAGATTGTCCAACAGATCATCCAGACTGATATGGGGCGAAAAGAGCTTGTTCATGTGGAAGCCGACCAGCCCTCGGCCTGGGTGAGCGGCCACCCACTCCCCCGGCCCCAATCGGTCCAACTCCTGGCTGCACCCATCACAGGCCACGAACGCCCGCCCCTGCTCCATGCCATGCCAGCGCACCGGGCGATCCAACTTATCCGACTCGATGATCACCCGCTGCATGGTCATCTGCTGCCGGCGTCCGCAATGCGGGCATTTGACGAACCAATGCCGCTGGTCCGATTCCAGAAACTTGGCATGTACCCCCATGCCTGGGTAGGATGGGGTGGAGATCAGCCTTTCCTCGGCAATGCGGCTGTGGCCCAAACGTTTCTGGGCAATGGACGGTGCCCTGGGGTCCATCTCGTCGAACTCGTCCATGATCAGTACATCGGCGTCGATACTCTTGAGCTGCGGTGCCCGCCCATCCGGTTTGACCATGCCACCCCGCAGGTAAAGATAGCGATTACGGATGCGCTTCAACTGGGTCTGGTCAACCCCTCGCCGTCCCCCGGACCGATTCTCCACAATCATCTTTAGATAGGCGCTGGCTTCGATGGCCGGCGCAATCCGGGCGGCGGAAAAGTCCGAGATCGTGCGCTCGCTGGGGAAGATGTACAGCACATTTGCCCTGCGCTGGTCGGCGGCATGGATGGCGTAGGAGACCGCATACTCGCTCACGCCCAACTGCGCTGCTTTGGAGATCACCACTCGCTGGGCGTCTATCTGATAAAGGGCCACAAGGTACGGGTGGCTCTTGAAGTTGAGCGGCTTCTCTTCGGCCAGGAACGCCCGATGGTCCAGGGTCCAGGCGTAGAGGGGTTCAGGTTCGGCTTCCCCAGCCTGGGCCTGCTCACCGACCAACTTTTCCTGAAACATCGATAGTAATAAGTTTTCCAACGTCGGCACTGATGGCCGCAAGGATGCCACGGTCATCGACGTGTTGCCTCACAATGTCCACCAGGGCGGCGATCATCAGCATGGCTCGCTCGGAGGTGATGTTCATTTGCAGATCCGTCTCTCGTCTGCGCTCGCTTTCCACCAGCTTGCGCCGCTGCTCCATCAGCTTGCCGATTTCGTCCCACTTTTTCACCTCGTCCCCTGCCCCTTCGGACAGTTCACCCAACTCGCTGACCACCTGCCCGATCCGCACATCCAGCAGGGCGATCTCGTCCCGGAGTTCCAACAGGTTGACATCCGCCTGAGCGGTCTGGTACTGGTTGGCAAGCTGGGCGGGCAGATATTTGGAATATCGCCCGTGGCGGAGGTTGGGAGAACCGTAGCCGCCCGGTGTCTTCCCGCCGTGCATGTGGCAAACATTCATGCCGGGCGTGGCTCCCTTTTTACATCTCTCCCCACTTCGCTTCGACTTCGCTGTGCATTGCGCCATTGGATGTCCAAGGGGTTTTTACCCCACCATGAGGGTCTTACCCATCTTCCACATCTGCCCCAACTTGCCCATCCCCGCCCACATCCCGCAACCTCGCCACCTTCGCCAGCGTGTCCCGCACGGCCAGCCACCAGACGAACTGGCAGGAGAGCATGAGGGAGACGAAGACCACCGTGAAGACAACGGTGAAGATGGTCAGGTCGGGCAGTGCGTTCATGGGCAAGGCTCCAGAAAGAAAAAGCCGGAACAAGGTGACGATGGGGATTTCTCCCCCGTCACGCTTGCCCCGGCCTCTCGGCATCTGTCAGGCGGTTTTATTCAGTTACGTGCAAGTTTACGTGCGCTTACGCGCAAATGCGTCTATGTGGTCAATCCTGCGGGCCGGTCCTGCCCCGGCTCTCCCTTTTGCTCCTGGCGTGTCGCCTTGGGCGATTCTTGGGGTGCGCACCCCGCAACCAGTGGAGTCTGAGCCATTGCGTGTCATATCGCCACGCCGCCGCAGGTCTTACCCCTACCCCTTCTTGCCCCTGGGCAACCGTACTGTCATGCCGGGCACCGGGGCCAGGGACAACTGGCGCACCACCGACTTTCCGTCCCCCACCGGCTCCAGATGAATGGCCATCCACACCTGGGCAAAGCCATCCGGAGACGCGGAGGCGGCCCGGCTCAACATCTCTTCAATCGCTGCGATAGTTTCAGGGGACAATAGCATGGGCATAGTTGGCATAGTCCTGATTGTAGCACGAGTGTTCGGAAGATTCAATGGTCTGGTTCAATTCTACGCAAAGTTATGTCAGTTGGTGATCCCCGTCTCCACAAATCCGTCAAGATCGAACCCGGCTGACCAGTCAATTTTCTCCCCGTCGAAGGTGCCGGCAATGGGTATCGACCGACCATCAACAGCCGTCACCCGCTTCCCGCAGAGACAGGTCACCCCTACGGGTGCCGATTCCTCGCTCTCGCCGGTACGCCACACAAAAACGTGTTGCCCATCTGCACATTGTTCCATCAGTCAATCCTCCTATGATTATGATTGTTGAGATTTAGACATTACTGCTGGACAGGAAAGCCCGGCACCTTGCGTCGGTTCAGCTCTGCCCAAATCTTGCGCCCCTCTTCGCCGGATAGTTCGACCTCTGCCAGCCGGTCAAGCAGGCTGCCGGTTGTGCGTTCCGTCAGGTCCAGGGGTGCTACCTCTACCGCTTGCCCCTGGGCTTCTTCCCCATCGTTCGAAGGTGCGCCCGCCCCTGCCGGCGTCCACTCCCCGGCGTGGTAGGCGGTCCGGCGTCGGTGGTAGTAGTCACTGGCGACGGATTGCTTGGCCCGCCAATTGATCGGCCAATCCCTGGGGTGGGTGGGATCGGGTGGGAAGCTGTCAGCCGTGGCGATGACCCGTGCCAAATCGTTGATCCCGTTTGGCTCCCCTTCCAGCGCTTCCGGGTGGGCGGCGAACCATGCGTCTACCACCTCATCCCAACGCAGGGACTCGTCCACCGGGGCGGACGGGGTGGGGGTCAGGTCCAGAGTCGTCCCCAGCCCCGCTTGGGCTTGGGGCAGGAGTTCGGTGTAGTTCGGGATCAGTCGCTCGTATTGAAAATACTTACCTTCCAGACGCAAGGATCTGCCAGCCACCTCATAGGCTTGGTACACTTCATCCTGATAGCCCACCTGCCGGGGTTGCAGTTGGTGAGCGTTGAAGTAGCCCACGTTCCCGTACCCCTTTTTCCCCTGGCGCACGGTCGCCTTGCCCGTCAGGTTCACGTCCAGGGTCTGCGGCCAGCCACCCGCGGCGCTACCCTTGTCCTGAGCCAGAATCAGCAGATAGATCCCCACCTTGGCCCCACGGGTGGCGATGTCCCCGATCTGGCGATCAAACTCGGCCAGGTCCGCTCCAGACATACTTGCCCGCATTTTCTTGAACTCTTCCATGACCAGGAGCATTCTGGTCGGCTGATCGGCCTGGGGCAAGCTGCGGAAGTCCCCGGCCTGAAACTCGTTCAGCAGTTCGTGGCGGCGATCAAACTCCGGGAGCAGCGCCCGCACCTGGGGCAAGATTACCCGGGGATCCGTGCGATGCCACTCCACCACATGCTCCAAGTCCGAGAAGTCTTTCCCGCCCTCCGGGTCCAAGATCACCACATGCCAACCGTTGGTAGCAGCACTCAGGATCACAACCTTGGCAATGTAGGTCTTGCCCTGGCGCTGCCCACCGAACAGGCAGAAGCCGGGATCATAGTTGACATTCCAGCACACCGGCTCCCCCGTTTCCGGCTCGTAGGCTAGGAGCAACTCGTCCGGGTTGCGGTGAGTCTGCAAGGCTGTCCCCAGGGCCGGGGTGAGCATGGCGGGCTTGGGCAGCATGGGCAAGTTATTATCCACCTGATGGCCCGTAGGCTTGGGCGGTCGAGGTTCCAACAGCGCCCGCATAGCCCCAGCGGTCGGGCGGTCAAAGTGGCCGGCCCCCAGTGCCTGAATGTTGTTGGCCTGACGGGCCATGTTGACCGCGGCCAGCCGGTTGCGCTCTTCGTCCCAATCTGGCGAGGTCTGAAAGACCATCCCGTCTTCGGTGAGAGTGTAGGAACGGATATGACCGGGAGCGAGGTTGTGATCGAGCACGATCTGGCGTACCGGGGCATAGGTCAGCCCCCTGCGTCGTCGATTGGCCCGGCGTATCCGATCCCATAGGCCATTGCCTACCTGCCGCCGCTCGATGGGGAAAACCCCGTCACGGGCATAGACCAGCCGGGCGTTGCGTCGCATTTTGACCCAGACAAAAGCCAGGGTCAAGGTTGACCCCCCGACCACCAGGAAGATCAGCGCCCCGGCCCCCACATCCTGCAAGAGCAGAACGTTTTCGTGCCACTCGGCCTGTTGGATGCGCTGCTGGGCGCGCTGGGTGTCCGTGGCCAGGGCATGAGAGAGCCAGTTGCCCAAGGGTATCCCGACACTGCACGAGATCGTGACGACAAAAACAAAGGCAAAGAAGCCGAGAAACATCTGCGCCCAGGGCTTCGGTCGGTTGGTGGGTTCGTCGTACATGGTCGCACCTGATCCTAAAATCTCATTGTTGAGATACATGGTTGCGCAGATGCTCCCGTGGGGCTATACTACCCCACAGGAGCACCTGCTCCGGTAAACTCCCTCAGCCGCCTGCTCTAGAAGGTTAGCGGCTGGGGGAGTTGTCTTGCCAGAGACCCATCAGCGCCAACACCTGACGGGCTTGGTGGGCCTGCCACAGAGGCCGATTGTCGAACTGCCCGGACGGGATGCGGGTCTGTACCTGCACTTCCCCGTCCACCAACTCGACCCGGCATTCGTAATCAAGCCCCGGAATGCTGGCCTCGAAGACTACGGGCTGTTGGCCGAGGGGTTCCAGGTCCTCAGGCGTGAGGGTTGTCGCCCCCAAGAAGATGCGCAAAATGACGCAAAGCGCCTGGGTCTTGTTCTCGGCCATAGCCACGTCAACGGCTAGAGTAAGATTTGGTTGGGATTGCGTCCTGGGATAAGTCTGCGTGATCATGGTTCACTTCCTCCTATTGTATGCGTTCTTCTTTTTCTTGGGAGAGGCCGGCACAGATTCGTGTAGGATCTCTTGATGGACAGGCTGCAACACCAGAACATGGCGGGTCACATTCACGACCCGCATATTAACGCCCTTGACGTTGATTACTTCTTCCAGGGCAAAGTGAGGCCAGTTCTTTGCTTGCTTCTGAGTCACGGAGCGCAAGTCGCTGTCATTGCCAATCGGGTGAAACTCTCCGGTATCGGGATTCATTATGCGTTTTTCCCTTCTTTCCATTCTCGGAAGTCGGTCAATGTGGCCGCAATCGCTTGCTCGGAAACGCCAAGTTTTTTGTACAAATATTCGACAAAGAAGGCGTCATTTTGGGCGGATGCCGCAGCGTTAAGTAGGTTGCCAGCCAGATCCACGGCCTCGTCGATTGTCATGTTGACGGTAAAGTCTGCCCCATTCACGGTGACGATGACGGCTGGTTCGCCGGTTTTACTTGCTACCATACTTTGCACATAAAACACATACTTTGGTTTCTTGCTCACGGTTCGTTCCTTTCGGTTGACTACGTTGATTGAGTTGTGCAGTGTAGGCGGCTGGCTATTCCTTTTCTCTCAATGCCACGATGTCTCCCGTTCGTGAGTTGAGAAATGCGGCCAGATTTTTACCCTTGGCAGGAATGACCTCCCAAGATGACCGCCGGTCTTGCCACGCTTCCACGGCTTCTTCGACTGAATCGTACTCAGGCATACCCAGAAACTGTTCATCATTTTCGGGATAGTAAAAAGCGTATTTCGTCGTTAGTTTCCTTTCGTTGTCATTAGGCTCTTTCCCAGTGCCATTGCACCGGGGACAACGAATAGGCTTGACAATCCCCAATCGTATGGCCAACGCATTAGCATAGGGGAGTCCCTCCCAATCCTTCCATGACACTGGATCGTCACCATTGTCAACACGCTTCCATCCCTCGCACAATGTACATGCGCCTTCTCCCTCGTAAATTTGGACAATGTTCATTGATTCGCCCTTATGTTGTGTCTGTTGGTTCTGCGACGGGCCATCCGCCGCATCTTGTTGTGGTTCCACGTCCAGATTCTTCCGTATCCAGCGAGGCTTATTTCTTCCCTCTGGCCGCTTCCACCTGCCGGATGTAAGCGGCAAAGTTGCGCTGATACCCGATCTGCACCGGGTCGGGGGCGTGCCCCAAGTGCTGCCAGGCGTCCCCCAGGGGTTCGGCGTCTTCTGCCAAGGCAATGGCCTTGTCCAGATGGGCAAGGACGGGATCGGGCTGGTCAGGTTGGTCGGTGGCAATCTTGCGTTTGTGGGCCGCTTCCGCCGCTTCCTCTTTTTGGCTGAACTGGCTGGACAGAATCAGCACTGCCCAAAAAGTCAGTATTCCCCCGACCAGCAGAATCAGCCCAAAGAAGATCCAGAACAGCCGGACGATATCAGGGGTTACGGTGATGGTCATGGGTGATTCTCCTTCCACGGACTGTCTGCATAGAAATGTATACCAATTTCCAGGCCGCTGGGCAGCGTGTGCGGCTGTGTCACCCAATCCCCAGCCCGCAGCAAAAGTCGGTCAACGTCCTGATAACTTAGCGCCCAGAAATAGGGCCCGCCGCCACACTCCGAGCCATAGACCAACACATCCTCTGCGATGGCCTCTTCCTGAGCCGTCATGGGTCTGGGTGGGGCATAGTAGGCAGACAGCACTTCAGGCAATGTGGACGGAAAGCGATTCGATTCAAGTCTGGCCTGCATAGTGCAGAGGACGCCCACAAAGCCATCGACGCCCACCATAGCAATGGGTGCCTCGCCCGCCGCCACCTGAGCAGCATGCAACTGATCGGGCGTGAGCGGGTCACTGCTCGCACCGCCGGCCTGGACGGGCAGGGTGAGCAGAAACAGAACAATCAAAAGGACTATAGTCAACAGCCAACGTACCCCAGTCTCTGCATATTTCTGTTTCACTTCATCTCCATTTCGTAGATTCACATTGCTCATGGCATTAGCCCCCCACCGCCTGGTTCAGTTGAGCCAGGATAGTATCGTATTCGTCGTTCTTCAGCGGTCGCCGTCCTTTCAGATGCTTGATCAAGTTGTGCCACAGGTGATCCGCCAACGTGACCGAGACAAGCTCGCCGGCTTCGGCGGGGGTCGTGACCACTTGCCCGGTCAAGACCAGGTGCGCCTGGCGCAAGGCCGTTTTGGGATCCGGACAATCCGGGAACTGCTTGACGAAACTCTGGTGGCACGGGCTATTGGCGTGGTGGATCTGGGTCTCCCCGTTCTTGCCCACATACTTGTCCAGCCAATCGGTGGCCACCATGCCCCAATCACGGCGGGACTGGCCAGCATCGCCACGGGCGGCGGTGTCTTCGATGGCGGCAGCCTGCGTAGACTTCCCATCTTGGGAACTTTCCGGGCGGAACTTTCCCCCAACCCCCAACCCTGACCAACCGGTCTCCCCAGCCACCGGCGCCGTGGGGCGCTCCCCCTTGCCCACACCCACCGTCACCCGGCCGCCCCCACCGCCGCCCCGCCCCACCGAGGCCGCCTGTTTCAACTTCACTACATCGGCCTTGGTCAGCGGTTCCCCAGCTGCGGCATGTTCAAGCACCTTGGTTCGCACATCGTCCGGCGTGGAGGGCGTGGAGACTTCCAACAGCCCCGCCAAGCTCATCCCCGACCCCTGCACATCGGCCAGGGCCACCCGCTCGGCCAAGCCCATCCACCGTTGCAGAGAGCGCACAGACAGCCGCACCCCGGTATAACTGGGGTCGTCCGGGTCAAACTCGGCTTCCGCCCAGGCCAGAAATTGACCGTGGCCAAGCTGCTCTTTCAATTGGGCCTTTACCGTATTGGCGAGGTTGCCAACCGTCCAGGCATTGACGGCTGTCCGGCGCAAGATGGGTTTGATCTGACTCGCCGCCCCCTGAGCCGTCTGCCGCGCTACGGGGTCTTCGATCTGGTCATAGTCATAGCGCAGAGCATCGACTTCTTGCACATCCATCGGTTGATCGGCCTGGACCGGTTGCCCGGCCCGTTTCTGGTAGAGGCTGTTCATCGACCCACCCCCATCTGGGCCACAACCGAGGCGGCCAGATGCTGGTAGACCGCGGCCACGTCCCCGTTGGGTTCATACTCAAAGATTGTCTGGCCCATGGCCTGGGATGTGCGCACCGCCGCCCGTTCGGGCACGTAGGCCGGCGCACCATCCATGCGGAAGATCTCGCCGGGGTAATCTGTGCTGAACCCTTGGAAGAAGGCATCTGTCACCCGTTGGTTGGTCTGGCAGCGAGTAGGCAGCACAACCCGACGCACGTGGGCGGGCAGGATAGCCAGGGTATCGGCCAAGCTGCTTTGCCCCTTCAGATCGGCCGGCGTGGGCAAGATGGCCAGATCCGCCAGATTCAGCACCATGTCCAACAGCCGTCCAGTAGGCGATGTATCCCAAAGGATGGCGTCGTACTGGCTGAAAAAGTATTCGTCCAACTCGATCTGGCTCTTCAGCCAGGATAGGGGCGAATCGAAGGCCACCAGCATACGTTGGAGCATCTCCG
>Ga0210043_1001228_pt1 | contig 22789 bp, 18 predicted proteins | sample CryGeymet201501t_FD_183990 | JGI IMG/M metagenome (GOLD analysis project Ga0210043, IMG submission 183990) | Groundwater microbial communities from Crystal Geyser aquifers in Utah, USA - Crystal Geyser metaG 2015-01t (SPAdes) (version 2) | ecosystem: Environmental > Aquatic > Deep subsurface >... | reverse complement strand
CCCGGCACCTCAGGCCCCCCAGGCTCCGGCACCTCAGGCCCCCCAGGCTCCGGCACCTCAGGCCCCCCAGGCTCCGGCACCCGCGCAGCCAAACCCAGAGAGAGTCCCGCCACCAAGAAGGCCTAGCAAGCTTTCTAAGAAATTAGATTTTGGGTCGCCACCAGCCCCTCAAACGCCCAGCGCTCCAGCAAAGAAGGCATGGTCCCCAGCCCAACCGGGCGACCCGAAACGGTCTGATCTTGATCAAGCCATGGAGTACGAGAACTGGTTGGAAGGCCTGAGTCGAGAAGCAGCCGCCCTAACTATTGGCGATGAGAGAGCTGCCCGTGCGGCCGCGCTGGTTGGCGCTCTGCAGGCTGAGTTTGTGCGCATTCACGGCCCAAAAGAAGGCATCGCGCTGTCAAAGCAGTACACAAAAAAGATCCGGGAGGTGTTCACTCTGGACCCAGATATCACCAAGCAGGCCTTGCCTGCTAGGGGAAATCCTGGCGCCAAGGTTCAGCCTCCTAAGAATTTCGGGAAGAAAAAGAAGCCGCCAGCCCCAGGGGCTGTCATCAAAGCCGTTGAAGCCCTCTTCCAAGGAGGGGGTGGCGGGATTGTCGGTGGGGACAAGGTGTGGATCTCCGACGTAGCGGAAGAGCTTGGTGTGACTGTTGACCAGCTCGCGCCAGTCCTGCAAAAAATGCACACGGATGGGGACCTTGTCCTGACCAGGTGGGATGCCATGGCATCCGATAAGTCGTTGAAGTCTCAAATCCGCAAAGAGATCAACGGCCAATCAATCTGGAAACACCAGATACGGAAACCCGATCCCAAGGTTGCAGGCCTGATTGAACAGGCCGAGAGGACGGAAGATCCTGAAGAGCTAGACAGAATCGAGCGGGAGATCGACAGAATCGAGCGGGAGACCGCGAAGGCGGAAAAGCAGGACCTCGCAGACCTAAGGGCGCGGATACGCGCTCTGATCTCTGGCGGAAGTGACACCGGGGCAAAAAACCGTGAGATGAAAAAGCTCGCGAAGGAGCTTGGCCTGAGCGAAAGGGCCATGCAGGAATTCGTGGAGTCTGAGTTAGTCGAAATGGCCGCAGAACTGGCCAATGACAAGTCGAAGACCACCGAAGAGGCCTATAACGATCTCGTGGCCCTGTATGACATCCAGCCGCGTTTTGGTAAACGTGATTCCGACCGCGTAAAGAACCAGGCGTACTCAACCCCCATTCCGCTCGCTTACGCTGTTGCAGAAATGGCAGACGCTGGCGCCAAGGGCGCAACGCTCTACGAACCCACCGCCGGCATGGGTGCGCTGACGATCATGAGCGATCGGGACATCACCCAAGTGAACGAGCTGAACCCACTTCGCCTCGCTGAGTTGAAGAAAAAAGGGTTCAAGGTTGTCACAAATGAAGACGCCAAGCACTTTGTGCCAAGTTATGAGTTCAGCCGGATCCTGGCCAACCCCCCATTTGGGACGCTTTCTGAAGCAATCATGTACCAGGGGTATCCCATAACGAAGGTAGAGCACCTGATTTCAGTTAAGGCCCTTGAGGCTATGGAAGACGGCGGCAAGGCGGCCCTGATCCTTGGGGCAGGTCTTCATGGTGGGAAGGTCACAAAGCCGGCCAGGATATTCATGAACTACTTGATCAACAACTTCAACGTTGTTGGCAATTTCGAAGTGTCTGGAGACCTCTACAAGGAGCAGGGGACGACTTGGCCAGTCCAGGTCGTGGCGATTTCTGGCCGCAGGAAACAGAGCCTTGGCAAAGCTCTCAGGCTCAGGCAGGACTATGCCCCAGTTCGGCTTGGATCCTGGAAAGAGGTTTGGGACAAAGTCCAGGAGGTTAAAAATGAGGGTGGCGTGGTCGGAGAGGGTGTGGGCCCCGAGTGGGCACGAGGAGCTTTGGACGATCGTACCCGAAAGGGTAAGAGGCCAACTGACGCTACAAAAAGTGCTCAGCCTGCAGAAGAAGATGGTGGAAAGGCTGGTAGAGGAAGCCAGCCGAACCGAGCTAGAAATGGCAAACGGGGAAATAAGGGAGAGCGACCAGGGGGTCCAAGCGTTCGGGGAGGCAAGCCCAGCAGACCTCCGCAACCCGAGGGACGTGGAGATGTTTCTGGACAGCCACCAAAGCCTGAAGGACGCGATATCGAAAGCACTGGCCAGCGGGGAGCAGCCGACCAGGAGCCAGGAGGTGCTCAGAGCAATGGGGGATCTGACACTGGAGGCGTGGGTGGACGCAAGGCTGTAGAGCAAAAGAGTGGTGGTTTCCTGCGCAATCTTTCAGATGCAAGGCAGGCTCGTGCCGCAGAGTTGAAGGCCCAAATCCGAGCCAAGCTCGGCCATGTGACGATAGGCGTTGACCCGACAATATTGGCGAACGGGATCGAGCTTACAACAATCTATGTTGAGGCCGGCATCCGCAATTTCCGCGAATACGTCAAGGAGATGTTTAGCGCTTTTGGGGCGCCTGCCAAGTCGTATCTTAGGGCTTGGTGGGCTGGTGCGCAGGATAGCCATGAGTTGGGCCGCGAGCTTGAGGACGTTTCAAAGGCCCAGGCGGAGAAGATAATCGCGGAAGTGGAGGCGGAGGAGAACGCCCCGCCAGAACCGAGTGACAACTCCGTGCCTATGGGGCGACAGGTCAGCGATCGGCAGCGCGAGTACAACCCCGCATCTAAGGTCGAAGGTCTCGGTACTCTGGTGAGCAGCATGCTTGCCCCAGGCCTGTCCAAGGCCCTGACGGATTTGAGGCGGACGGTTGGGGATGTCGATACTTTCCTGATTCGCGAATTGGGATTCGACGACAAGGCGGATTTAGCCAAGGCCCTGAAGGCTGAACAGGTTGACGGGGTTGGCCTGGCCATAAACAATATTAGGTCTGGGCGCAGTCTGATAATCGCTGACGACACAGGGATAGGTAAGGGTCGGCAGGCCGCAGCGATTATAGGCTGGGGCAAAAGGCAAGGATACTTGCCAATCTTCATCACGGCAGCGCCAAAACTTTTTTCCGACATATATTCTGACGCCATGGATATCGATAGGCCAATTAAGCCCTTCTTACTGGGTGATGAGGGTTCAAGCCACATCAAGGACAAGAAGACGAACAGGGTACTGCAGGAGGCTCTAACAAGGGCCAAGCAAGTGGCCAGCATTGACGACTACATAAACGAGTCAAGAGACATTCGGGCTGATTACGACTCGATTCTTACCACATATTCTCAGCTGAACAGCTTTGAAAAAGGTGGCGACCTCGGTGGCGGGCTGGGCTTCAACCCCAGGCATAGGCTCTTCCATTATTTGGCCAGCAAGGATAGGGTGCTTCTTGTCATGGATGAGAGCCACAAGGCCGCTGGCGCAGAAAGTATCACGGGGGCTTTTTTCCGCGGTGGCGACCTGAAGCTGAAGAAGAGGGTCGGCGGAGAAAAGGTCACGATCGGATTCCCCGGCATGCTAGATGCCCCTGGGGTAGTGGGAGTCATCTACCTTAGCGCCACATACGCGAAAACCCCGGACAACATGGGCCTCTACTCCAAAACGGCTCTCGGAAAGGCGGCCGCCAACCAAGAGACTCTGCTGAAGGCATTCAAAAGGGGTGGCCTAGCCCTGCAGCAGTGGACGTCGAATGCGTTGTCTGAGAGTGGTGAATTGCTCCGTAGGGAGCATAGTTTCAGTGGCGTTGAGTTCGTCACCAGAAGCATAACCAAGACCAAGGATGAGGTTGATGCCGCCATAAAAACACAGGACCATGTTTCCAGACTTCTAAGAGATATTAACAACTTCTCAAAAATGGCTGTAATGGCTATTAGAGAGGAGGGCAGCAGGGGCACAGGGGACACGGAGAGTAGGCTGCAGACCACAGAATTCTCATCAATCCTGCATAACTACGTCTCACAGCTCTTGTTCGCGTCCAAGATCAAGTCGGCTGTGCGCATGGCGGTTGAGTCCTATAGAAATGGCGAGGCAGTTGTTATCGCGGTGGGCAACACCATGGAGGCGGCCCTCCAAGACTTTGTGGAATCCAAAGACCTAAAAGAAGGTGAAGTCGTGGAAATGGACTTCTCTAAGGTGCTTATAAGAGCACTAGACAGGACCATGAAGGCCACAGACGAGGACGCATCTGGCAGCCGATTCCCAGTCCACTACAGCCCGGAAGATCTTGGTCTTTCCAAGCAATACAATGACATCGTTGAAAATATCCTGGAGTCTGGGATAGATCTGCCAGCTTCGCCAATTGACTCAATCCATGCTGGCCTGAGGAGGGCTGGGATGAGGACAGGCGAGCTTACTGGTCGGACACTTGTCATTGATTACGACAAGAGCGGCGTTGGGCGATTGCGTAAGCGCAGCAATAAGGAGAAAAAAGACAAGAACTCTGTGGTCCATGGCATGAATTCAGGGGGCCTCGACGCTGTAATCCTAAATGCCTCTGGCGCCGAGGGCTTGTCTATACATGCTAGCAAGAGCAACCCGACCGCTGGCCAGAAACCGCGCCACATGATTGTTGTCCAGGCCTCGCTCGACATCAATACGGTAAAGCAGATATTTGGTCGCATCCTTCGTACTGGCATGCCTGGCCCGGCAAAGGATTTCGCTAGATACACTCTTCTGGTTTCGCCCGTTGAGGCCGACCGCAGACCATTTGCCGTACTGTCATCAAAGATGTCTTCGCTCAACGCAAACACCACGGGTGACACCGAAGGCAGCGTGAGCGTCAGTTCGCTGGACGTGCTCAACAAGTATGGAGACCAGGTCGTCACCAACATGTTGTCGCATGACAAGGAATTGGCGTCACTCCTAGGGATGGAGTCACCGGCGCCAGCAGAATCAGGGCTTATTGCTACGATACCTAATGCAGCAAGGCGAGCAACCGGGCGCATAGCCATTCTAAAAAACGAGAAGCAGGCTGAGTTCTATGAGCTGCTAAAGGAGCAGTATGATGATCTGGTCGAAAGCCTGAAGCAGTCTGGCGAGTATGACCTGGAGATTGACGTGCAGGAGAAGTGGGACGCCAAGCGTGAATCCACAGCGGAGCTTGCGCCAGCAACCGGGGAATCCACATTCGGATCCGGATTGCAGCTTCACGGCTACAGCATCATTGACCCAAGAAAACCGCTAAAGCCTGCGGAACTGCGACAGGAGTGGATGAACCGCTGGGGAACGATAGACCCTGAAGGCGTCAACTCCGAGGCCAAAAGGCGATTGGCCGAGTATTACATAGCGCTTGAAGAGCGCGAAACCGCATACACTGGGGCACGGCCCGACCCGAGCCATGAGAGGTACAAGCAGCAACTCGCATACTACGAGGTGCGAGTGCAGGCCCTAAAGAAAAACAAGGCCGCTGTCTATTCGGTCCTGGACCATGTCATTCCTCTGGCCGGCCACGAGGTTTCAATCGAAGTCCACCACAAGGACATGAAAGAGCGATTCCGAGGGACGCTGCTGTCTGTGAACCTCTCGGTTCCAAGTCGGGGCGACAACCCCTATTCCCCGAGCAGAATCACAACCCGCTGGGCGTTGGCTGACCCTCGCCGTGTCATGACGTTAACGGCCTATCAACTAGGTGGGTTTGAGGTCGACATATATGGCAGCCACAGGCCCAAGGTGATCGACACCGAGTCCTTTGGCAAGGGATACGACCCGAATGTGCGACAGCGGCGATTTGTGATCACGGGGAACATGATCACTGCCATAGCCACAGCCGTTCAGGGCAACATCACTGCATTCCGCACCAGCGATGGCGGAACCGTCTCTGGATTGGTCATGCCTAGGGGCTGGACCGATAAGGAGCTATCTGAGCGTGATCCGCGATTGCGGATCACCACGGGAAGCGCCGCAGTCAGGCTACTCAGATCGAGTCGGAAGCACCAAGTGGCGGTGAGCGGCAAAAACCGGCTCAGGATCGTAGATGTTGGCTGGGGAGACCGCAAAGAATTCACCATCGAGGTCGCAGGCTCCAAGAGGGATGGTGGGGTTTATTATCTAGATGAGGGGCTCGAAAAGATCCTGCAGAAGCCGTGGAACATTCATTCGAGTGGCAAACATGCCACGATCGAGGTCTCTGAGCCCCAAGTGGAAGCAGTGGTCGACTACCTGCTGAACGAGAAGCACGCAGTAGTCTTGGGCTCGAATGCCTCGCTGCCTTCGATCGAGGCAGCCAATAACGGCGGGAAGCTGTCTCTTGGCAGGCCCAGGAGTGGGAGCCGATTCATAGCTGAACACGTCGAGTCGGCATTGCCTGGAGCCAAGGTCTCGCGCACGGAGCGCGGCTGGAAGGCGTCTCTCCCCAACGGCGAGACGCTATTGGTCGAACTTGGCGAAGGCATTCCTGTCAACGTCTCCGATGTAATGAGCGCCTATGGGGTATCCCGCGCAGAGGCCGAAAGGCTGGCAAGTGTCGGTGCCAATGGGATCGCAATCCCGAGTGGCGCCAGGATCACGCTCAGCGACGGTCGCTCAATAACCCCTCTGTCGACCTTGGTATTGCTTGACCCGACTAGAGCAACAAACAAGACCCTCGACCACGAAATCCTTCATGCAGCTCGCATGCTGGGGCTATTCGACACCCAAGTCGGCAAGCAGCTGTGGGGCGCCCTGATTGAGGAGCACGGGACCGAGGAGGCGATAGCGGTGGCGCGCGAAGGTTGGGCAAGGCCGGATGGTCTCTGGAGCAAGATCCGGCACTTCTTCGCTCGACTCTGGTCAAGGATTGGGGCCGAAGTGTCACCTGGCTACGCGATGACGGAGACCTTCACCGAGCGGTTCTGGGCCCAGAGGGCCGAGGGCCGGAGAGACGGGTTCCATTATTCGCTCGAAAAGCCCGCCCGCTTTGACGAGACGAGCCTGAAGAACGCGGCTGTAGACGAGTTGCGAGAAATGCGAGCAGTTGGAGAGATCTCATCGGCTGAGGCTGAAAGTTACAAGATCTGGCTCAGCGACGCCTTCGTGGCTATGGCCAGTGAAGGCTTGGCTGCCCCAGAGCGCCTTGTGGCCACGCTACAGAAGGTGGCTCGACCATTGGAGCCGAGAGAGCACGCTCTCCTCACCATGTACCACCGCCAACTCCACAACGATTACGAGAGGGCAACTGATTCCCTGTTCTTGGCTCGCGGCACGGGCAACTCCGCCGCAACCGCCGACGCGAACACGGCGGTAATCGGCCTGGAGGCCAAGATGGGCGCCCTCGAAGAGGTGGCCCGCAAAACTGGAACTGCGTCTGGGCGCTCTCTGGTCGCGCGGAAAATCTCCCTGAGGAGGGACTTTACGCTGGCCACACTCAACCGCAGAGCCAAAGCCGCCGCCGGCGGCCAGGAGATTAGCGCGGAAGAGCAGGCAAGGCGGGACGCCGAGATGGCCGAATACGCTCGCAAGATTGCAGCTCTTGAGGGGAGGCTGAAGCACTCAGAGGCTGACAAAGAGGCTTTGCAGAAGCGGGTCCAAGAACTCCTGAAGCAGACAGTAGTTGAAGAGCAGCGCAACAAAATTCGCAACCCAAGGGCAGGGCGAGTCGCGCTGAAGAAAAAACAGATTGACGCATTGGCTGCATTAAAGGCCGCATGGGAGGCCATGGGGCACAAGTTCACTGCCGCCAAAGGCGGCCAGGGGCTGAAGTTCTCTCTCCCCGGCGGAAAACAGAGCAGTAGCCAGGCCCCGCAAGAGACAAATCCAGAATTGCTGGCGGCTGCAAAACAAATGGCTGATGTCTACATCGAGCAGGGGGTCACCAGTTTCAGTGAGTTCTGGGCATCGGCTAGCGTCTACTTGGGGGCAGATTCGGAGCAGGCCATAGAAGCCTTCCGCGCGGTTTGGCTGGAGGCTATGCCAGAGTTGCCTGCTGCCCCTGAGATTGTTGGCGAGGATCTGACAAACCCGCGCTTACTGACTCGGGCCGCGCGGAGAATACAGACCCGCGAGGTGAAGCGTCGACTCGAATTGGGTGTGCCAGGGGCCGAAATCGCGGCGGACCGCGACGGCATCGTGGACATCGTCCAGAAGGCGTTGGAGGCGTGGCTCCCCACAAAGGAGATGGCTTGGGAGGCGTTGAGCGGTTACGGCCAATTCAAGGCCCCCTCGAAGGAGGAGGTTGACATCGTCGTCCAGAACATGAATGCAGAGCTGCTGAAGCGCACGCAGCTCGATGTGCTGGAGCGTGCCGGATTGAGGGCTGAGGAGTTGAGCGCCTCTGGGGCTACTGACGATGAGATACTAGATCAACTCAACAAGGAAGACCTGATGGTTAAGGCCACGGGGTTCCTCCGTCGAGACCCCACAGACGTGGCTCGGCAGCTGGCTAAGCAGATCGCCGAACTCAAAAAGGGTCTGCCTCAGTCCACTAAGTCCAAGGAGGGCCAGCTGCGCACAGCTCGTGACGCAGCAATGCGGTTCTTGCGTAACCGGATAGCCGACATCCGGCAAGAGATTGACCAGCAGCAGCGCACTGTCCAGCAAAAGCGCACCGTCGAGTGGGGCGATGATGTCAAGGCGCTGAGGGCTGAATTGGCAGCCCTCATGGTTGAACACCGGAAAATGTTCCCCAGACAGGGCATGACTGAGGCGCAAAAGGACACAGCGGTTGTGCGTGGCCTGGAGAAGGCTCTGTCCGAGCTGGAGGCTCGAAGGTCTCGCGGCGACGCAGAGCCGAGACCTCCGAGCCCAAAGCGAACCTCTGCGCAAATTGACGCCTTGAGGCTGCAGGTGCAGGAGGCTCGCGCAGTACTTGAGGCCATGAGAGACCCAGAGGTCCGAGCCATGAAGCTCTCCATGGCGAGCCTTGCGCGCAGGCTGAGGGCTTGGCAAAAGATCCTAGATGAAAAGGATTTTGCCGAGAAGCCAAGGCCAGAGCCCAGGGAGCTAACTAGCGATGAGCTTGATATGCGGCGCAAGTTGGACAATTTGAAGGGGGAGGTGTTCCAGCGGATCGCTGACTACCGCCTAGCTGCACTCGGACCGGCGGGGAAGGCTGGTCACTTCGCCATGGAAATTGCTCACGTATCTCGGACGATGATGACATCGATTGACGCTTCGGCCGTCTTGAGGCAGGGCGGGATCCTGGCAGTTGCGCATCCCAAACTGGCGAAAGAGGCGTTCGCTGAAATGACCAAGGCTATGCTGCCAGGTGCGCGCGGCGAAAGAAGCACCTACAACTCATTGCAGAGAATCCTTTCCGACAAGGAGTACGGGCAATTCTCGATCATGGCAGGGCTGTCAATCACGATCGATGGAGGGCCAATTGAAAGACAGGAAGAGGCGTTCATGGGGAGATGGGCGAAGAAAATCCCAGGCTTAGCCCTTTCCGGCAGGGGCTATACAACGTTTTTGAACAATCTCCGATTCTCTGTGTTCAAGTTGCTCTGCACGGAGATCGGACGGGGTGGCAGGCCAACTCTGGACGATGCCAGGCTGATTGCCGACTACGTGAATTCTGCTACCGGCAGAACCAGCCTGGCACAGTTCAACGCCATTGCGGCAAAAATGAACAGCGTGTTTTTTGCTCCACGCTACGTCCTCAGCCGGTTCGAATGGTTGGCTATGCCGTTGATCCTCCCATTCAAACGGGGGAGCCGGGAGGCCAAGATGGCGGTCGGGAAGGAGATCGCTCGATCCTATGTGAGCACAGCGCTGTTCATCGGCTCCCTACTGTTATTTAAGAGCCTCGTTGCAGATGATGATGACGATGAGCCCATCATCGAGACCAACCCGTTGTCTTCAGACTTCATGAAGCTGAAGATCGGCGAGACTAGGCAGGACATGACCTATGGCCTCGCCTCTTCGTTTGTGATTTTTTCGCGCATGCTGCCCTATGTCGGGGGAACCAAGAGCACCAAGACAGGCAAGGTCGCACACTTCGACGGCAACGGGCCAACGAGGCTGGGGCTCCTCTCTCGATTCGCCAGGTCCAAGTTAGCCCCGATTCCAGGCGCTTTGGCCACTATAGCTGATGACTGGACGAACCCGGTAGGCGAGAAGGAGACTCCTCTGTCACTCGGAGCCGGCCTATTCGCGCCTCTGGGCGTCAAAGAGGTTTGGGGAATAACAAAAAGCCAGCGTCTCCCTGCTGGGCTGCCCTTGGCAGTTTTTTCCCTCCTCGGGAGTGGTTCGTCTACCTACGGGCCAAGGACGGAGTTCTTGGCGTCCACTGCAGCCGGGAGGCAGGAAATCTTGGCCAGCGACACGAAGACGATCCTAATGAGCGATCCACCGCTAGCCTATGACGACCTCCTGACTCCCACCCAGTTCAGTGAAGTGGAGGCCGCGCGCCTGTACAACACTGGGGCATTGGTCTACGCTGCGGTAAAGCTGGGGGTCGAGACAGACGCAAAGACGCGGGCTAAAGACGCCGTCAGAGACCTGAGCCCCGACGAGCGCTGGAGAGCTTTTGTCGCATATTGGCGCAAGGGCGGTAAAAAATACATTTCGCCTGCCCTTGAGGCGAAGGTCCGCGCAGCCATTCCAGCAGAAAAAAACAGCCAATAGCTTGCAATTGTGCTCACGCCATCTTAAGCTCCTATCCGGTGTGGAGGCTGGAGAGGGACGTGTCCGAGATTCCATCGTGCGAGTTAATGACTGACGATGAACTTTGCAGGCTGCTGCGGATCAGCCGCAGCAGCCTGACTCGATACATGAGGCAGGGGCCGCCCTTGCTTCTGAAGAGCAAGCAGAATGACATCCGTGGGATCCGACACATCCAGGTGGGTGGGGAGAGGCGGTGGGTGAGGGCTTCAGTCATCGCCTACATCCACGGGTGCAAGAAAGAATAAGGGGGGGGGGAAGTGGCCCTGTCATTAAGCAGCATCAGCTGCAAGGCACAGCTAAAGGCTCCCAGGATGCTGGTTTTGGGGGTCGAAAAGATCGGCAAAACTTGCTTCGCCGCAGGTTGCACCTTCGAGGGCGGACAACTCGTGGCGCAAGGAGTGAACTCGCCCGTGATACTGCCCATGAAGGGAGAGGAGGGGATTGACGACTTGGAGGTCAGCGCCTTCCCGACTCTGACAACCTATGAAGATGTCCTGGACGCCCTTGGCGTCCTGTACACCGAGCATCACGAGTACAAGACCGTGGTGCTTGACAGCGCGTCGGCCTTCGAGCCACTGGTCTGGGATCACCTATGCAAGACCAATAGCGTCGATTCTATCGACAAGGTCATGGGTGGATATGGGAAAGGTTACGGCGAAAGCGCCAACCTATTCCGCAGGCTGACTGACGCACTTGACGCCCTTCGGCAGGAGCGCAACATGGCCAGCGTCATCGTCGGGCACGTAAAGGTGCGGCGCTTCGACGACCCGGGCGGCGACAGCTATGACCAATACCAGTTTGATATACACGAGAAGAGCGCTAACCTCCTCATGCGCTGGGCCGATTTGATACTATTTTGCAACAACAAGGTCGCGGTCAAGCGCGAGGATGTGGGGTTCAGGAAAGAGAAAAAACGCGGTATCGATGTTGGAGGCGGGAATCGCTTCCTTTACACAAAGAAGTCTCCCGCTCATCCCGGCGGTGGGCGTGGGGTGTACGGGCGGCTACCCCATGAAATGCCGCTCAGTTGGGGCGCGTTCGAAACTGCCGTTTCGAACGCCATAGCTGGAGGGAAGAGCGTTGGGTGACATCGCTGATGTCTATGGGGGGACCCCCGTGGACACCAACCGTGGAGACGCGGCGACAGGTTTTGAGCCGATACCGGCCGGCTGGTGGCCGACCTGTATCGACAGGGCCGAAATTCAGAAAACGAAGTCTGGGAACGGGATGGTTCTCCTCCTGGAGCTGACTATCGTGGGAGACCACCACTGCGGCCGAAAGATTTGGCCCAGGATAAACATCCAGAACCCCAACACGCAGGCCATGGATATCGGCATGCGCGAATTGGCTGCCCTGGGGCAGGCTTGCGGCCATGAGATGTTAAGTGATACCTCAGAGCTGACCGGCAAAACAATAGAAAGTCGCCTGGTCGTGAGGCCGGCCAGGGATGGGTATCCTGCCGAGAATTCCGTCCGGAGTTATCGCCCGGTTGGGGCGGGGACCGCCGCCACGCACAAGGCCGTTACCCAGCAGCGACATGAGGCAGCGCCAGTCTCAGCCCAGAAGGCCGCAAAGCGGCCATGGGAGAAATAATGTTGGACTCAGAGGGTGTGAAGGCCCTTGATTTCTTGTTCGCAAAGCTCCAGGAAGCAAAGCAGCTGGAGAATGCGTGCAAGGATGACCGCATTGCAATCGAGGAGGATATCGTGGCACTGGTGGCAGATGCACCGGACGTTGGCAGCTGCACGCTCAAGTGCAGCCTGGGCAGGGTGGCCATAAAGTTTGGGCTGTCCTACAAGGCCGACGTGGCGGCGATCCGCGAGATTGATCTGGAGGGGCGATTGCCGCTGAAATTGACGCCGGCGAAATACGAGTTCGATGCTTCGGCGTATGAGGCCCTGCGGAAAAGCGACCCTATGGCCTTTGCCACGGTCGCGAAGCACGTCACAATCAAGTCCGCGAAGCCTGGTGTCACACTCAAGCTCTAGTCAAAAAACAACCCCCATGCGGGCCGCATGGGGGTTTGACTATGTAAACCAGAGAGGAGATGGGGACGTGGGGGACCTGGAAGAGATTCTGGCAAAAGAGTCAGAGGTGGTCAAGCGTATTTACGCTTGGCACGAGTCGAAGAGGCACGGCTCTAGCCGTGGGTATCTGGGTGGGAGCCTCATCGGGCATGACTGCGAGCGCTACCTCTGGTTCAGTTTCCGTGGGGCCGCGAATCCCGTGTTCGACGGCCGGATGCTTAGGCTGTTCCAGACGGGCGACTTGGAAGAGTCCCGTTTCGTGGCGGAGCTGCGTGGCATCGGCCTCACCGTCTTAGAGGCTGATGAAACTGGCCAGCAGTTCCGGGTGGAGGCCCTTGGCGGACACTTCGCTGGGCACATGGACGGCGTTGCCGTTGGTGTCCCCACGGCCGAAAAGACCTGGCATCTGCTGGAATTCAAGACCCATAACTCCAAGAATTTCGCCAAGCTTTTTAATGGGGGGGTGGAGAAGAACTTCAAAAAGCATCACGACCAGATGCAGAGCTACATGGGGCTGGGTGGGCTCAAAAGGGGCCTGTATCTAGCCAAGAACAAGGACACCGATGCCCTTTTCGCCGAACGAGTACGCTTTGACCGAGCGAAATTCGATGTCATCATGGCGAAGGCGGAGCGGGTAATCACATCGGCCAGCGCCCCAGAACGCATTGCCAGCCGGCCAGACGATTGGAGATGCAAGTTCTGCGACGCGCACGCCCTCTGCTGGAATACAGGGGCCGCGGAAGTAGCGGTGCCGATTCCGCGAAAAACGTGCAAAACGTGCTGCCACAGCAGCCCCGATGTCGGCAAAGAAGGCGCCAAGTGGGTCTGCCAGCAGTTCTGGACGGAGCTGGACAGCCCCGATGTGGGGGAGGATTGCCCCGAGCATTTGCTCCTGCCAGACTTTATCGCCTTCGCGGTTGCGGCTGATGCCAACGAGCACGACGGGTGGATAGAGTATGCAAACCAGGATGGCTCCGTTTGGCGCCAGGGTCGCCACCGTGGTCAATGGACCACGGAGGACCTGATGTCTGGGCGTGGACCGCTCGACGGTCCAAAAATGCTGGCAGAACCAGATGGAGATCGCGACCTACTAAAGATGTGGGGCTGGCCAGCCTACGACCTGCTCTGGAGCGGTGAGGCTGAAGCCCTGAAAGCCGGCTTGGCAGGCATAGGCTGGCCAGCGCCTACGCTCGCAGCCTTAGAGCCTGTCCGGGGCTTCCTCGCCACGTGGGTGAACGCCGTGGAGTACACGCTTGGTGGATCAAGTTATTTGATCGCCAGTTACACGGAAGAGGGCGAGTCCGCGATCTGGCGCAATCCAGAGACGTACATCGAAGAAACCGACATCCCGTACTAGAGGCGAAGGTGGCAAATCTGTTCCAGCTTGGGGCCTGTCCAGGCCCAGATGCGCTGACAGTGAGGCCTCGCCCCTACCAACAGGAGGCGCTAGAGGCGCTAGACTCCCATCTACGCTTGAAGGAAACAAACCCATGCGTAGTCCTGCCAACGGGGTCGGGCAAGTCGCTGCAGATGGCGTGGACGCTATTGCGATTCAAGGCGGATTACCCTCCCTTCCGGGCCGGCATCCTAGCTCACAGGAAGGAGCTGGTCGCCCAGAACGCAGAAGAGTTGCACAAGCTCTGGCCCACGGGGAACATCGGCGTTTATTCGGCGGGGCTTGGGAGGAGAGACGTGGATAACTCGATTATCTACGCCTCGATAGATTCGGTGTACAACAGATGGGGCCATTTCCCACCCTTCGATTTATTGCTCATCGACGAGGCTCACAGGATTCCAGCGCGGGGGGAAGGCAAGTACAGGCAGTTCATCGCAGGATGCAAAAGCCAAAACCCTCAACTCCGTGTAGCAGGGTTCACCGCCACCCCAACCCGGCTTGGCATGGGGCCAATCTGCCACAGGGACCATATACTGCAGGAGATCTGCTACGAGGCCCATGTAGACGTGCTGATCCGTGATGGATACCTTTGTCCGCTGCGGTCAAGGATTGGGGCATCCCCTGACCTTGCTGCAGTCAAGCGCAGCGGGGCTGGAGACTATCAGCAAAAATCTCTGGCAGCGACCGTCGATGCGCCAGACGTGGTGAAGGAAGCTGTGTCAGAGATAGCTTCTGTCATCAATGTCGATGGTAGGCGAAGCGTCATCCTATTCTGCATCGATGTGAAGCATTGTAAGGCAGTCTCTGCGGAGCTTGGCAAATGGGGCATAGTGGCCCCGATTGTGACGGGTGCGACCCCTGGCGGAGAGAGAGACAGGGTTCTGAACGGCTTCATCGCAGGCCACTACCGAGCCGTCGTGAACTGCAACGTGCTCACCGAGGGATTCAATGCCCGGCAAGTGGACTGCGTTGTGCTGTTGCGCCCAACGCTATCGAGCAGCCTGTACGCCCAAATGGTGGGACGTGGCCTTAGGACGCACCCTGGCAAGAGCGACTGCTTGGTCCTGGATTATGCGCGCTGCATCGAGACCCACGGCCCCATTGATTGCCTGGACCCGGGTGAGGCCAAAATCATCGTTTGTGGCTCTGTATTAGGTGCGCCCGATGGGTCCCCACAGGGCTGCGGCGACGCCTTCTCGCGCGCTTTGCGCACATGCCCTCACTGCGGTTGGGACATACCGCCACAAGAGGTAGTAAGGGAGGCTGAGGTAGAGCGTGTGCGCCAGATGCACGAGAGGAGGGCAGCCCAGGCCGCGATCCTCGGTAGGGAGCCAGAGACCTTGGAAGTCAGCGCGGTAACCGTCCATCACCACAAGGCGCCGAATGGGGATGACTCCATGAGAGTGCAATACCGGTGTGGACTGCGCACGTTCAGGGAGTGGGTGTGCCTTGGCCGCGATGGCTATGCGGGCAAAAGGGCTCATGACTGGTGGGCTAGACGTTTTGGACGTGCAGAAGCCGTAAGCATGACCGTCGAGAAGGCCGTGGAGGATTTGTTCACGGCCTCAAGGATCAAGGCCGTGACTCAATCAATAACGGTCGTCAGGTCCGGCAAGTATTACGAGATACTGAGTCACTCGCTCCAGGAGGAGCATATTGGTGGACGCTGAATCGATGGGCAACCACGCCCTGCGCTACGCAAAGCGTGGCTGGCCAGTGTTCCCGCTGCAGCCGAGGGGGAAAAAACCCCTGACACCACATGGGGTGTTGGAGGCGACCACAAACGCCACGCTGATAGAGCGATGGTGGGACCGCTGGCCAACTGCCAATGTTGGGATCGCCACTGGGGAGAAGGCAGGATTTTGGGTGTTGGACATAGATGGCCCCGAGGGCTCGGTCTCATTGACCGAGCTGGAGTGCGAGTTCGGCTGTCTGCCCGAAACCCTAGAACAGCAGACCGGCGGCGGCGGCAGGCACCTGTTTTTTGCGTGGCCGCCAGGCAGCAGAGAAATCCGGAATCGCCAAGCGATCCGAAAGGGCATCGATGTCCGAGGCAATGGCGGCTATATCGTTGCCCCGCCCTCGATCCATGCTAACGGCAGAGAATACCAATGGTCGTGTAGCGACAGGGGGAAGGTCTCTCCAGGTCCACAGGAATGGACCGATTTGGTCGCTCCGGTGAAGAGGCCTATTGCGCCTTGGGAGGCTGCAAGCGAGGCCCCTACGCATGCGCCTATGCCCATGAGGAACATTGAGACGCCCGTTATCCACAGGGCTCAGCAGTATCTGGCGGAATGCGACCCAGCCGTGCAAGGGAATGGCGGACATAGCGCACTGCTGTGGGCGGCCCGAAGTCTCGTGGTCGGGTTTGATTTGCCTGATAGCGTGGCGCTCGACCTGCTGTGGAGCGAATTCAATCCGCGGTGTGTCCCGTCGTGGGACGCAAGTAACGCCGCAGACCTTCGTGATTTCGAGAGGAAGGTCTCAGAGGCGCGGCGCACGCCTGGGGCTAAGCCAAGTGGTTGGCTCCTCGATGAACTCGGCCTGAGGGACGGCAAAAAAGCCCTGGAGCAGATCGCTCGTGGGCAGCTTTCGGCGGCGTCCCTGCTGGCAGAGCACGCCAAGAAATGCGTCGAGAGCCCCAGCCAAATCCTCCTGAGACGCGATGACAGCGAAAAAATGGAGGCGCCAGGACCAGGTGACCGGGAGCCGTTCCGGCTAGATCTCCTGCCAGGACCGTTGGCCGACTATGCGCGCCAGGTGGCCTTCAGCCACGGGGTAGACGAGAGCTTCGTTGGCTTGCCCATGCTGGCTGTGGCTGGTGCGGCTATGGGCAACGCCTGGCGCCTACGATGTGTCAAGAGGACGTTCATCGTCCCGCCGATCCTGTGGGTGGCTTTGGTGAGCTACAGTGGCAGCAACAAGTCTGGGCCATTGCTGGAAGTCGTGAAACCGCTGAAAACCGCCATCCCGCCGCATGAAATAAGCAACCCAATGCTAAGCCCTCAAGGCCGGGCCTACGTCCAGGACGCCACAATTGAGGCGGTCATCCAAAGGCTAAGGGCGAGCCATAGGGGGCTGCTCTGCTACAGGGACGAATTGGCCGGATGGGTAGGAGGATTCAACGCCTACAAACAATCGGGGCCTGACGAGCAGGCCTGGATCGAGTTCTGGGGCGGTAACGGATATACCCTCGACAGGAAAACAAATGACGAGCAGATCCACATCCCGGCCGCCTCGGTAGCGGTGCTGGGCGGGATCCAGCCTGCGATAATGGCGAAGATATTCAGTCCAGAGAAATTCGCCAGCGGACTTGTCCCGCGCATGTTGATTAGCGCACCGCCAGAGCGGTGCAGCTGGTGGAACGACGCTGACATTGAGTTAGACCGCGAGGAGGATTGGTCCTCAGCCATAAAATGGCTGAGGACCAGAGATTTCCTGGGGATGGACACCCAGAGCGGCCATGTCCGCTTTATACCCCGGATCCTGGAGCTAACCGAGGAAGCTAAGGTTAGCTACGCGGCGTTTTTCAACGCTATCGAGTTGCAGCGGTTCACGGCCACAGAGCCAAACTGCAAGAGCTTGATCAGCAAGATTCGGGGCCAGGCCGCTCGAATGGCTCTGATACACCACGGGCTAACACTGGCCGCAGAGAAGAGCGAGAACCTAGAGGCCCCTGTAGGCCTGGCGAGTATGGAGGCTGGTATCGCCTGGGGGTACTGGTGTCTCGCAGAGCAGCTCAGGGTCTACGGATTCGGGGCCATGAAATATCAGGAGGACGAGACCAAGTATCTGGGCGACTTGATAAGAAACAAGAGCGAGAACCTGGAGGCGTCTGCGAGGCAAATGATGCGTTGGCATGCTGGCCGGTGGCCACGGGCTGCAGACGCACAGGCGACCATGGAGATGCTCGTCTCCAGGGGTGCCGCCAAGTGGAAGGATGCCAAGCAACGGAAGATTGTTTTGCTGGAGGGCAGAGGATGACCGAGTACGAAGCGGGATTTTGCACTTTGGAGTCTCTGGCCGACAGACTGCTGCCATTCTATGCGCTCTCGCTGGGCGTTGACTGCCAGCTCGCAGCCGACAGGCTGCGAGCTAGGATCTTGGCGAAACTCCCAGAGTGGCTGGCCAGTGGGAAGGTGCAGTACAGGGAGGAGCCGCATTGAGTGAAACGGTGTTGATTATTTTGCCCTTGCCCCCCCCATGCCTCAGCAGCAATCACCAATCTGGCAGTGCGGGCGGGCGAATGAAGCGTGCCCGGGTCGCTCGTCACTACCGCGCGCTGGCCAGGGATGCAGTTGTCGCAGCGGGGGTGGAATCGGCTCCCTGGCATAGGGCCACGATCTCTGCGCGGTTCCTGCACAAAACCCGCCGCCGCCGAGACGATGTCAACCATCTCGGCATGCTGAAGCCGGCCTACGACGGGCTCGTGGACGGCGGCCTGTTGGTAGATGATGACTCTGAGCACCTATCGACGCTGTGCTGCGAGTTCGGGTTGGACAAGCTCCACCCGAGGGTGGAGCTGTGGCTGGAGAGGCTAGAGTGAAGCCCCCCAGGGGCTCAACACTTGCGCGCCACGAAAAGGCCGCCATGCTCGCGGCCCTTGAGCACGCCATCGCATTCGGCGCGCAGGCCCGCGCTAGATACGGCCGAGAGTTTTCGTCGAAGGGCCGCGCGGAGAGGCTAGAGCTGCGCGCAAAGGCCTGGCAGGAGGGGCGCGATGCCTACGACCCTGAGGCCAACTGGCTGGAGAAAATCCAGCGCAACCCCTATTTTTTCGATTTGGCAGAGGAGTGGAGCCGGGGGTGGGACTCGTCCAAGCCGCTATGAGTCAACCCCTTGCGATGATCTTCCGCACAGTTCGGACGCTCCAGTTGTTCCCGCGAGCCGAACCTGGCATCTCTGCATCCATCGCCTTGGCGATGGCGTACTCGCCCATCCCCTCGCCAGCCAGCTGCATGATCCTCTCGACGGCGCGCCTTTCTCGTGCGCATGGGATCAGACGCGAAGAGTCGTCTGGGTCGACGCTGGATCCATAGGGGGCATAGCGGCCGATGCGCATCCCGGCCTTCTGTAGAGCCAGCATCGCTCCCTTGGTCCGGGATGCGATCTGTTTTCTCTCTAGTTCGGCGACGGCATCTAATATCTGCCGCACGAACACCACTGTGGGGTCGTTGGCGTCGCCGGCGACATCTCCGTCCACAGCTACGATCTGGGCCCCCGCAGCCGCAACGCGGCGGCGGGTCAGTTCTGCCAGCAACACGTCGCGCGCAATGCGATCCCTACGCGCAACGAGAAGGACATCTCCCCTCCCCAGGCTGGCTAGCGCAGCCTCAAGGCCGGGCCTGTCAATTACGCCCCCCGAAATCCCCTCATCCCTGTAACAACATTCCACATCCCACCCTTTGCCGCGAGCATACTCGCGGCAAATGGTCTCCTGCGTTTCACAGGATTGACTATCCTCTGCGTTGCGCCGAGGGCTAAATCTGGTGTAGATCACGCAGGCTGTCATGGCGCAGCCCCCTGACAGCCCGCGTGCGCCCGCTGGAAGGCCCTCCCAGCCTCGGCGGCGGCCATCAGGGGGATCGCCCCCGACAGCTGCATCGCCGCATCGCAGCGGGTGCATCTGATCCCGATGGCCCCTGCCCTCTCCTCGAACACACAGCCTCCCCCCACGGGGGAGATCTCGATCTCGGCGTCCTGGCAGCCCAGGGCGCCAATCGCGTCCTGGAGTTCCCCTTCGACTTCCTCTGCCCTCCCCTCGGTGGAGCAGATCACCCTGAGCACTACCTCGTACATTGGGCACCTCCTAGTTGAGATCTCGCGCCTTGAAGGCTTCGAGCCGCGCGATCTCAGTGTTGAGTTTTCTGCGCAAGCGTACTAGCTCGCGCGGCGTGAACAGGTGCGCCGCCTCCTCGATCTCCTGCAGGAGGCGGCGGGGATCCTCGCGCATCTGGCTCAACTGCTCTCCTCCTGGCCGATTTGTTCCGCGGCCTCCAGTACGGGGGCGCAGTAGCTGTATCCGCCGCCGCCGCCGAAGCCGAAGCCGAAGCCGTCGCCGAAGCCGCCGCCGCCGCCGCCCCCATATCCGAAGCCCCCGCCGCCTTCGGCGCCGCCTGCGCCGCCGGCGCCGTAACCGTGGCCGCTGCCACTGCCGCCGCCGTAACCGTGGCCGCTGCCACTGCCGCCGCCGTAGCCGTAGCCGCTGCCCGTCGCGGCGATCACGGCGCGGCCTCCAGTACGGGGGCGCAGTAGCTGTATCCGCCGCCGCCGCCGAAGCCGAAGCCGAAGCTGTGGTCGCCGCCGAATCCGAATCCGCCGCCGCCGCTGTAGCCTCCGCCGCTGCCCCCATAGCCGAAGCCCCCGCCGCCTTCGCCGCCGCCACCGCCGCCGAAGCCTCCGCCGCCCTCGCCGCCGCCGCCGTAGCCGCCGCCGTCGCCGCTGCCCGTCGCCGGGATCATGACTCCACATCTGGGCGAGGATCACCCTCGCCCATTCCCATCATCCACCCTCTGGCCTGGTAGGCAGAGGACATTTTTCTGGGAACTCGGTGGCAGTAGCGCCGCCCAGTGCTGGGGCACACAACCACCAGCAGGAGTACGGTCAGGCCCAGTTCCTCGGCTGGACGGATCAGACGGCCCTCAGCAGGGTCGTCGTCCAACACTTCCCCGCCGGCCTCCAGGGCCGCCCAGCCGTCGACGGCGTCTAACAGGCGGGCCCTAACCATCGAGTCTCGGACCTTCGTGGCCGCCAGGCCGGCCTCTCGGCGGGCACGATTAGCGCCTGCCGCATGCCGGCGGCGGCTGGGCGGCGCCATGCGTAGGGCTGACAGTGCTGCCCCCACGTCTTCGCCGCCCACGGCCATCCCGCCGACGTAGATCGTGCGGTCGGCGGCGTGCTCCAGTACCACCACCCCAGGCGCGGGGGTGAGAGCGCTGTGCCAGGGATCAGGCGCCCCACGCCGCGCCGCAACCAGATCCAGTACGTGGATCTCACCATCACGGCGGATCACCGTGGGCAAGCCACACCTGAACTGGGTGCCGGCCTCTAGGGCGGCCTCGATATCGCCTCTAGTGATCATGGCGCCCCCTCCAGCACGGGGCCGCCGCTGCTGTGGCCGTTGCCGCGGCCGCCGTAGCCGTTGCCGGCGGCGCAGGCGTCCGCCGTAGCCAGCCCGAGGTGGGCTACCACCTCGGTTAAGCAGGCGAACGCCAGGTTCGGCACAGGCGCCACGGCGACGCCCACCGCGTGCCAGGTGGGTCGTGGAGCCGTGCTCGCCGCCAGCTCGGCGAGCCCCTGGGTCGTCTCCCAGGACGCGATGCCTGGACCGACGACCGCCCATCCACGCTCGGTCGCCCAAGTGGCGCCCAGGCGTGCCCAGGCCCCCGGCGCCTGCACGATGCAGATCCCCAGATATTCGGACGTGGGCCGCCGGATCAGCGCCACGATGCGTGGCACTCCCGCGAGCAGCGCGGGCAGGTCGATCGTTGGGGGTGTTATCAGTCTGCCACCTCCACAATCGAGTCGTCGATCCCAACCTCCCGGAGCCTACCCACCTCCCAGATACCTGGGAGGAACCGCACGGCCCCGTGCCTGGCACGGGGCTCATCGGTGTGCACCAAGACGGCCTCCTGGATGCTCACACTCCCGGGGCCGACCATAACGAACCTCCCGATCATGTGGTGCTCGCCGTGGGCGCCCGATGCCAGCACGAGGCGAGCCTGGGGGTGTTCCCCCGGGGCGCAATCGCCCCGGCGGAACAACACGACGTCGCCTTGCCGGGCAACCTGCTGTGCCACAGGGATATCCCTGTGGTTCAGCCCCGCCACGATCGTGGCGGCTATTGCCTCTTGATTCATCTCTCTCTCCTTCAGCCGGCCAACCGGGCCGGGCGGGCGGGAGCCGATCCCGCGTTAGGCTTCCTCTTCCAGCATCTCCCGTAGCCTGGCGGCCTGCCAGGCTATCTCGTCGGCGACGGCCGCGCCGTCCCGCAGATCGCCGTGCGCAGCGCAGCCTGCGGCCTCTGTCGCAGCATATAGGGTGTCCGCCACCGCGGCCGAGAACACCGCCCCACAGCCTGGGGTGGCGGCGCGCTCAGCAGCCAGAGACGGGTACCCCCCCCCTAGGTCGGCCGCGGCCGCGGCCACGGCACTCTGATAGGCGTCCAGCAGGGCCACGGCACCAGCATCACCCCGTGCGTAGGCACGGGAGACACGGAGTGCCTCCCAGGAGCGATCATCGGGCTCTCGCCCGGCCTCGCGCTCACGCAACAGAGCGCGCTCCGCGCAATCGGCGGCGAATAACCGCAGACGCGAGCCTAGCCACGCGCTCAGCCTCCCGATCAGCCATATGCTGTCGTGGAGTCCTACGATATCCAGCACCTCGACCCAGGGGATCTCCCGATCTCCCAGTACGGCCTGCAGGTAGGCCGGCGCGAGGCTACCCCTATCGGGGTCGTCGGGGCGGCCACCCCAGCCACGTGCGACGGCGGCGGCCACTGTCCGGCTCACGCAGGGGCGGAGATCCAGGACTTCCCTCAGCGTGGGCATGTCAGGTAGCCTCCGCCGTACCCACGGGCGGGATCTCCGTAGAGATCGGTCAGCCCCTGTCGGGCGGCCCAGCCGCCGAGGAACGCCTCGACGGGGGCACGTCCCACCTGGCTTCCGTCACCCGCACCGAGCAGCACAACCTTTCGGCGGCCGTCCCGCTCGAGCCCGACCGACAGGGCGGCCTCGCCGTCCCTGAACAGGGCCTCGGGTAGCTCCGGAATCGCAAAATCCCTGAGATCCCGGACAGCGACCCCCGGTGCCAGGTCGGTCTTAGGGGCGGCGGCGATGGTCACGCGGGCCGCAGCGA
>Ga0210043_1001227_pt1 | contig 22837 bp, 20 predicted proteins | sample CryGeymet201501t_FD_183990 | JGI IMG/M metagenome (GOLD analysis project Ga0210043, IMG submission 183990) | Groundwater microbial communities from Crystal Geyser aquifers in Utah, USA - Crystal Geyser metaG 2015-01t (SPAdes) (version 2) | ecosystem: Environmental > Aquatic > Deep subsurface >... | reverse complement strand
AGCACCTGGGGTTCACCCAGGAGGCCGTGTTGTCCGGGGCCGCCTCGGATGGCGGGGATGTCATTTTGTACGTGATGCGCAAAGCGCGTTGCCGATTCATTGGGTAGGAGCCTTCGATGCTGATTCCGGACAAACACAGCGGGTACCAGTCAGGTGTGCGCCTCTACCCGGGCGGCAAGGGCGGCAGCTCGGCACCTCCTCCAGATCCGGCGCTGATCGCTGCACAAATCCGCTCCATGGGGATCCAGGATAGTGCCATCGCCAAGATGATGGCCAACGCGGATGCCATGATGCCGCTACAAAAGGAGCAGATGCAGTTTGGTTTGGACTCCAGCCGCACCGCATATAACCAATCCCAAGCCGATCGGGAGTGGATGCTGGGCCGACGTGGCAACTTGTCCGGGCTGCAGGACACCCTGCTGAGCGACGCCCGGGAGTTCAACACCGACGCCCGCCGCGAACAGCTGGCGGGACAGGCCAACGCCGATGTGACTTCCGCGTTCAACAATGTGCAGGGGCAGCAGCAGCGCGCGCTTTCACGCATGGGGGTTAACCCCAGCTCAGGCCGTTCGTTGGCTATGAACAACCAGACCAGTATCGCCCAAGCCGCGGCCACCGCGTCCGCCATGAACAAGACCCGCGAAGCCGCCCGCCTGGAAGGCTACTCACTGACCGACCGGGCTACCAACGCCCTGTCAGGCTACCCCGCCATGAGTGCTGCCGCGACGGGGGCTGGTGCTGGTTACGGTGCGATGGGGCTGTCAACCGCCAACGCGGGTCTGGCCGGTATGAACTCAGGCTATGGCGCTGGGTCGACCGCTGCCGGACAGATGGGGTCCAACGCTGCCGGGATGTACGGGGCCATGGGGTCGTACAAAAACGGGCAGGATCAGATTGCCGCCAGTAATGACCCATGGAACTCGATCCTTGGGGCCGCCACAGGTGTGGGCATGAGCTGGGGTTTGTCGAAACTCAGCGACCGCCGCATGAAGACCCATATCACGCCGGTCGGTCGACTGGACAATGGGCTGACGGTGTACAGCTACCAGTACAAGTTCGGTGGGCCGTTCATGCTCGGCGTCATGGCTGACGAAGTAGCCGTTCTGAAGCCGGAAGCCTACGTCAAGGGTGGCGGGGGCGGGGGCTACGACGCCGTGGATTACTCGAAACTATAAGGGGCCACCATGGGATCATTTGCAGACGGCATGAAAATGGGCCAGAGTGCGTATCAGATGGCGCTGAATAACCAGCGACGGGATGAGAAAGACGCCCGCGAACGAGTACTACAAACCCGCGAGGATGACCTGTACGCCCGCTACCAGGCGCAGGTCAAGGATGAAGACGAGGCCGTCAAAAACTACGGGCTGTTGACCACGCGCGGCAAGGCCAACGAGCCCGCCATACGGGCCAACCGCGAAGCCAACCAGGCAGGGCTGGACGCGGCCATCAACAACATCACGCAGGGGCAACCGGTGGCCCAGCCGCAGTATGCCCCCCTTCAACAGGAGTACACCCCCGCGTCTGACCTGGACAAGAACCAGGGGCTGCAGGCGATCTCCCGGGCGCGCCGGGACTGGAATGGGGTGGCTTCGCTGCAGGACAAAGAGAAAACGATCAACACGGACGCAGGCCGCAAGGCCGAGTTCAAGCGGCTCAGTACACTCAAACCCGACGAGCTGGCCAGTGAGCTGGGCAGTGAGTTCAGTAAAGACGGCTCCGGGGTTGACGCCATGCTGACCTACGACCCCAAGGCCAACAAGTTCCTGTTTGCGTCCAACATCCCAGGAATGCCTTCGCAGAGCCTGTCTCGCGCCGAGCTGATGAACTATGGGCTGGGTGTGTGGGAGGCGGGTAACGGGGATATCAAAGCCGGGATGTCGGCCCTGATGGGAATCCTGAAGACCAAGCGCGAGACGGACAACACCAACTACACCCGCGCTGCGGGCCTTGCCACGGGTAACGCAGACTTGCACTTCAAGGGGTTGAATGCGCAAGATGCCGCTTCCAGGACTGCGATTGTGGCAGGTAACGCCAAGACCCAACGCCAACGCCCGACCAGTCTGCTTGAGTTCGTGGACTCCAGCGGTGAGACAGTGCTGCTTGACCAGAACCAGCTCAAATTCCGGGCTGACGGGGCGGCAATTATCCCTGCCGGGCTGCGCCCGAAAACAGCACGGTCGCCGGACGACACCAAGGCCTACCGTGAGGCTATGATGACCCTCGGTCCGCGCCCTGCGCAACGCACTGGGATGTTCGGCGGGGTAGATGACAAAGGCAGTCAGCAGTGGGATCGGCAGCGTGACTACGTGAACCAGGTATTTGGTCGGGGCCAAGGGCAGCCCCCTCTGAGCGCCACCGACATGATCATCGCGGAACGCCAGAAGGGACGACAACAGGCACAACCCCAGGAGCAAGGTTTGTCAGGTCTATCCAACGAACAGCTGGTCGGTTTGTCCCGGAAACCCAGGGGCGTTAGCTCTGCAGAAGCGGCAGAGGCCCAACGGGAACTGGATAACCGCCAGAGCGGGCCGCCAACCTTGAAGGCGTGGTAACTCATGGCCACCATCGCACAGCTGCGACAGCTGTTTCCCAACGCCCGCTCCGACGAAGACGCCATTGGGCTGGCCGCCAAGGATTTTGGCCTGGATGCGGTGACTATCGCCAACGACGTCGGGTATGACGGGGGGCGCAGCTCTCTGACCAACGAGCGCCTGTCCGCCTCCAAGGACAACTACGACGCCAACCTGTACGGGGTAGGCGAGGCCGTGACCGGCGCCATGGGGCTGAACCGCGCCCGCGACTGGATGAGGTCGGGTCGCCAGGACAACGAGTTCCAGGCCAATGTGGCCGGTCAGCGCGCCAAGGAGCTGGGCGGTGTGGACTCGTACGAAGATGTGGGGGGTCGCAACGGGTACGTGGTCGACGGGCTGAATTATCTTGGCGGTCTTGGCGCGCAGGCGCTGCCCTATCTGGGTGAAGCTGCTGCCGGGGGCCTGGTGACACGCGGCTTGAGTACCGGACTTCGCGCCGCTACGACAGCTGGCCGTGCTGCCGAGGCTACTCCCGAGGTGATGCGTGCCGGGCTGGTAGCGCAAAAGTCACTCAACAACCGGGCTTTGGTGGGCGGTGTGGCCGCTTCATACCCGTCGTCGGTCGGTGACATCCTGGGCAACCAACGCGACCAGTTGCGCGCCAACGGGCTGGACGACGGGCAAACCGACCTGCTGTCTGCGGGTATCGGTGGTGTGGCCTACGCCGGGCTGAACGCGCTGTCCCCCACGGAACGGCTGATGACCCAAGGCAGCATTGGCCGAGGTATTGGCGCACTGGACCGGATGCAAGGGCGCACTGGTGGGCTGGCCCGAACGGGCATGAATGCGACCGGCGCCGGACTGCTGGAAGGTGCCAACGAGACGGGCCAGGAGTTCGCCAACCAGTATTTCGGTCGGATGGCTGTAGACCCTAATGAGTCGTTCAGCAACTCCGACTCACGCTCCCGGTTCGCCGAGTCTTTTGTAGGCGGCGCGGCCATGGGCGGCGTGCTGGGGGGAATGGCTGGCGGCTGGCGAAGAAGTAACACCTATGTGGCCGAGTCGATCAAAGATGGGCGCCCGACGAACCTGCTGGATCGCACGCGACCACTGTCAGGCACGCAGGAGCAGCCAAATATGACAGGGTTTGACGAGGCGTTCCCAGAGAATGCGTATAGCCCCCTGCCGTCGGCGCAGCCCCAAAGCGTCGATGAGGCGATAGCCCAACTCACAGAGTTGCGCGACGCAAAAGAGCGGCTAGTGTCTGGTCTGCAAACAGCGCAGGACGCTGGTGACACCAAGGCTTTTTATAAACTGGCGGAGCAGGCCAGTCCTATTATTGATCGGCTGGACGCCCAGATTGCTGTGTTGGAGCGCGTCGAGGCACAGGTGTCGAACAAGGGGCAGCAGCGCCTGCTATTTGACGACATGGGCGGCGACGTCGGCCTGCGTCAGCAGCAGCTTGGGTACGACCCGACGGTAGGCGCCGGAGATTCCATGGTAACCTTCCCCGATGGGTCGACTACGACTCGCTCGGAATACCAGAGTACATTCGGGGACCGCCCGACGATCACCCCCGCAGGTGCTGGCCCTAACGCCATGCCCGCCGATGCACAAGCGACCACTCGAGCCGAGATGCGCACTGCTGCTATCGAAGCAGCCAAGCAGAAACACGCTGGTGTTTTGCAGCAGGCCGTCGATGACTTGGCGGGAAAGAACGAGGACGGCACCCCCGTTGTCAAACTATCCCCAAAACAGGTTGAGGCGCACCGCCTGGTACAGGAAGCGCATGACCGTGGCTGGCTAAGCGCAGAGCAGTTTGTCGATACGATGGGCGCCTTGAAACTCTCGGTGGAGATAAACGACACGCGCGGGGTAACGACTGTCCTGAATGAGATGAATGCCCTGCGCAAAAAGAAGGCATCTCAGCCGCAGCCCGCGGTAGCCGAATCAAGCGCCCCCACGCAGACTCAGGCACCAGTTCCAACTGCGCAGCCGCTCGCGGTAGCCCGCGCTGCACCCACTACGCCCGCACTTGGCGTTCCAGAGAATCGCCGAGTCACCGTTGGGCGCTCCGGGCGCAAGCAGGAACTGAGCCCGTCTGAGCTTCTCCAAAAGATTCTGACCGCCCCGGCAGTGGCTAAACGCCGCATACTTGCCGCAACGGGTTGGTCGATAGAGCCTGACCCGGATACCGGGGAGCCCCGCGTGCTTCAGGCTGGATCTCCGCTGAGTTTTGCTGAGATTGCACGCAAGGAAGAAGACACCACCGGGAAGGGTGTGACCCGGCAAGCCGTCGCCGCCATGCTGCAAACATACGGTCTGACCGAGGATATCATCAGCCGCCTTGCGTCCCCCAGCGTGCCGGATACCGTTAGCGAGTCCGAGCTAGGGGTCGCCCCGTCGGAAGGCGCAGCGGACAGCGCCCCGGGGTTTCGTGTTGAGGCGTCACTGGCGAAGGCCACTGGCGAAGGGGTACTGGAAGGCGGTACCACCGAGACTGGGGCGCAAATGCGGGCGCGCGTGGAGGCGAACCGCATTCTAAAAATGGCGCCGAAAGAGGTGGAGTCTGATGCCAACACGACACCTATCGCCAAAGAGGGCCAGACCGTTACCGACCTGCGCGCTAGAAACGACGTCGTCCGGGCAGCTAACATACGCGCTGCACTGGAATCAGACGAGCGGGTCGCCGCAGCAGCAGACTGGCAGGGGGATACTCCGTTTGAGCAGTTGCCGGACACCTTCAAGGCAGACTGGATATTCGCCTACACTGACACTGTGCAACGCACAGGCGGAAACTTTTCTAACCAGGATTTCCAGGAGCTGACCCGTGAACAACAAGCCATTGAAGACGAATACGCCAAGTACCAAAGGTACCACCAAACCCCTGCCCCCACCCAGCCTCGAATTTCTGCAAGCGGCAAAAGCGCACGCGGGGGATCGCTTCGAGACAAAGTATCCGACGCTAGCGATGCTGTTGAAAAACCGGCTGGAGCAAAGCCCGCCAGAAAAACTCTCGGCCTGAAAAAGCCAGCCGAGAAGCCAGCCACCCCGGCCAAATCTGTAGGCGAGTCTCTGTGGGACACCTTGCACCAAGCAGCAGCGCAGTTGTCTCCATACGACGAGTTGACTGAAAATGAGCGGGGGTTCCTCGACGACCACGCGACGGCGCGTCCTGACGACACAAAGCTCAAGGGTACTGCACTGGGCGACTTGGTGTCCAGCCACTTGCCCGGCGGTGCTTTATACAACGAGACACAGTTCTCCAAGTCCGTGCCGACCGAAGGCTCCAAGGCCGATGTCGTCACCGCTGAAATCAAAAAGCTCCTGCGCCTTGACGCGCTGAGTTCCAAAGTGACCGTGGTGCAGTCAGTCGCCGACCTGCCCGCAGGGGTGCGGCAGTCAGTCAATGTGGACGCCAAGACCCAAGGCTTTGTGGTCAAGGGCAAGGCGTATCTGGTGGCCGACAATATCGCCCCCGGCAAGGCCCGCTCCGTGTTCCTGCATGAGGTGGGCGCCCACTTGGGGCTGGAGAACCTGCTTGGCAAGGCGCAATACGCCGCTCTGGTGGGCAAGATCAAGCGGTGGGCCGCGCGCAACGACGGCTCCCGGGAGTCCAAGCTGGCCCAAGCCGCGCAGCAGCGCGTGACTGACGCGGGCACCGACGCTACCCAAGCCGACAGTGAGCTGCTGGCATACTTCATTGAGGAAGCCGTGGACGCCGGGGTTGACCCGACTGCCACCAAAGATAGCTCCGAGATAGGGCGGTGGGTGCAGCGGGTGTGGGCCGCTATGAAACAGGCACTTGTCCGGCTGGGTGTTCGCCCGGAGTCGCTGACTGCCCGTGACGTGGTAGACATGGCTTACGGGGCGGCGCGCATTGAGGCGGCCAGCGGCGCGGCTGGCAAAGTAGGGGAGACCCTGGGCCGAGGGGCACAGGGGACCACTACCCCCACAACAGCCAAGATAAGCAGTATTTTGACCGGATGGGTTCAGGACGTCTGGAACGGCAAGACACGGGAGGCCGAGGCCGGGGTGAGCCAAGTGTCGCCCCCGGTGCTGAAAATGCTGGGGTTTTGGAACCCCATCGTCATTGATGTGGAACATGCCCGCCATATCAAGAATACCCACCCGGAGATTGCCGCTCAAGACATTGGGGCGCTATCTGACTTGATCACGCACCCCCGAGTCGTGTTACAGGGGAGTAAGCCGGGCAAGTTGGAGTTGATACTTGACGCCCGCACGGCAGGCGGAGACCCGCTGTTTGTCGTACTCACCAAGGGTAAATTAGGGGAGTTCAAGATCACGGGGGTGTCCACGCTGTACGGCATGGACGACTCTGCGGTGCGGTTGGTGCAGAAAGCGGCCAACGGGCAGGTGCTGTTCATGAAAAAAAATGAGATCGCCCGGCTCCATGAGTTACAGGCTACAGCGTCAATCGCCGTTAACCAGGGTGGAATTTCCCTGGCGCCATCCACAGAGTCCGAACGATCTCCCGCTTCCTCAGGGGCCTCTCAGCCCGCTGCCATAACCTACAGTGTACTCTCAGATGCCGCGCTTGACAGGTACAAACAAAATGCCGCTGGTGCGTGGAAGTCTGCTACCGAGGAACTGCGTGTATCCCCCGACAGTACACCCGCGCTCAAAGGGGCGCAGTTCTCCAAAGCCGCGCTCCCGCGTGCAGTAGAGCAGGTAGCCTTTAGTTACGGCGGCGGCACAGCGGTCAATATCGCCCACCAAGGCGCGTACTGGGCGCGCAAGGCCGTCATGGCTGTCACGTACCTGCCTGACCTCGTGGAGCGGTTCAAGAAGCAAGTGCCCGCGCTCGAGACGTGGTTTAACGCCTTGCAGGAGGTGGCGGCTACGCGGCGCGAGATGGAGCAAGAGGCGGAGGCGATAGCTGCACTGACTGACAAGCTACCGATTGCAGGGCGGGACCGGGCCAACGCGTTTATCGCCAGAGCCACCGTCGAGCAGAAGTGGTGGAAGGACAACGGCCTCGCCCCAGACCAGCCGACGGATGCGGCCATGACTGCGGCGTTCCAGGCACTATCGGTAAAAGAGCGTGAGCTGGTGACCCGCCTGTTCAAGTATGGGCAGGACATGAAGACCAAAAAGCAGAGCATCTTCGCTGCTGCCAAGGTGCCCGAGTTCATGTCGATGTACGGCGGGCTGGAAGGCCCTTACGCCCCGCTCAAGCGCTTTGGCGATTTCGTGGTTGTCCTGCGCTCCAAGGAGTTGCACGATGCGGTCATGAACAACGAGACGACGCTGGCGGAAAAACTCAAGGCGGACGGCAAGCACTACGTGGTCTCGGCGTTTGACACGATGGGCGCTGCCCAGCAGTTTGCCCACGCTAACCGGGTAGAGAACGGCGGCAAGTATGTATTTGCGGATGCCTCCAAGAAGCTCAGCACGGAGCGCGAGTTATCAGAAAACCAGGAGGTCACATTCCGCAAGATTCTGGCTGCTGCCGGTGCCAACGACAAGATGCCCCCCGCTGCCAAAGAGGCTATGACCAAGCTGCTGCGCGATATGTACGTCGAGACGCTGGACAACCACCACGCTCGGCTGTCTGGGCTGCACCGCCTGAACCGGGCGGGGTTTGACAAGGATATGGTGCGCTCATTCTTGGTCGGTGCGCGCGCCGACGCGGCGTTCCTGGCGAACGTGCAGCATGGTGAGACGGTATCGTCAGAGTTTCGGCTGATGCGCGACCAGGCAAAAAACAAGGATACCGGCGCACGGGAAAACCAGGACGTCGTTGACACCGCAGCGCAGCACTACGCCGCCTTGCTGGACACGAAAGACACACCGATTCAGGACCGTATCGTCGCCGCCACAAGCATCTGGCAACTCGCAACTAGCGTGGGGTACCACGTGACCAATGCCACGCAGCCGTGGATGGTGTCGCTGCCCAGGCTCGCCGCGGACTTCAACGACTACGCAGGCGCAGTGAAGAACCTGATCGACGGGTACAAGACCATCGCCACGACGGGCGTGTGGGGGCAGCTGGACGTGGCAAGCATCAAAGACGCTGGCTTACGCAAGGCGCTGGAGCTGGCGCAGCGGGCGAACCTGCTGGACGTTGGGCAGGAGCAAGACTTGACCCGGCTTGAGAGCACCCGCACGGGCATCGCCGTGGTCGACGGCGCGTCAGCAGCTATCCGCAGGGGGGTGTACCAGCTTCGCCAAGTAGCCCGAGCCGTCGAAGCCGCGAACCGTATCGCCACCATCACTGCGGCATACAACATGGCCAAGAAAACCATGCCCGCGGCTGACGCGCAGGCCTACGCGGTCAAGATGGTGCGCGACACCCAGGGTGATTTCACGCGTACGTCGGCTCCTCTGCTGCTCAAGAAGCTGCCGAAAGCGATGACCCAGTACCGCAAGTACCAGTTCATGATGGCCGCGGTTTACGTCAAGGCGTTTAACCAAGCGTTCGCCGGGGTCACAGAGAATGAGCGCGCTGCGGGGCGCCGGATGCTGATGTACAAGCTGGCCCACGCCGGGTTGGCAGCGGGTGCCTTGGGCCTGCCGATGGCGAACGTCGTTGGCATGGTTGCCGCAGCGTTCGGTAGTGACACAGAGCCGCCAGATTTCGAGCGCTGGCTGCGTGAGCAGTTTGACGACCAGAGCACTGCCGACTTGGTGCTGAGAGGGCCGCTGTCGTACCTCGGGCTGGATATGTCGGCCAAGCTGGGCGAAGATAAGATTTTCAGCATCATGCCATTCGGCACGTGGGACACGACCAGCTCCGCGGGGCTAGGGAAAACCGTGGTCGGACTACTAGGAGGCCCATCTATGGCCCAGGCCGGGCGTATGGCAGATGGTCTCGGGGCGATCAAGAACGGCGACTACTACAAGGGGGTCGAGAAACTCATGCCCAAGGGTGTCACATCTGCGATGTCGGCAGCGCGTATCGCCAACGAAGGGTACACCCTGAAAAATGGCGACCTGATGTTCAAGCCGGAGGACACCAGCAGCTTAGCTCTGGCGTTTGACGCCTTGGGCTTGCCCAGCAGCCGCCTGAAACGTATGGACTGGATCAAGAGCCAGCAGTACGAAATCGGCCAGTTCTTCCAGGCACGCACCCGAGAGATCGAAAAAGATTACGCGCGTGCGGTCAAGGACAAGGACCCGGAGGCGATGGCCGCTGCACGAGAGGCGTGGATGAACCTGCAAGGGGGCAAGGACGACCTGCGCCGCTGGTTCAATGACTCACACGACGCACTCAAAAAGCAACCTCTGTCCACTCTGCTGAAGTACCCTCAGACCTCGCAGAAACGCGAACAGAAGTTGCAGCGGTCGGCGCCGGTCACTGACTAGCCGACACCGGTTCGGCGACCGCCGGTGCGTCTGGCGCCTTTGCCGTGAGGGGGACGACGTTAGAGTTCTCGGCGAGCACTACGTCCTGCACTGCATCGTCCGAGATCATCGGCTCCGAGAGAGCGCGCCCCGTGCACAGCTTGAGCCTGTTGATATCAAACGCGTAGCACGACACCAGCGAGTCCGCGCTGCCACGCATCCCCTTGAGCAGATTGAACGGCATCGCCTTGGAGTTGCTCCCGGTGTGGCAGGAGTAGATATCCAGTAGCACCCCGGCTTCGCGGGCGGCGTGGATTACTTTCACGAACGACACCTTCTTCTCTGCGCACCAGTCCCGCAGCGCTGCCGTTGAGGCGTAGGTGCGCTTGGTGCTGATGACGTGTCTTGCGTGGATCAGGTGGGGCAAGGCGACCACGGGCTCGTCGTATTTGGTAACGAAGCGGGTGCGGCGCGTCTCTGTTTCGGTCACTACGGTGAACGGCATCAGGCTGTGCAGGGCCATGTTCAGCAGCGATAGCCCGTCTGTGGGCAGCGTATTCTCAACGGCGTAGGTGTGGCCCAACTGGCTCGCCGCTTTGGTCGTCGCCACTAGAGTCCGCAGGTCGAACATTTCGATGTCGGCAGAGTTCAGAAGAGACTGCAACGCGATGACTGCGCCCAGCCCCCGGTGCTGGAACCGGTCGGCCTGCCGGGATTCGATCAGGTCACTGGCCTTGGAGGTTGTCTTGGATACCAGCTTGTTCACCGCTGAAACACCCAGCTCGCAGATCAGTTTGTGAATGAGGGCGCCCAGCGCTCCGGCGCACTCCGAGACTATCTCAGCCCACTCTTCCCTGAATTCCTTCTGCTCGGCCCCTGAGAACTCGGGCTGGTTGTCCACGTCAAGCTCCAGCAAGCGGTACTGGATAGCATTGGACTCCTGCTGCGCTGCAGCGATCATGTCGCGCTGGCTCTTGTTGGTAGCCATGATGCAGATCAGCGACCACGGAACCCCGACAACCAGCCCACCGTACTTGTCCGCCCTCTCGCGGCCCCCGCCGTTGGCGACCGCGCTCACCAGATTCGCGGTTTCGTACACTGGGGTGTCGCCCATCTCGTCCATACCGACGGACATCGTGCCCATCATGGACATTCTGGCGATGCGCCCCAAAGCGGTAGACCCCACGGTGTTGCGGTCGGACACAGTGGCTTGCGGTGACCCGTATGCCAGGGCTGCTGCGCGCATGGCTGCTGTCTTACCCCGACCACCCTCCTGCGAAAACAGCGTGACAGTCAGTCCACTGGGGGGGAGTGAGTGCCCCACGGTGTATTCCCCGTTAGTGAACGGCATGAGCGGGCTGGCCAGCTGCATCATTATGGCGAGCTGAAACTTCTCCATCCCTGGGCGCCCCCAGTGCTTTTTCAGGAACTCCGCGTGGCGGCGCGCCTTGGGGATAATGTGCGACTCCCACACGTCGGCGTCCCACTTGACGCCGCTGATTCCCGGCAGGGGGATCGTGAATTTGTCGGCCACGCCCACTAGGTTGTCGCTCAGAATCGACTTGTAAATCTCGCCGGTATGCTTGATGACGTAGCGCCCTTGCGCGCAGAACAGGTCACCCCCCTCCGTGATGAACATACCGAAGCGGCCCTTGATCTTGGGCATCTCGTCGAGTAGTTTTAGAGATTGGATTTGCATGATGATATAGGTCCACAAATGTTGAGAAACGCCCTTGGTCGATGGAATCGGTGTCACCGTCTTGAGAGCTAGCCAGTCGCTCAGCACGCGAGGGTTGGCGGTATCGCCGGAGCCGATGTCGTACTTTCGGACGATGCCCTTCTCCACCTTGCACAGCGAATACCGCCCGTGGTCGCCGCTGTGCTCTGCGTCTGACCACTGGTCCAGCCAGAAAATGTCGTGGGTCAGCGGCACGGTGATATACGTCGTGGTCGCCACTCCGTCGTCGTCTTGACGCTGCACAGGCATACGATAGTACAGGGTGAACTGTGCGCCTTCTTTCTTGACCGTGAAACCCTCTGGCAAAAACCCGTCCCAAGGATTGCCGGAAGTTGGCACGATGGCGGGGGCCAGCGCAGCGGGCTTCTTGTCTTCTGGCAGCTTCTGCACCTCCACGTCGTTCATATACCCGAGGGTGATAGGCGACTTGATCTTGCCCCACTGGGGGCAGCTTTTGCAGTCGATGCAGTGTTTGGAGAACTCTGAGCACGTAGTAGGGCCGGTCTTCCAGTTGTCGAGCTTGCGCTGGGTCTCGCCGCGGTCGTAGCCAGCGTAGCCGCTGCTTATGTAGTGGGCGGTCCTGTCGCCGTCCACGCAGTGCTTGACAACTCCGATGGCGGCTCGCCAGTAGGGTTCCTCGACGCAGCCGCGGGTTCGTACCACATTGGCCAGAGCGGCGCACTGGGGGAGTATCTTGCGGAAACTCTTGGGGGGTCCCTCGACAAGAACGTCGGCGTTGATGCCGGTGCGCTTGTCCGTGTACTTCGGCGGCGGGGCCAGCTCGTCCGCGTCGGACTCGACTAACAGGTTAGTCAGCCGGTGCTGAAAGCCGTCGTAACTGTACGTCTGGCCACGCCGTGTGAGGGGCTTGACAGACGTACCGTTCTCGTGCAGGGTGCCAAGTGGGCGCAGCACGCGAGCGCTGTCGGCGGTAACTGCGGGGTCGGCCTTGAGGCCGTACTGCTTGAACAGCTTGGCGAGCCTCTTGGCAGCGAAAGTCCACAGGTCGCCCTCGATAGCGTCGTCCAGCACCCAGTAAACGTGCAGCCCCTCACCGCTGGAGATCAGGTATGTGGGGTTGAGGCTGGTGTCCTTGACGAACCGGACTGTAGCGGCGATGGCGTCTTGCTGCGTTCGATATACCTTCTCGCCACCATGCTTCGCAAACTTCTTCGCTCCGGCATCGAGGTCGAGGTAGAAGCATTTTTTGCCGGTGACGTTAGCTTGTGTGCGTGCATCTTTGTCGCCGTTGATTGCGGCTTGCTTGTTAAAGGCGGCGGTAGCAAAGTACACGCCTTGAGCCTGAGTGTCTACGTGCTGCTGTATGGCTTCAGCCAGCGCGTCTTGAGAGTCATACCAGTGGTTGTGTTTGTCCGATTTTGTCCAGAGCCCCAAAACGCCAGTGCTTGGGAGGACGTCCCGTAAAAAACCTGAAAGCATAGTTCCCCCGAACTGCATTAGTTTGTTGCGCAGTTAGCAACAGCCTTCATAGCCGCTGCTATCGCCTCGTGCCTGGCGGCGCGGGTTGCTTTTTTCCTTGGGATAAGGCCCTGCTCGATAGCCGCGCTCAGCAGCAAGAGCCGTGCTCGGAGGTTGTCTGCATTGTAACGGTGGGGGTGCATCTTGCCGTTAGCCCAGAGGTTCACCGTTGTCCGACTAACACCTAACGCTTTGGCGAGTTCTGTTTGTGAAATACCGGCGCTAAGGGCCGATCTGAAGTTGACCATGGAAAATCTCCTGAATAGGTGGAGGTGCCGGTTACGATCTCCGGCGCTAGTAGGTGCGTCCTAGCCGAACACGGGGGGGGATCAGTCGTCGGTGTTACCGAGTAGCGCGTCCATGTCTGCCAGCAGGTCACTGGCGTCCGATACCGTGGACTTCTCCGGCTTGCGGGTCTTGGGCTTTTCAACCTTGACCGGGGCAGCAGGTTCGTCCTCATCGTCTTCCACTGCGGCTTTGACCGGGGCAGCAGTGGCCTTGGCTTTACCCTTGGCGGTCTCTACTGCTTGGCGCGTGGCGATGGCGGCATCCGGCTCGTCGGTATCGGCGGTCTTGACTGGCGCGGCGGCGACCTCAGTGTTTGCACCGACCATCTCGCGCACGATCTCGGAGTCGTACATGCCCTGCACTATAGCCAGTGCCTTGTCGTCGAGCCAGCCCACGGGCTTGAACACCAGCTTGGGCGATGCAGTCTCTTTGTCGAAGCTGATGCGCAGCACCAGTGCGTTGTAGTCGATACCGCGGTTCTCAGCGGCCTCCACAGCTTGGGCGAAGCTCTTGCGGGACGCAGCGGGCACGTTGAGCAGGAACGCCTCACGGCCCAGGTTGCTCGGGTCAACGACAGCCAGGCGGGTCTTGACGGAGCACGCGGTGCCCTTGCCCTCGTTGCCGGTACCCCAGACAGCGTGCTGGCAGGCCTGGCACTTCTTGGCTTGCGGCTCAGACGCGTGGATGCTGGGGGTGATGCCGTCCTGGGACATACAGACCGGTTTAGCAGCCTCGTCGCCCTCGGCGTACGCCTTGGCAAAGAACACGCGGTACTTGGTGTTAGCCCGCGCGACGGTCATGGTCAGTGACTGCACAGTCACTTCCTCGCCCTCGATTTCACGGGTGAGCACCTTGCGCTCGCTGCCCTTGACGAGAGTGAAGACTTTGCCCTTGATGGACAGGGTGGGGAAGTTCTGGCCCGCTCCGGTGAGTACCTCTTTGTTGATGCCAGCGATACGGTTGGCGACGAGGTAGGCCGGGACTTTGGCGGATTCAAAAGGGATGATGGCGCTCATACTAACTCCTTGTTGGTGAGGTCTTGCAGTTCGAGAATAAAGGTTTGCAGCACCGACTTCTTGTCGGGTACTGGCTTGACGAGGGTGGTGATGGCTTTGGCGTACGCCTCCAGGACAATCTGCTGGGCGACGCTGTCAGTGGGGTCTGGGAAGTACCCCTTCATAATATCCTCTGTCCAGAGGACGCAGGCGTGTGTGATGCTGTCAAGCAGCTCTTGCCTGACTTCCGGTTTGAGTTGTAGTGTCATGCTTTTCTCCGGGTGGGTTGTGATGCTAACTCCTTTTCACGTTGACGACAAGGGATTCGTTCCAGTTCACGCCGGGCGGGAGGTCGTCATTGGCGGCTTTGTACTCCGTCAGTGCCGCCAAGCTGGCGCGGTGTTCGAGCAGGTTCCACATATCGTTTTCCCTGACGAACTGCAAGAATGAGTTCCACTCAGCTACCGACGCTGACGTGCGGTGCTGGATGTACGCGGTGCCCGCTACGGTTGGCATGGACTTCAGCCCCTGCTCTTGCATACGCGCCAGCAGGTGGTTCTCGATCCGGGCCATGGCGGCGTCTATGTCGGCTACCTTGGCGGTGTACTCGGCCTTGTACTCAGCCTTCTTGTCGCGCAGCTTGATGTAGCGCTCTACGATTTCGTCGATCATTGTGCTCTCCTAAGTTGAGGGTGTATTGTATCATATCTAACAAGCTAACTACACGCCGATCGTAATTTGCGCGGTCAGTTTGCTGAGGAACTCGGGAAAATCATCCAGCTCGCCGGAGTACATGACCCAAGCCCGCCCGTCGTTATCCGGCCCGCAGAAGGTCACGCCAGTGGCACCGCGAAACTCTACCCGACTCACTGCGCCGTTAGCTTCCCGGTAGGGGACGACCTCCGCCACGTAGGGCGTGAGGTTGGCGTTGAAGAGCGCGGCTTTGATAAAAACGTCGGGGTTATTTACGCTTACCGCTCCCGGCGGGCTTGGGTACAGAAGCTCCGCCTCGCTGACTAACGCGTTAGCTGGCGCTGGTTCTGCACAGGCTTTTGGCTTGCGTGGTCGCTTGACTTTGGCTTTCGGCTTCGGCGGCTCCGCAAGCATCCGGTCGATCATGTCGTCCAGGCCGTCTGGGCCGTCCGGGTTGATGTCGTGGGTGTCGTTCATAAAGTTCCTTTCAGGTTACGGTTGCGGTCGATGATAGCGAGTAGCCAGACCACAGTTTCGTGGCACTGGGCTAGATAGGTTTTGGTGTGTGTCATTCGTGTTCTCCTTTCATAAGTTCGAGTAAAAGCCCCTGCATTTTTTCTTTCTGCTGCAACCGGGTGTACATCTTTCGCTCCATCTCTGACCCCTCGATGTTGACGATCAGGGTGTTGAGCTTCTGCCCTGGGCGCACAATGCGGGCGTTGGCTTGGACATACGTCTCGTTGGAGTTCACCGGGGCGTACCAGATGATCGTGTTCGCCGCTGTTAGTGTTAGCCCGTGAGACATAGCCGCTGCGTTAGCCACGATAACCCGTGGGTCTTGTGCCTTCTGAAACTGCGAGAAGACGCGGTCCCGATCGGTCTTGCTCACGCCCCCGTGGATCATCTCGACGGTGAAGTCTTTCGCCAGTGCGTCCGCTATGGCCTTGAGCGCCCCGGTGAACGGCACGAACACAATGACTTTGGCCCCGGCTTCCTCAACGATCTCTTTGACTACCGCGAGGCGCGTGGCACTGGGGATAGTCACTTCGCCGGTCTCTGAGTACGCTGTGCCGCACGCGATCTGCAAGAGCTTCTGGAGCTTGGCCGCTTCGTTGAACGCTGTGACCTGTGCCCCCCCGACCTCCGTCTTCATGTTCGTAAGCATCTGGCTGTAAGCACTTTTCTGCTCCGGTGTCAGCTCAGCCGAGCGCGTGGCAAACGTTGTGGGCGGCAGGTCAATACAGTCCTCTCTGGCGAACCGTATTGCTGGCTGCATGGCGCGTCGGGCCATATCTGTCGCCCCCTCGCGCGGGAGCCACTTGAACTTGGTGGCCGGGTACATGATCTGCTCTCTGAACTGCGTGAAATACTTGGGCACGCGGCTCGGGCTGATAAGTCTGACTTGCGCCCAGCAGTCGGTCGGCGCGTTCGGTGTCGGCGTGCCAGTCAAGCCCCAGACCCACGTCTTGTCTTTGATAATGGCGTTCAGCGCTTTCCAGCGGTCGGTACTGGAGTTGCGAAAGCTGGCAATTTCATCTACCACGACTATGTCCAGCCCGTTGCGGTTTTTGAGCAGGGCGGCGGTCTCCTTGGACTTGATGCCGTCGTGGTTGATGATGTAGATATCGAAGTCGTTGGCGAGCAGCTTGTGCCTGCGTTCTCTGGTACCGTGCAGCGCGGTGAACGTGAGGTGCGGGAAGTGCTTGAAAATCTCATCGCCCCACGTGCGCTCCAGCGTCGATAGCGGGGATATAACCAGCATCCTGTTGACCAGCCCCAGTTTCTTGAGGTAGTCAAAGGCCCACAATGCGCTCAGTGTTTTTCCGCTGCCCATTCCAGATGTGTTGAAGCAACGCGGGTTCGCCACCAAAAACTCGGCTGTGGCCCTCTGGTGCACGTAGGGCATGTACTGGCCAGGCCAGTCGTAGTAGTAGCTCATGGGGGACGGTGCGTCAAACCCCAGGTTCTTGAGTACGCGGACTTCGTCCAGTCGATGCGGCACTGCCACCAGTGTCTCGCCTTTATAGTCAATCGTAGTCGCCGTGGGCACCACTTCCGTGACGCGTGTTGGCTCCCTAAGATTGAGCAGCAGCTTCTTGTACTTTTTGATGACTATCATTGTGTGCTTTCGTTCTCCGCAGTTTTTCTACAACTGCCTCCGGTGTAATGTGTGTATAACGGCGCAGCATTGTCCAGCTTTGGTGCCCGGAAATCAGCGCTACTTCTTGAATCTCAAGCCCCTCTGCGAATAACCGGGATATGCCCTCATGCCGCAAATCATGGAACCGCAGGTCTTCGATGCCCGCTTTAACGCAGGCCCTGTCAAACGCCGCAGAGACGGAGTCTGGGTTGTATGGCAGTATGCGCGCGTCGATTCTGGGGAGCGCGTCAATCAGTGCGGCGGCTCTGTCCGGCACGGGGACCACTTCTGTGCGAGGGGGTTGTCACACTGTTGACACAGATCAGACTTGCGACGTGGCCCAGCTTCTCTGGGCGTCAGCCGCTCTTTCGTCGATAAATTTCGCCAGTTCGCCCAGTGCCACCATGCGGGGCGCCCGCTGCGAGTCGTGCAGCCTGAAGGTCGGAAACTCCAGCCTATTCAGGGACGCGAGGCGGTTGGCTCGGCGTACATCCAGGTTGAGATACTCCAGGCACACGTCGTTGAGCCGAACTGCGGGGGTGCGGTACGTGGCGAGCAGCGCCAGCTCTGTCTTGGTCATCGCCGCTCCTTCTTGGAGGTCTCGGACTTCATCGACCCGTCGGGGTTGCGGCTGAAGCTGCGATTTGCGGTCTTGGGCTGCACGGACAGGTTGGCGGGGGTGTTGGTACCTCCGCGCTTGATTGCGAGCTTGTGGCCCACATCCTGCCCGTCGTTGGGCGCTACTTTGCCGTCTTTCTGCATCTTGTAGCGCGCCCGGTGCCGCGTGGCGTTGTCCTCACCCTCTCCGCGAGCCTTCGCGGTCTTCCACTCTTGCTTGTAATCACGTGCCATTCTGAAACACTCCTTCTAGTTGGCTGACGTCGTCGACCACAACGGCGACCCCGCCCGCTTCGATGATTTTGCTGATTTGGGTCTTCTGCAACGCGCTGGTGTTGCCGCGCTTGCCCTTGGCTTTGGCCTCGATGGCAACGAACCTGCCGTTGTGGCAGCACAGAAAGTCTGGAACACCCGACGACCCCAGGCCGGTGCCAATAGGCATCGTGAACCACACGCCGTGCTGGCGCAGGTGCTCTTTGATGGCCTTCTTGACACGGCCTTCGGGCGTCATCGCCACGTCAGGTGCTCCGTGTCGGCTCCCCGACCTCTGTAGCCAGCTCGTCAATCTCGTCTAGCGCAGCGGTTAGCCGGTCGAGCAATTCAGCTTCTGCTTCTGTTAGCGGGGTGTCGCGCAGGTGGCGGACAAGCTCGTCGTTAGTTAGCTGAGTAAGTACCACGTCAATTCCTTCCTGAAAATTCACATTGTTTGCGTGTCAGGGGGCACCAGCTAGTGCACAGCCCCGACGGCTTGGGTGGGAAATCGTCCTTATCCGCCGCGTGGATCATCCTCTGCACGCGGGGCAAAAACTCCTGCCAGATGCCGGGGGTGTCGGTCTTCTCGAACGTCTCGGACGTTAGCACGTTATGGGCCAGCCAGACGTACCCGGTCTTGACTTTTTTGAGGTACGGGTGGTTGGCGAACGTCGTCGCCGCAAACATCTTGAGCTGGTCGTGATCGTCCTTGACCTTACCTGTCTTCCAGTCCAGCACCACGGCGCTCTCTGGCTGTACTACTGCGAAGTCGATGACGCCCCGGCACCACGCGTCCCTAGCAAAAAACTCTGTGGGTTTGAACGCCTGTGTTAGCGCAAACTTGAACTCGACTAACTTGTTTCCGGGCGTGCGTCTAACTTTTTCCACCAGCGGCAGGTAGCTCGCGTACTTTTCGGGCAGGTACGCCGTGTTTTTCATGTGCAGCTCGATGGCTTTGTGCACCTCGTTGCCGTGGGTAGTAGCCTCCGTCTGCGCCTCGTGCGCCTCTTTCGTGATGCGCGTCGCCTTGAAGCGACGGGGGCAGGTCTCGAATGCCGTCAGGCTGCTATACGACCATGGCAAAATGCCTTTGTAATCCGCCATTGTTGTTAGTCTTTCGTGGTTTGGGTTGGTCTGATTCTACACTAACGCGCCTTGTCGTACAATACTACCGGGCCAGTTTCCTGACCCTGTGCATTCTCCAGTTGAGTTTCCCCCGCCTTTGCGCGGGGGTCTTTTTTACCTGTAGGGGTCGAACGCGATAGCCACTTCGATGTCTGCTGGCGAAGCCGTCTTGGACAGCCTGTTGCCGGAGTGCAACCCCTCCGCCGGAAAAAGGGCATTACACGCTACTTCGCCGCGCCGTAAGTTAGTCCGCTACTGCCTTCGGCCCACACAGCTAACTCGGGCCACCACGTGGGCGGGGTGCGCATGACACCCAAAAGGGCATCGAGCATGGGTGGTGCCTCTTTTTCAGGCACCACGTAGACCAGTTCGTCGTGCACGTCGAGCGCGGAGCGCAGGCCGGTCCGCTTGAAGAACTCGAACTTGTGGTCTTTCAGGACGTCACGCGCCAAGGCCTGGACGATGTTTTCATCAATTTTTCCACCGTATATGCCCGTCTTAAACCGGCCCTCGCCGTATACCCACTGGTTTCTGCCCCTGATGCACTCGACGCGCAGTTTTGGGTAGCGCACAATGCGCCCGCTGGGTAAACGTATTCCATGCGCATTAGTTATGCACATACCCCACGGGTCGATGGGTATCTCCGAGCCGTCGTAGACTGACTGCAGTGACCTGTCACAGGCGCGCCACCCCTGAACAATTTCTGGGTGCTTACTGCGGTACCCGACGATGTAGCTCGCGGCTTCGTCCTCGGTCACGTCGATCTGCGCCATCTGTTTAGCGACAGCCACAAACTTCTCTGCGCTCCCGAGCCCAAACCCGCAACCGAGATGCATAGCTTTACCGGCTTGCCGTTGCATCTTGGTCAGCTTGTCGTACGGGACGTGGAGCACTTCCGAAGCCAGCACCTTATACAGGTCCGCGTGCTCCGGGTCTTTGGTGAACAGGGCTGTCGCGTACGGCACCTTCCACAGAAACATATTGACCCGCAGCTCGATGCCGGATAAGTCCGCCACGATGATCTGGTGTCCTTTGGGGGCCTGGATGCAGTTGCGCAGGGCGTCTGACAGCTTGGGCGAACCCTTGAGAACGCGTGGCAGGTTTTGGGGGTTGTACGCCCAGCCAGAATCGCGTCCCGTGGTGGACGCACCACAGTAGTTAATCGGGACAGGGAGCCCGCCATTAGTAGCTTTCGTGGCTTCCAGGAACGCGCCGATGCGGGTCTCGAGGATAGTTGACTTGATCGCCAGGCGAGCGAGGGCCGCGGCAGACACCACGTCGTCCTCGTGCTCTTGCAGGGCGATGAACGCGTTGTCTGTCTTGGCCAGCGCGGGGATATCCTTGTCCGGGTCACTCGGCGACGGCTTCATTGGCGTGGGTACGCCGCGTGCGGTGAGAATCTCGCTGAACTTGGCTGGTGACGCGAGCTGAGTGGTCAGGGACTCCTCGATGGCTCCGGTATCGCCACCCAAGTCCATGTCCAGAAACTCTGCCAACCGCATCACTGCGTCGTACTTGCGCTGCCTTTCTCCTAGTAGTGCCTCATCTAACATCTTAGCGTCCGCCACAAACTGCGGGTCAACCAGCATACGGATTGTCGCGTCGATGTGCCACATCTCCTTGGCCGAGTAGTGCGGCGCCAGCTTCTTGAACAGGGCGTAGCACTGATCCGTATCCTCGCGGTTGTACTTGCGCATGGCGGCAATTTCGTCGGGTGTGAAGTCGCACAGGTGCCGCCCCTTGGTCTGGAGCAGCGCGGTGTTGTCCTTGCGGCCCAGCATGTAGTGCTCTACCAGTTTCTTGAGGGAACCGCCCACGTCGAGTGCGTGGATCGGGCGCGCCATCGCCAGCGTACACCCCCACATCCTAGGCTGGATACCGAAGCGCCATGAGGTGATCATGCTATCAAAACCGGAGTTATTGTGGGCAATCAACAAGCCCCCCTCAATGCGCGAGCGGATACTATTCAGCGCCTTTCGGATTTCCTTCTCACCAAAGAACACGTCCGTCGGGTAGTCGTCGACTTTGACGGCGCAGCTGATGACCTCCGTCTCTGGGTGCATGACGTACGTCATTGGTAGCATCTTGGATAACGAGTGCGTGCCGCTCCAGAACGTCTCGAAGTCCACGGTAATAATGTCCACGGCTATCCTTTCAGGTTTTCTTTCGGTGGTCGGTTGTCCCCTTGCGGGAATGTCTTGGAATACAGGGTCAGCATGCGCAGGTTGCACATGGCGTGCGCCAGGTGGGGTAGCCCGCTTTCCTCGTCGTTGTCCTCCCCGGCTTGCCATTTGGCGAGGTGGCGCATGGCGCACTCGAACGGGATCGACCAGTCCATGCCCTTCGTCCAGTTCCACGCCTTGTACTTGCGCTCGCCGTACTCCCACACTGCGGCTTCGTCGTACAGCGTGACGAATGGAATCAGCGAGAGCTTGGCCTTGCCGCTGTTGTAGCGCGCCCCGCTGCCCTTGGCCTCAGAGTCGATGTCGCCAACGCCATCGAGCCGCACAGGGGCCGCACCTTCTGCGTAGAGGATTGTCAGACCGATGCGCTCCGCAACGTGGTGCTCGAGGGTGGCGCCTTTGGACTGCTGCCAGCCAGGTAACAGAAAAATCGCGTCGCACCGAACCAGCTCGGCGAGGTCAGTGCGCATACACTCACCCCACGAAGTGCCCTCGGCGCATAACGTGGCGGGGTTGACCACGTATGTCCACGCCCCTTGCAAATATTTTTCGGCGGCGTAGAACGCAGGGTAGTTCATGCCAGCAATGCCAGTCATCGGTCCTGCAATATATATTCGCTGTGGTGTGTCCATGTCAAGCCTCATCAAAAGTCGGCAGTGGGTGCCAGTGTGTCCATCTGTCTTGAACTCTGCGGGTCGATATAACCGCAATGCCTTGCTGCCTGTTGATCAGCAGCATCTTGCCGCCAATGGGTGTGTCTTTTGCAATCGGTATCCACTTGATAGCGGGGGCTACGACTGCGGCCCGGTCTGTGGTGAGTCTGTGCTGCGTCATGTGATTGGTCTCAGTGAATATGCTGTTACTCTTGCATCGCGCCCTACGTCCGGCACCTTTACGCGCACCAGCTCATGGCGCTTGATCATCCCAGCAAGCGCTGTGTATACGGGTCGCATTGGTACGTCCACGCCCATCCATATTTGCCGCCCAGTTGAGCCTGGATGCGTTTGCAAGAACGCTCGAATCTTGTCTGTGTTAGTCATTGTTTTGGTCATTTTTTCACCCCGAGACATTTAAAAATGTCGCTTAAAGCGTCTGACGTGCCAGGCTTCTTGCTTGCACTGTGATTGATGCCCGCCGAACCAATAACATCAATGGCGGCCATGGTTGCTTGAACGTATTTTTTTGCGTACTCGCGCATATCACCAGACGTATAAAGGCTGCGTCCATCAACAATGGTTGGTGTGGGTAGTGGTGGTTTGATCATTTGAGCGCCTGCCTTAGTGCTGCTATGGCTTGTTCGACAAATTCAGGCTTGCGTCCAACCATTTTGTCGAATGCATCTAGCCCTAGTTTGGCAGCCGCTTGGAGCTTTGTGTAATCTTCTTTGATCGTCTCAAAGTGGTTCACATAGTACACGTTTGTAAGGCGCATCAGTTCATCAGCCTCCAACAAGTCGGCAGCCTGCTCGGCCATGCTCTGAAAGCCAG
>Ga0210043_1001221_pt1 | contig 22941 bp, 20 predicted proteins | sample CryGeymet201501t_FD_183990 | JGI IMG/M metagenome (GOLD analysis project Ga0210043, IMG submission 183990) | Groundwater microbial communities from Crystal Geyser aquifers in Utah, USA - Crystal Geyser metaG 2015-01t (SPAdes) (version 2) | ecosystem: Environmental > Aquatic > Deep subsurface >... | reverse complement strand
CTAGTAATTGCTGCGGTTGTGTACTTCGTTGTGCGCGGCTTAAAACTTGATAAAGTCGACAAGAAGAAATAATCACATACAGTTGCGCCATGCATTGATGCCACCGCGCGATATTTTAAATGCAGCAGTTTCGATCGATTCTTTTGCGACAAACCGAAGGTCAGGATTCATATCTGCCCCCATCTGAGAACGAGTATGTTGCCATGTCTCCGTGCTGAACTGAAACATTCCTCCATAATCTCCATTTCGTGCTCCGGCACCTCCCCCTGACTCGCAGTAAGCGATCTTTTTTAGTTGATCTTTATCCACGCCATATTGCGCGCTGAATTGCTCAAAATACCCCTCAAAATCCGATGTTGGTATAGGGGTGGGAAATACGGTGGGTTTTGGGGTAAATGTTGGTATAGGGGTAAATGTGGGCATTGGAGTGCTCGTTGGAGTAGGAGTGAGCGTTGGGGTTGGGGTGAATGTCGGCGTTGGGGTTTGAGAGGGAATAATAACAATACCAAGAACTTCTCCTTTTGATTTGATCTGATAGCCAGAAAGGGTAAAAATGACTAAGATGATTGTCGGTAAAATAAGCTTCAAATGAAACATGGAGTACATTATACCGTACTTTGTTCTTGAGGGAGAATTTCATCCCCAGACTGAATAGAGAACATCCGTGGCCTCGGCATGCTTTCTAACACAACGCCTCCTTGCGTTTGGAGTCCATCTGATTTGTACATAATCTGAAATACATCTGAATCAACACACATTTCAAATTGAAAGTGTGCCGTGCTTCCATCGGTATGATCAACGGTGACCTGTACTGCATTCTCTCCAAAACAATGCATACCTGTATCACCCATGTGAACATCAGTAGGATTTATATACCAAGCAGACGTGGTTACTGATGCTCCTTGATAATCGGGATGATCCTCTTCGACAGTCGTCGCACTCACAAATGTCTTATCTCCGCGAAAGGTCGACTCCCTTTTTCGGTCTCCGACAATAATACTCTCTTCTTGAGTAATGCTATTTTTCCTTTCATCACTCAATGCGTGCCGTGCAGCGGTGTTTGCAAACGCCTGAAGAAGCTGGATAAAGCTTGGTGGCTGAATTTCAGGTCTTTGTAATGCCACTGCAGCATTTATGAATCGATCTCCTACAAAGCATTCCATTGGCTGTCCTGATTCAGTCACAAAATGCTTTCGGGGACCAACTTGACTTGCAAATATCTCAATATTTGCTGGCATATGTCCAATGACCGTTTGCTCAGGATTGCGTGGCCCGAGTATGAGATGACCAGCCCAACTAAGTAGTTTTTTTCCGCGTTCTAATGCCATGCTTGATTATACTATAAGACATTACTGAACTCAACTGAGTTCATATTTCTCAAGAAGTTTTTGATTCCCCTGAATCTGATACTGAAGCAGTTCAGAATAAATACCTTTCCGTTTTGCCAAATCTCCTGGCGCCCCAGAATCTACAATTTTTCCATCTTCAAGGACCAGGATTTTATCAGCGTCCTGAATCGTCGAGAAACGATGGGCAATGATTATTACCAATCTATTTTTCATCAACTTCTCAAGCGCATCTTGTACCAGTTTTTCTGATTTTGCATCAAGCGAGCTTGTTGCTTCATCCAAAATCAATATTGGTTTGTCTGCAAGGATTGCACGCGCAATTTGAATTCGCTGCTTTTGCCCACCTGATAGTCGCACTCCCCGCTCGCCAATTTTCTCTTTTAATTTATGGGGAAATTTCATCACAAAATCATAAGCATTTGCCTGTTTGAGTGCTTGCTTCACCTCAGACTCAGTGACTCCTGTTTTTCCGTATGTCACATTATCAAAAATCGTCGTAGAAAATAGTTCATGCTCTTGAAATACCAAGGAAATATGTGAACGAATCTCTTGATGGCTTAACTCGGTGTAATCTTCTCCGCTCATCGTAATAGTTCCGCCTACCGGATCATAAAATTTGAGAATAAGATTGATCAGGGTTGTTTTTCCCGCACCACTGTGACCGACGAGCGCTACCGTCTCGTTTTTCGGCAAATCAAAAGTAATATCCTTTAACACCTTCTCGCTATCTTGATATTCAAACTGCACATTGGAAAATGAGATGGTCGGATGATCAAATTTTGGCTTTACCACATCCGTTGGCATGCGTTCGGTTGACTCAAGAGCAAGCACTTCAAAATATGACTTTGAGCCAGCTTCTGCTTGTTTGATACGCTCAAGGATAAAGCTCATTGCAAAAAGTGGTCGTCTGATCTGATTCAAATACTGCAAAATAAGTACCATTTCTCCGATACTAAAAATGCCAATAAATGTATTTCGAAACAAGATCACCATTACGACAACAACGCCAAATTCGAGTCCAAAATTTCTCAAAAAATTAAATGCATGATACAGTAATGATTGCTTATCGTAAATTTTCACACTTTCACTCATTCTCTTTGCAATAAGGTTGAGCTCACTTTTTTGCGTATTAAAGCTTTTGACCAATCGGATATTTGAGACCACTTCTTGTATTCGACCCCGCGTATCGTCTTCAATTTCGTTCTTTTTAATCTGTCGTTCTGCCCATATTTTTGTTGAGATATAAGAAACATAAATGTAAAACGGAAATGCAAGAAATGTGAGCCCTGCAACAAGCGGACTATAGAACGAGAGCACGATAAAGATGAAGATGCTTCGAATAAATGCGGGAACAATAAAATTGGTTGATGCTCCCAAAAAATCTTGTAAAGAGACGATTCCACGCCCAAGCAAGTTTAATATTTTCCCTGAAATCTGTGAGTCAAAGTATTTTTGCGGAAGGGTAAATATCTTCTGATAAAATTTCTCAATCAGATACTTTCCCATCCGGGCGCTCGTATAATCGCCAATTCGTTGATTTATTGCTTCAAGAATGAGCGCCACAATACTCGTCCCAAACATGAGTGCGATCAACCAATAAAGTGTTTGAATATTCCCTTCACCCGTTTTTATCTGGATCTCGATTTGATCAACAATGAGCTTGAGGATATATGGAGAAACTAGCTCGAGTGCGGTGGTCAATATAATTATGAAGGCGATAATAATGAAAAATCTATGAAACGGCTTTGCGAGTTTTACTATTTTGAAGATATTTTGCATGTGGTTATTGTAGCATGAAGACGGTAATATATTGATATTCAATCTAGGCAAGTTGCCTGCTATATGAAAAAAATAATAGTGTACATTACGGTGTTTATCGCAGGAATGCTTACCATGATTCTTGAGTTTTCTGGGACACGAGTAATCGCTCCCTATTTTGGATCCTCTCTGTATACCTGGACATCAATGATTGGTATCATTCTCGGAAGCTTGAGTATTGGATACTGGATCGGAGGGAAACTTGCTGATAAAAAACCCACTGCTGCAATTTTGTCGTATGTATTATTAATAAATGCTCTTTCGTGTTTTCTCCTCTCCTTATTTGCTGACAAACTTCTTACATTTCTGTTGGACACCGGCATTCGTACCGATATTGGCGCACTCATCTCCACCATCCTCCTCTTTAGCATTCCTAGTATTCTGTTCGGGGTTGTTTCTCCATACAGCGTCAAACTCCAGCTTAACTCTCTCAAAAGCTCAGGTCGAACTGTTGGAAATCTGTATGCAGTTGCTACTATTGGAAGTATTGTTGGCACGTTTCTTTCGGGATATTATCTTCTTTCAACGTTTGAGAGTACACATTTAATTTTGGGGATTTCAGTAATTTTGCTCGTGAATGCTCTTATTCTTGCGCCACGACAGTTTCTGGCATTGAAACTATCTGGAATTGGCATTATTTTCCTTCTTGGAACATTGATACAACCCACGCATTATCGATTCTCCACACATCAGTTCAGTGAAATAGTTCCATCGTCATACAATGATTACTATATACTTGAAGATGCGCAAGAAGATCGAACGATGCGCTTCTTACTTACTGATTTTCGATCGACGCAATCAGGATACACCGTTGGAGACAACTCTCAACTTTTTGGATCATTCGCGAAGTTTTTTACCCTCCCCGCGTGTTTTGGAGTCAATGATCATATTCTCATGATTGGTGGTGGTGGATATTCTTACCCAAAATATTTTCTTGAGACGTTTCCAAAACACAAGATTGACGTTGTAGAGATTGACCCAAAACTTACTCAGATTGCAGAAGATCATTTTGAGCTTGATCGCAAGAATCCAAATCTGAAGATTATCAATGAAGATGGGCGAGTTTTTCTCAATCAAAATTCAAAAAAGTATTCCTCCGTTATCATTGATGCTTTTGATACCGACATCATACCTTTTCAGCTTAATACCCAGGAAGCATTTCAAAAAATGCATAACGCAATTGCTACGAATGGACTGCTTATTGTAAATATTCATTCTTCGTTTGATATCGATCAAATCACATTACTCGATGCTGAATTCAAAACTCTTCGCACTGTTTTTTCGAAAGTTGAAATATATCAAGTTAACCCATCGCATGAATATTCTGAAAAACAAGGATTTATCATTGTTGGGTATAAAGGATATCCGAAGGTTGAAACAAATTGCTTGGTTTCTGATGAAGGGTTATTTGAAAATAAAATCGAACATCAAGAAAAAGCAGGGGTGCCGATTTTCACCGATTCATTTGCCCCAGTTGAGTATTATTTGATGAAGGGAAACTAACACGATGAAATCCACCCGTGAACAAAATCTGGTGGAGATGCCGGGAGTCGAACCCGGGTCCGCAAAGGCACGATGAAAAATGTTTAGCAAGAGTTAGTATATCTTTGCCTCTAGCCTGAAATGGGGAATATACAAACCATTCCTCAAGCTGTCGATTTTAATACTTGTCGGATCCCAAAACAGATCGAGAACTGAGATCAGGATCGTACCCCGAAGGTTGTACCCCAAAGAACTATCGGAGGTTATTCTAAGGGAATAGCTAATATGCGCTTATGCATTTAAGGTCGCATACTGACGTGCACCGGTGAGGGTAGCAAAATCAGCTGCAGCACCATCGAGACCAGCTCGAATGCCAGCTTTCAAACTAGCTACTGCATTCTCAAATTTTGAGTTTGCAGATAGTTTTCCATTTAACGCATAGGTGCGCTCTTGCCATTTATCAAAGTGCATATCTTCACGTCGAAACCTTGTCATCCCCTATTGAGATATTCTTTCATTTCTTGTTTTGACTTTCTTTTCACATCTTCAGCTCGTTCGAGCTTCTTCTTAGCAATCTCTCCGCGTCCTTTGGCCAATGCCAAGGATAGCTTGATGTGACGACCCTTAGTATAACATGAGACCGGTACTAATGTCAATCGTCCCCCGGTCTTGAGTTTTATTTGTATTTTCTCAATTTCCTTCTTGTGAAGGAGGAGTTTGCGCTGTCTGGTCGCAAAATACTCTTTTGGACGAGCAAATTGATAGATCGATATTTCAGCATTTATCAGATACATTTCTTGTCCGATAATTTTTCCAAATGCCGTCTCGAGTTTGAGGTTTCCATTTCGAATAGATTTGACTTCAGCACCATTTAAGACTATCCCTACTTCAAAGGTATCGATGGCTTCGTAGTCTCTTTTGTAGAAGCGATTTACTATTCTCATACGTACGATTATACAACGTGAATACTGCTGTAAACACTTATATGAAGTTTGGATTGTCTCAAGTAAAGAATTGACAATCATATTTATATTTGTTATAAATAGATGATTTTAGTTATAAATGGTTAGTTTTAATATATATGAAACATTTAGATAAACAGATCATCTCAACTGAGGAGGCTTGTCATTTGCTGGGATTAAGTAGGCAAACTTTATATAAATTAACCGAACGAGGAGAAATTCCTGGGAAAAAAATTGGCAATAAGTATAAATTCGATAAAAATCAATTATTGGAATATCTACAAAACAATAACGAATATAAAACTTGGGAAATAAAAGGGGATTTTGCGACAGCAGGAATAAAGAAAATGGCCAAACGAACGTTTCAAGAGCTCGCTTCAAACATTGAAGAGTTGATCGTCAATTCATATGATGCTGATGCAACAGTTGTACAGGTAATTATAAATAATGATAAAAAAACAATTAGCATAATTGATGATGGAGGTGGAATGGACGAACAATCTTTGAGTGATTACGTGATATATGGGGAAAGTAAAAAAGTGTCGGCATATCGTTCTCCAAAATTTGGTAGATCCCCAATAGGTGAATATGGCATGGGTGGAAAATTAGCAATAACAAATATTTGCAACAACTGCAAAATTATCACTCGAAAAAATGGAAAAGAACATATATTCAACATGAATAGGTCAAAGCTTAACAAAGCAAAATATGTTAGTGAAATTAAAAGCAAAGTATTAACAAGGGCTTGTTCAAGCGATCTATATGGTACACAAATATATATGGAGCAGTTATTTGCAAAACATATTGATTGCGAAAGGCTACTAGAGAGATTTTCAACAAAAATGCCAATTAGTCAAAATTTTCAGATCATCTTAATTGTGATCAAAAATGGCGATGAAACAAAAATGAAAGTGCTTGAGCCAGTGTTTGAATATGTAAAAAAATTTGAGTTCAGTGAAGAAAAAAGTTTACTTGGAAAGGTCAAAATGACAATTTATTTTACCAAGGAACCAATACCTCAAACAAAGCAGGGTATATGGACTCGAGTTAATGGCAGAATAGTCAATGAAAAAGCCGAATGGTTTGATTTATTTCGTGCAACTTCTGGAACAAGATATAGGTATAGGCTTTATGGTTATGGAGAAGCTGATGGATTAAAAAACTTTGTTACATTTGCAAAAAATGACTTCATTGATTGTCCAGAATATCGCGAATATTTAGACTTTGGACACAAAAATATTCTCAAAGTACAAAATACTTTATTGCGAGAAGATGAAGATAGTAAAAAAAATAGCGATAGAAATCTAATTAAGGAAGTTGAAAAAGAAATAAATGATATTGTTTCAAAGCTTGACAATCCATTGGTTATTGGAAACTTAGAAAGCAAGATTAAAAAAGAATTTACAAAAGAAATAGAGGATGCACCAGAAACTCCATATCCAAATATTGACGCCGTTGAAAACGAAGCAAAAAAAGTTGCCACAATTGTAAAAAGAGGGAAGGATAAAAGAGAAAGAAGAAATCAAAACCTTTCATCTGGTGAAAAAGCAACGTACTCAGGAAAAAACTACAGTCTGAATACTGTCGATTTATCCGAGACTGGAGATTTAGTTAAATTTGTTAAAGAAAAAAATTCTATTGAAATAAATGAGAAACATAATTTCTATATTCACGCTTCTAAGGGAAACTATTTAGATAGTCTTGTTAGAGATCTTGCTTTTACAGAAATTGCGCATGATTATAGCGAAGGAAATATAATTATCTTTAATACAGTTTTTAATGAATTGGCAAGAATTTCTACAAAAATGATAAAAAAGATTATTTAGACTAATAGTTCTCATGTTTGATGATAAATAAAGACGACGACATCGAAATCGTTTTGAGTATATCTCCAAAAAGTATTCGTTTGCTTAAATTGAATAATATTTATTCAATTAATGATTTGGAAAATATTGATAAAGAAACTACGTTAAAAAATATTGAGGGTTTTGGATCAAAGTCTTTCAAAGAGTTGGAGAATGAATACCAACAAGTTTTTAATAAGCCTTTATTCAAATCTGTAAAGGTTAAAGATCGCCAATTATTAATTGAGGATGTTTTAGAGTCAGAAGGGCTAGATAAATCTAAGTTTCAACTCAATACTTTAGTAAAGAAAAAAAGAAAATTAAATATTAAATTTGTTAAAAAACTAATAAGGGTAAAAAGACTTTACAATCAATTAAAAACGCTTCAATTAGTTGCAAATAAACTGGGTATTTCTCGCGAGAGAGTAAGGCAATTGCTCAATAGAGGAGCAAGTTATAATTTATACAAATATCAACCAACAAGATTGAAAGTATTTGAAAAATTAATTGAACAGATTAGTAGAGAGAGATTAATTCAAGAAATTGAAGATGACAAAACCATTCACGAGATTTGTTCATTATTTGAAATTGAAGTATATCAATATCTAAAACTACTTCAATTTTATAAAATCGAATCACTAGATCATCGTCTCGATGCAAAAAAAAGGAAATATATTAATAAATACATGGGAATAGTTGATATTCTTGGTCATCACCCATCCACAACAGAACTAAATACAAAATCTGATTGGAGGAATACGTGGCATGGTATTGCTTGGTTCTGGGGGAGTGTAGAAAAATTTAGACGGAGTTATGGGATTGTAATAAGTCCAATGAAAATCCACCCAAACACTTTAAAGGCGTGGCAACAAAATCTTAAAAGTAGAAAACAAATTAAGCAAGATAAAATTAAAAGTATTTTGCTGTTACTAAAAAGCGCAAAGATGATGCATTCAAAAGAAATTGCTAGTACTATAGGTTGCTGCCACGCTTCAACAAGTCTCTATTTGAAAGAGTTATTTGATACGAAATTAATTAAAAAAAACAGATTTGGACGGAAGATTTTCTTCAGCCTACTTAGTTAAATTTCACTTCTTTATCGGCGTAAACGTCTTTCCATCACCTTCAAGATTCAAGACATTCACAATATCACTACTGGTTGGAAGTACATATTTCGTATTATTTTTTAAGACTGATTCGGATACTCTCAGACGTTCCCAAGCTTGTGCTTTTTGATCAAAGTATTTATTTGCAGCTTCTGCGACTCTTTGAATAGCTCCTGCTTCAGCATCAGCGCGAAGTATCTTTGCCTGAGCATCTCCTTGTGCTTTAAGAATTTCTGCATTCTTTTGACCTTCCGCTTGAGTGATATCACTCTGCTTGATTCCCTCAGCCTGCAAAATATGTGCACGTTTTTCACGCTCTGCTTTCATCTGCAGACTCATGGCATCGGTAATTTCTGGCGGTGGATCAATTTTCTGCACTTCGACACGGGTTACTTTGACACCCCATCCATTGGTCGCCTCATCAAGCACTAATCGAAGATTTGTGTTGATATGGTCTCTTGCAGTAAGTGTCTCGTCAAGTGTTTTGTCTCCGACGATATTGCGCAAATTAGTCTGCGCAAGGGTTGTCGCAGCATTGCCAAAGTCTTCAACTTCAAATTCTGCTTTCACTGGGTCTACGATTTTGTAATAAATGACGGCATCAACGGTCACTGAGACATTGTCTTTAGTGATAACTTTTTGCGGATCAACATTTATCACGCGCTCACGCATATCGACCTTTATCATTGATTCGATGTATGGCATGACAAGGTTGAGTCCGGGGTCAGCAAGTGCTTTATACTTTCCCAAACGAAGAACAATCCCCCGCTCTTGTTGCTGGACAATTTTGACTGAAGCAAATAACGTAACAACGGCGAGTATGAATAGGACAACTAAAAACGGCATATATATAAATAAATTAATAACTTTATTCAACCTTCAAGGTCACTCCGCTCACTGAAATAATTTTGATTTTCTTTCCTTTTGCTATCACTTTGTCAGCCTCTGCTCTCCAAATCTCTCCCTCATATTTGATCTGTCCTGGTACGTCAGGGTTGATTGGCTCAACGACCATTCCTTGCTTTCCGATGATTGAGTCGATATTTGTTTTGCTCGTTGTGACATGAAGCGCTTGTTTGATCATTTTACGACCAAAAAATACGTACCCTAAAATAAGGACAATAATAGTACTGACCGCTCCCATCATGGAGCCAGTGAGCATTCCTATTCCACCACCAATAATAAATACAATTCCAATAATGAGTAGTTCAAATCCAGTCGCAGCACCAAGGATGATTTCGACAATAATTGCAAGAATACCGAGAATAATGAGAGTGGTAAACTGATTCAGGCTGTCAAACATGGATATAGTATACTCTAAAAAGTTCTATTACCGCAACTTAATATTTCTGTGGTGTCGTATAATACAAATATGTTTGCCACATTCAAACAATTGTTCATATTACTTACCCCAGCTCAAAAAAATCAGCATAACATCATTATGACTACAGTAGTATCGCAGAGAATAATTCTTCATATCTATTGGAAATTTCATCCCAAGAATACATTGCTTCTGCTCTGTTCTTTGCCTTGACTTTGAATGTCTCGTATTTATGTCTATCTTGGGTAATACTGTTAATTATAGCTGTGAGAGATGTAAATGAATTTTTTAGAGAATAATATTTCCCTCCACTTCCCAAAATGCTTCTAGTTGTTGGATGGTCGTTTGCAATAATGAGGCAGCCCAAACCCATGGCCTCAATCAATGAAGGATGCGAACCTCCTGATCTTTTTGTTTCAATATATGCTCGAGACTTTGAGACGAGTTCGATCAAATCTGCTTGTGGTATAAAATCGGTGAAAATCAGACTACTAATCTTTTTATTGTAATGAAATATTTTTTTTTGATACTCTAAATCATAGTGATCTCCACCAATAATTACGCAAGGAAAATTATATTTATTTATTGAGAGCACATCTAATAATTCCTCTAAATTATTATCTGGCACCAAACGTCCGACCCACACAATATAGTTATTTTTCTTGAGATTGTATTTTTCTTGTATCTTTTTATCTTTCCCTGTTCTATTTAAAAATCCGTTTGGGATATATCTTATTTTTTTGGTATATCTCTTCAGGATATAATCTTGAGCATATGACGTGTCAGTAATTGTACAATTCGGTAAAAACAAAGCGAGAAATTCAGACAGTAATAGATATATTTTCCCAAAAAGCCCCCATTTTTTTCTTTTCCAATCAAGGCCATCAATATGAACAATTGTTTTGATACCAAAAAGTCGAGGTAATATACTAAAAGGAGCACTTCCCACACCAAGGTAAAGGATTACATCAACGTTTCGATAAAAACACGCATGTACTGTTGAAAACAAACTATGGAAAAAAGTTTCAAAATATTTGTTTTTTGGAGATCGAATATGAACAAGTCCAATACCATAATGATATTTTTTATTGTTCTGCACATATCCAGTACGGCAATATACTTTCATTTCATAACCGCGTTTGACAAGATGTATTGAAAGTTGTTCTGCAAGTGTTTCGAAGCCACTATAGGGAACGGGTATACCTCTGACTCCGATTATTCCTACTCGCTGCATAGACTACTAAGTTATAATATCACCGTAGCATTTACAAGTTCTCCTCTTCGTAATGAAAAAAAGAATTTTGGTCACTGGTGCTGCGGGATTTATCGGAAGTCATCTTGTTGATCTTTTGGTTAAAGATGGATATGATGTCCATTCTATTGATGACTTATCGGGTGGTTTTCGTGAAAATCTCAATTTAAAAACCCATTTTCAGAAACTCGACCTGAGAGACTTAAAAAAAACTACTCAATACATTAAAAAAATCTGTCCCCAATTGATCTATCATTTAGCTGCCGATGCAACCGAAGGAAGAAGTCAGTTTACTCCCATAAACTGCACCGAAAGAAATTACAATGCATATCTAAATCTTTTGATACCAGCCATCAATAATGGATTAAAAAAAATCATCCTCACCAGTTCAATGAGCGTTTATGGATCTCAAAGGCCTCCATTTGTAGAGACCATGCCACGTCAACCAGAAGATATATATGGCCTTGCAAAAACCTCAATGGAAAAAGCAACTGAAATTCTTAGCAAAGTATACAAATTCAAATATGTGATTATCAGACCACACAATGTGTATGGTCCAAAACAAAATATGTCTGATCCATATCGAAATGTTATCGCAATTTTTATTAATCGCCTCCTGCAAAACAAATATTTTTATATATATGGTGACGGCAAACAAAAACGAGCATTTACCCATATTGACGATTGTGCAAAATATCTCAAAAAAGCAGCGTTTATCGATAGGGCTGAAGGTGAAATCATCAATATTGGCCCAACTCAAGAATATAGCATAAATCAACTAGCTGACAATGTACTCAGAGCTTTCTTTCTTGGGAAAAAAATCCCCGATAAATATCAACCTCACTATCAACCTGAGCGGCCACTAGAAATCAAAAATGCATGGTGCTCAGTCGAAAAGGCAAAAATAATACTTGGATATAAAACAACTGTTCCCTTATTTGAAGGGGTGCAAAAAACTATTGAGTGGGCGAGGAAAAAAGGTCCACAAAAATTTGAATATTTACCATCTGTCGAAGTAAGCAATGAAGAATTTCCAAAAGTGTGGAAGCAAAAATTATTGTAAAATTTTTTTGTATATTTTCACTGTTTCATCGGCTGTTTTTTGCCAAGAATATTTTTTAACGACTGCTCTCCTCAACATTTGTTGTTTTGGTGTCTGAGAAGAAGTCGTTAATTTTTTTAATACTTGTACCAACTCTCCTATTGAATTGGGGTCGACCATCGTCACTGCATTACCACCCACTTCGCATATTGGCGGAATTCGTGATCCAATTACTTTCGCACCAGATTGAAGTGCTTCCAAGACTGGTAGTCCAAAACCCTCATATAATGGTAGATAGATAAACACTTCACACCCGTTATATAACATTGCTAAATCATGATCCGAAACAAATCCCAATATCCTTACCCATGGGGGGACCGAAGATTTGTCAAATCCATGCGGCAAAACTCCTGCAATGACCAATTCGAAATCTGAATAGTGTTCTCTCAACAATCTAACACCTTGTATTATTGCTTCAATATTTTTTTTAGGATTAACACTACTTAAACACAGATAGTATTTCTTTTTTAGGTAAAATTTTTCAATTAAATATTGACTATACTTTTTTTTGGAAATAGTGGTAAATACTGGGTCAGATGCATCGTGGATGACACCTGTCTTATTAGCCATCTTTGGGGAAAACTCTAAGGATTCTTCTTTTACAAACTCTGTCGGTACAATAATTGCATCCGCATTATTTATTGACCATGGAAGTAAGGTAGAAAAAATTATTTGCTCCCTCAATGTGAAAAATTTTGGGTATCTATAAAATGAAAAGTCGTGCACCGTTATCACTGTTTTTGTTGTCTTTAGAAATGGGGATATATAGGTAGAATGAATAATGTCCGCATGGATTTTTCGTGCCATGTTCGGCAATCCAACGCACAATCGATAGAGATTACCTTCATTTTTGTCTCCTGTATAGAGAACAACATCAATATCTCGTCTATCAAATAACGCTTTATATAAATTTTGCACATACCGAGCATTTCCACCCTCTTTTGTGCCGACCATATGTCCATCAAGGATTACTTTCATATTCTTCACGAATAAGTAATGCAATTAAAAAGTATCAAGCTCATACTATATAATATTCTAGCGATGAGCAATGAATCAAAAGTCATAAAAAATATTTCTATAATCATACCAATTTATAATGAGGAGTCATTTCTTAATCGTCAAATTACTCAATTAATTTCCGACTTAAAACATATACATTCCATTCATTATGAAATTCTACTCATTGAAAATGGAAGTACTGACAATACTCTTGAAACTGCTCAATTATTGGCAAAAAATCATAATAGTATCCTAGTGTTACAACTTCCAGATGCCTCGTATGGATTGGCGATTAAAGAAGGTATTAAACGAGCAACTTATAATACTCTTGTGCAATTTGATATCGATCTCATAGATTTAGAATTTCTCAATAAAGCCCTCATTGAGATAAATCAATATGATATTGTTGTTGGTTCGAAGTTGCATAAAAACTCAAAAGACAATAGGCCACTCCCTCGAATTCTCTTATCAAAAATGATAAATTTTCTTATTAGAACACTCCTTCATTATCGCGGGACAGATACACATGGCATCAAGGTGTATAGAAAAACAAAAGTATTTCCATTAATAAAAATTATTAAAGAATCAAATCACTTTTTTGATACTGAAATACTACTTCAAGCTCAAAAAGTTGGTCTTCGTATCGCAGAACTCCCGATCAACTGTGCCGAAATGCGTCAAACTCGTTTTCCTACTACACTTCGCATTTCCCAAGCTTTCAAAGAATTTTGGTATTTAATAAAAAAGTATGCATAGAAGAATACAACTTTATGTCGACGACTATGGTTATAGAAAATCAACAGATCGATTGATAGAAAAATATATCACTCAAAGAAAAATTGTTGGATATGCTGTATTGGCAAATTTTTACCTTCAAACAAACATAAATAAAAAAAAGTCTTTTCTCAATAACCAATCAGTTGGAGTTCATATCAATTTTGTCGAAGGAAAATCAGTATCAGATCCACAAGATATTGCATCACTCGTTGATCGTAATGGACAGTTTTATTCTTTCCCAATATTTTATTTCCGACTTCTTTTTGGATTCATTGAAAAGAAAGAATTAATGACTGAAGCATCGGCTCAAATTGCATTAATTTTGAAAACTGGGGCGGTAATTGATGAAATTAATTCTCATCAGCACACTCATGCGCTATCTCCAGTAGCTGAAATAGTTGAAGACTTGGCAGCAAATAACAACATTCCGAGAGTCCGATCATATCAATTTGTAACTCGAGTGACCACCCGAGCAAAAATCATATTCTCCATATTACAACTACTCAGTTACGTGAGCCATGTGAAATACAATATGCAACTACGACTTCCAATTTCATGGAAAAAAGTTGACAAACCAATATCATTCATGAGCTGGGAGTCACACCATCTTCATTACGAATCATTGCCACCTCAGACGACACTAGTGATTCATCCAAAACTTGGGTTTGACAAAAATCTTAGATATGAAAAAATGCTTTAATAGCAATATGAATATAGTACCCCACGTAAACAAATGGTATCCGAATATAGGAATATTGCATCGAATATTTATTACTCTTCGTTGGCTGAGCACTCCATATCAACAAATAATCTCATTTGTACCAAAGCACAGTAATGTTCTTGATATCGGCTGTTCCCATGGATTGCTTGCTGCCGTATTGTTTGAAAACAATCACATCAGCAGGTATACCGGATTGGATCCTTCAAAAAAAAAGCTTGTCATTGCTCAACAATTAAAGGATCTACTTCCTGCAACACACTTTGCACAATGCACATTTGAAGATTATAGTGATCAAATTACTGAAAATATTATTACAATAATTGATGTTTTTTATCTGCTGCCAGATGGAGAAGTTCAGAAGATATTAAATAAAATACATTTAAAGTCAAGTAAAAAAACAGTTCTTATTGTTAACACAATTGACAAAAACAGCAGTTTTGGCTATTTTTTTGATTTATTTCAAGAAATCATAATGACTCATGTTTTGAAGCTGACTCATTCAAAATACAACTCATTTTTTTATCGAACAGGACAAGAATTTGAACAAATATTTCATAGATCTGGATACAAAATAGTAAATGAAAAGCAAATTAAGAAATTACTTTATCCCTATAGACTTTTTGTGCTGGAAAAACGCTCATCAAAATCATGAAAAAACTAACTGTGCTTCTTCTTAACCCCCCATACTCTGAGCCAATTCTTCGAGATAATTATTGTTGTTTTACTTCAAAAACTGGCTATCTCTGGCCGCCAGTCGACCTGCTCTATATTTCAGGAGTGCTCACCCACAAAAGTATTGCGTTGTCGGTAATCGATGCCGTGAGCACAAAAACAAAATGGCAAACCATTGAAGATTGGGTACAAGTTCATCAACCCGATGTGATTATTATGCTAACGGGAACAGTTAGTTTTAAATCTGATTTGAGAGAATTAAAAAACATCATTGCTCAATCCAAAAAAACAAGAGTATATCTTGTGGGGAATACCCCTGTATTTCGTCCAGAATATTTCTTGAAAACATACTCTTTTGTTACAGGAATATTTCACCATTTTTTTGATACGGCGATACTTGACGCAATAGTATATAAAAAGCACAACAGCCCAAGTATCTCTTCACGCTCAAATGGCAAAATCAATTTTGGTAAAGTCAATTATCTGCCGCGATTATCGGAAATAAAAATACCCCATCCACCTCAGCATCATCTCTTTCCCCTCCACACCTATTCGACACCACTCTCAAAACGCCATCCAATAGCAACGATGCTTACTGCATTTGGCTGTCCTTTTACCTGTAAATTTTGCATAGCTAGCGCTTTGGATTTCTATCCACGAAACGTCAAAGATCTTGAGATAGAACTTGATAGTATGAAAAAAAATGGGGTAAAAGAAATTTTCTTCCAAGACTCAACATTCAATAAAAACAATGATCATTTGCAAAAAGTGTGTCGACTTTTGAAAAAAAAGAAATATGATTTCACGTGGAGTGCAAACGTGCATAGCTTCAATCTCACCATAGACAATCTCAACCTTATGAAGTCCGCTGGTTGCCATACCGTACAAATTGGTGTTGAATCGGGAAGTCAAGACATTCTAAACCAATATGCTCCGAGCAAAAGAAAAGAACAACTTGAACGAGTTTTTCACATGTGTAGAAAAGTTGGCATTCGAACACTTGGATACTTTATTATTGGTTTTCCAACCGAAACAAAAGACATTGCCAAAGAAACAATTAATTTTGCATTGTCTCTTAATCCGGATTTTGCATCATTTTCTGTCCTTACGCCAGATTATGGAACGAGACTTTATGATGAAGCTATCAAGAAGAAAATGATAGAAACCAATACAATATCTTTTGATAGTAGTGATGAAGCAGTACTTGATAATAACCTTTTTCCACGTGCTAAGCAAAACCAGATGATTACTTCAGCATATAGACAATTCTATTTACATCCTCGCCGAATTATTACATACATATATAATTATAAAAATTGGCTCATCTATTTAAAAAATGGGATAAAATTATTTAAAAAAAAATTATTGCAATGAAAATTAATCAACTCAATGTCTGGAATAGATTTTTCTCAAAAAATGAACAGCTTGCTCTTGCTGGTCTTGTTCTTGTAGGTATAGTACTTAGGGTAATTAATGCACTCCAAACTCAACTATGGCGAGACGAAGCATATATTATAATTACCGGACAAAACAATACATTCATTGACCTTCTTTTTCAGAATCATTGGGACAAACTACACCCTCCGTTTTATTTCATATTTATTCATTTTTGGCAGATGCTGAGTATTGATCCGTTTTTTTTACGACTTCCAAGTATTATTGCAACAGTCGCGACATTATATCTACTTCCAATCTTAGCAAAAAACCTTTTTCCACGAAATAACTCATTCCCCTTCTTTGTGCTGTTTTTTTATGTTTTTTCCCACACACAAATCTCATTAAATATGGTTGCACGACCGTATCCATTCGTAATTTTAGCGATAACAATTTCTCTCATCATTTTTTTCAATATTCTTGATGCTCATAAATTCTCATTAAAAAATACGGTTCTTTTTGGTATCACCAATCTCCTAATATTTTTTATAGATTACAGTGGTATATGGCTTATTTTGAGTTATGGAATATTTGGGATTATATTTATTGCGGTATATTATAAAAAAAATAAATCAAAAACTCTTCATATTACATATGCTCTTTTTTCAACTGGGATATTTTGTTTGATTTGGCTACCAATTTTCATAAAAAACCTCAAATATAATCTTAATTTTGCCCATCGTACACTTGAGACAAGCTTCACAGAAGGTACATATTTTGATTCAACCATTTGGAGACTCCCGTTTTTTTCTGGGATAATCGCAAAGGAGTCAGATTTTTTGGTAGGTTTCTTCCAGTGGCATGCAATGCAACTTGCAGTTGTGTTTGTTTCCATCGGCCTCTTTGGTTTAATATTAATATTTGCCAGACAAAGACTAAAAGGTAGTTTTATTCTGGTTGCAACTCTATTCCCGCTGATTATTACCTTTATTTATAGCATTTATGCTTATGTAATCTTTCATGGTAGATTTCTTTTAACTTTTAACTATTTCATTATCTTCGGCTACACATTTATTTCCTTTATTATTTATAAATACTTTAGATATTTTATTTTCATAATTTTATTTTTTTTGGTTGTTAATTTCTTTTCAAACTTTCCAGGACTTCATTACGTCGATCCGCCATATGATTGGAAAAAGATTACATTTCTTTTACATGAACAGGGAAAAAAATCTGAAGAAACAATTATTGTTACGACAAGCGAACCCCATATGTTTGCCCCTGTTCAACTTTATGAGCAGTTTACACCAATAAGAAATGTACGCGTTATAAATATCTCTGAAGCATTATCACCATACTATCAAAAAAACCTCAAGAGGATCTTTCTTCTTGATATCGATAAAACTGAAAAATCTATAAGCACCATACAAAAATTACAAGAATTTTATAACTGCACTCCCAAACAAATTGAGGTTGATGACTATATTTATTATGTAGAATGCACACCAGATGAATAATAATTCCAAACTAAATCTATTCTTTATTACTGAAAGTATACGACCAACATTAACAGGAATTGGTTTCTACGCCCGTTCATTTATCAATACTCTGTTGGAAACAAATAAATCTTCGTTTTCCTATTCATTTATTGACTATAAATCGACAGACTACAACTCACAACACTTGCTTCTTTTACGAAATTTCTTTTTTAAAATGAAAATATATCTATGGCACAATTACTTGCCACTCCGCTTAAGATTTTATAAATTTAACTACATATTCAACTTCAATTCCATTCCACATCTCATTCCTTATGCTCAAAAAGAGGTTTATTTTGTGCACGATATCTCACTCGACCTCTATCCCTCAACGCACCCCTTATTAAGATTTGTCGTTCATAAACTCCTCTTTAAGAGGAGCCTCAACCAAGCACATATCATTGTAGTTAACTCAAAAAGCACAAAAAATGATCTTATTACTTATTACAACATTCTTCCAAAAAAAATATTCATTGTGTCATATGCATACAAAAAATTTGTTGGCCCAGAAAAAAATCCCAACTTCAATATCAACAGACCATTTATCCTAAATATAAATACACTTGAGCCAAGAAAAAATATCGTTCGACTTCTCAAAGCATTTGAGGAATTGAAAAATTCAAGCTCGATTCCACATAAACTTGTAATATGTGGCAAGAAAGGCTGGAAATATCAAAACATATTTACTTATTTAAACAGTATGAAACACAAAAATGATGTAATCATGATGGGGTATATTTCTGAAAATGAGAAAAAATACTTATTAAAGCGCGCAGATTTTTTTGTGTACCCATCTTTATATGAAGGGTATGGAATCCCCGTTGTCGAAGCTATGTCATATAGATGCCCAGTTATTTGCAGCAAAACCTCAAACCTTGCCTCACTTGGAAAAGATTGCGCGCTTCTCATTGATCCAAAAAATACTGCTGATTTACGCAAAGCCATGCAACAGTTAATTCAAGATGGTAATTTAAAAATGCAAATGCGACAAAATGGAATTAAAAAAACGAATCAAAAACATATGGCAATCCAGTATGAAAGTCAAATACGCTCATTAAGTCATTTCCTACAAATATATGATTAGTCGCATTAAGAATTCATGTATTTTTGGAATCTTTGCACTTGGCTTCATTCCATCAATATATCTTGGATTTATCTATACGCATATAATCGTAAAAATACTCATACTGTTGTTGGTTATTACTCATCTTTTTGATCGAAATAAATCATTAACCCATAGGCTCACAAATAAACACAACTTTGTTTTTTTTGTTTTATTTCTTTCTCAAAGTGCTTCAATTATTTATAGCAAGTATCCAATGATCTTTTTTGATCAATATAAAGATGTGTTTATTGCTATGATTTTTTATTTCATTCTCGCCACAACAAAAGATCTAAGCAACGAGACTACTCAAATTAAACTACTCCTCTTGTTCATGTTGTCGCTATCGATTAATGTTTTTCTTAAAATATTTCTTCTGTTTTCACCCATTGTTTTTTTTCAAATTTTTAGTTTATTATTCCATCCTGGATTGTTAGAGCATATACAAATGAATCTTCAACGCGGAAGAATATATTTAGACACGTACGATGAAGCCTTTGTCCCATTCATTTCATATCTCTATGTTGCTTATAAAAATGTTCGAATAAGATCATCTTTACTCCTTCTTATTCCTGTCATTATTGTTTCTATTGCTTCAAACTTTCGTACCAGGTTTATCATGCTCATATTTAGTTTATTAGGGTCGTCTATTATTCTTAAAAAGAACATAAAGCAATATGTTGTGTTCGTTCTCCCACTCGTAATAATTGTTTCATTTCTAACTTTTTTATATGTATCTCACACAACTGGAAATACTCTTATCGATCGTTTTTTATTATCCAATGAGATAGAAGATGTGAACTCGTTGATGTCAAGAATAGATAAGGCAAAAGTAGCAATTGAAATTGGAGCATCATCTCCAGTTGTCGGCGTTGGACTTGGACAAATGCAAGATTATCTTCCGACTATAAATTCACTTAATACCACAACAAGTAATCCCCAACAAAAAACTCTCATATATGATACTCAACTGCCGCATAATGTGTTTTTACAGATGTTTGCTGAGACTGGTTTGTTTGGATTAATATCATTTATATTATTACTCGCTTTATTTGTTCAGAATGATATTAAAGCATTGAGAGAAGATGAAGTGTATACCCACACGATTATTGTCTCGTTCTGGACCTTATTTATATACTCGCTCTTTAATCCAACATACAATTTCGGGTATATTTTGTTGTTTTGGAGTCTTCGGGGATTAATTCTGAATGCCCAGCTCAGTCCGCACATCTTGCGCAAGTCTACCCGTTAGATTATCAAATAAGGCCTTTCTAACAGTGTAGTATGATGGATTCGGCTGAGGATCGGTGTGATCGCCACGCCACAATGTCGCATCAGGATCGGTCAAATTTTCCGAATGTCGATACCATGTCCCATCCTTAAAGTCGTTTGAGCCATCATTAAATCCCCAGAAAGTGATGCTGTTGCATTTACCCGATGCAAGAGCCTCACGAGTAAATTGCCTAAAAACAATATCTTGATGCGTATACCTAACAGCTTCTTTTTGCGCCCACGAAGCTATTTCCTGCTCAGTAGCGCCAACAGAGAGTAAATTTGTACCATGCGTGGTCTCCATATTGACATCAAGCTCGGTGACAACAGAATTAAATGGCGCCCCTGAAAAAGTATTATAAATATCTCCTTGTCGTGGAAGCGGACTATATGAATTTTGTTGTACATGACCTTCTCTCCCTGCTCGCACTCCCCGTTCTGGAGGCATAAGACTCATAACTGTGTTTGTTCTGTTGGTAAAGGTCCCGTTTGATCTATGGTTATCTGTTTCGTTTAAATTTTGCAATGAGTTTGGCGCAAGATTATCTACCTCATCACTTATGTGTCGGATATAACCCCATCCGTGCTGAGAGTATAAAAAATCATTCCTTTCAGGCTCTGGTCCTGGTTCGCCCGCAAGATTGTATTCAAATTGTATTTTCTCTCCCGTTTCTTGTTCATATCTCATTCTTTCTCCTTCAAAGAAAGTTGTTGCTCTAGTTAAATAATCATCAAGTTGTGTAAGTTGTGCTGCCGCTGACATTCCGTTCAGTTCTCCAGGTTGATCACTTCCAAGTCCGGCAATACGAATCTTTCGAAGTCCTGCTTCTTTAATGGCGTATCTCAGCTGATGCCCTTCGTGTGTGAATTTCCATTCCTGTGGTATCACCGTGTCTGCCCATGACGATGTCACAACGCCTAAGTTAAAATCATGAAGGTCAATGAGATAGTTTACACCCGAGTCAAGTGGGACTCCAATATCAACCCCGGCATGCTCACCAAGTGTTCCAAGACTTGCTCGCTGCCAACGTAATTCTTTTGTTGTCGCATCTGGATATGCAATCTGTAGTGGTGTACCATCTGCAGTAAGTGTTGCGACAAAGTCTCTTCCGAATCTGTCGGTGAAACCTTCCACAGTGACTCTCTCATCTTCAATAATTGAGTCGACGAGTTGTTGCCTTGTTGTTTCATCAGGATGAAATACGTTTCTTCCCCCAAAACGTTCCAGCTCCTTTTTTGTACTTGCATCTTCTGGAGGTTTTACCCACTCTCCTGTTGCGGCAAAATATACCCATTCCTGTGTCACAATTTCTTTTGTATGAGGAGCCTCTGGAGAAGTACCTTCTGCCGTTGGCAATGCCAAATTAAGAGTCCCGCTTAATTCTTGAGTGTTGGTCAGTTCGCCAGAACTTAGAATAGTTGGCTCTTCCTCGGCTCGTTCTTCATAAACAACTGCTTTATATTGTGGCGCTCCGCTTGACTCGTCCCTTCTATATACTATGCGCTGAACGCTCGAAGGTATTAATTTCTGTGCAAATTGTGGTCCAGATTTATCACCAGCAATAAATACTCCAGTTTGTGGAAGTGCTTCTATTTCTTGCGTTAGATCAATAACCTTACTCCCATTAAGTGCTGTTGTCTGATTTGATATAACTTTTGCCTCTTCTCCATATGCGGCAACCAATCCCCCTTGCTCGACAAAGCCATTTCCAATAACCTTCAGCCCATCGTTATTATTTGAAAATCGTGTTACTGCAAAAAGCCGATCGGACGTTTCATTTTCAAAAAGACTAATCACATCTATGTCGCCAGTTTCGGGATTTACTCGTCGATAGAACATACACGGGGTCGCTTCTCCGGTGACTGTACATATATCAAATGAGCCGCTTGCAGCCTCATCACTGATTGTCGACTCGTATGCAGAAAGTGCTACACTTGTTCTCCATGAATCGAGAGGATTTGCCGCAAAGACTGACTCTGGATGTGGTATTTTAACTCCTTTTTCTGTAATCGTTGGGATCGTCTCACCCCATGCAGTTACTGCTGCAGACAAGAGATCTGTTGTTCCACCGAAGCCATCATAAATACCTCCAAATGCTTCCGTGTCAAATGCTACTGTGCCGCTTGAGGGAAGTTCTGCCGGAGTTTGATAATGCTCTTGTACTACATCGGGAACGAGGGCAGGATTTGCTTCGAAATCTGCCTGAGTCACAACACGCGTCTTTCCAATGTCATTTGCTGTTACTTCAT
>Ga0210043_1001219_pt1 | contig 22979 bp, 24 predicted proteins | sample CryGeymet201501t_FD_183990 | JGI IMG/M metagenome (GOLD analysis project Ga0210043, IMG submission 183990) | Groundwater microbial communities from Crystal Geyser aquifers in Utah, USA - Crystal Geyser metaG 2015-01t (SPAdes) (version 2) | ecosystem: Environmental > Aquatic > Deep subsurface >... | reverse complement strand
GACCTTGACGAGATTGTATTTGAGATTAACAATAGACCTAGAAAATGCTTGGGATATTACACACCCCAAGAAGCATTTGAGAAAGAATTAAAAGTTATTGGTGAGCGGATTCCAAATCGAATGTAGGAAACCTAGATCCAAAACCGGCTGCTGTTATAATAGCTCGTTTGATTTTTCTGTCTGACATAAATTAACTTTCTTACTATTTATGTCATTCTACAACAAACCACTTGAATTTTTAAATATTATGAAAAAATTAGTTCAAAATCAGCAAGACTTTGAAAAGTACGTCCGAGAAAATAAGATTGAAGAAGAGAGACTTAAATATATTTTTGAGTCTAAATTTAGTATAAAATCACCTCAGTCATACTTAGATCAAATAAATTGGCAAAATGATGAAGATCCACTGAAACTAATGGTCATCCCAAATATTTTAGAACAAGAAGTTAAAGAGTATGAAGTAACTGATCCGATTGGAGATCAACCAAATTTAGCTACTAAAAACTTAGTTCATCGATACTCAGACCGAGTCTTACTTCTTCTAACAAATAACTGTCAGATAAACTGTCGATTTTGCTTCAGACGAGAGCTTACACACCACTCTACTCCACCTAATCTTGAAAATATTTATAACTATTTATCGTTACATCCTGAAGTAAATGAAGTGATTTTCTCTGGTGGAGATCCATTAACTCTCTCTCCTAAATATTTAACTGAGGTATTTAATAAGCTTAAAACTATCCCCCATATTAAAAAATATCGTTTTCACACTAGAATCCCCGTAGTTAACCCTAATCATATTGATCAAAAATATCTTGATTTTTTTAAACTAATCAATAAAGAAAAACAGTTAACTATTGTACTCCATATAAATCATCATCAGGAGTTAAGTAAAGAGAATATGAAACTATTCAAAAAACTGAGAAAGTCTGCACTTTTATTAAGTCAGACTGTCCTTCTCAAAGGTGTAAATACTAACACTCAGACCCTCTCTGAGTTATTCTCAAACCTTGTTGATCATAATATTAAGCCATATTATCTGCATCATTTAGATCTAGTTAAGGGTACTAATCACTTTAGAGTTTCGATTGAGGAAGGTAAAAAAATTTATAGATCACTCAGAGGCAAAATATCTGGGCAGTGTATCCCTGAATATGTCCTAGATTTACCGGGAGGGAAAGGTAAAGTGCCAGTGATGTGGTTGGAAAAATTTAAAATAAAAAATTCAAAGAAAAATATTAGTTTAAAGCAGTCCTACAAAATAAAAACCTTTAAAGGTGAAATAATTATTTACGAAGACCCTGCAGACTCCCCCACATCACCGCTAGATCTGAAATAACTTGTAGGAGTGGTAGGTAATACCAGCCTGTTTTAACGTACTTTTTATTTTTCATTACCGCCCAAGACAAATATAAAGCGAGTAATAAGGCTCCCATTTTAAAATCTAAAATAAATAATAAAATTAAAGCTAAATACCGAACATAAATCGAAATGACCTTTGGTCTGACAATCCCTGCTTTAATATCTCCCCTAGCAAATCTCATTATCATCACAAAGAAACTTTTAATGCTACTTCGTGGAATCCAAGTAACAATAGCTTTCTGGGCAAAGACGATCTTTACTTTACTTCTTTCCATCTTCTTAGCCAACGCATAATCCTCATTATCACTTAGTTTTTTATCAAACCCGCCCATTTCCTCAAAGACATCTCGTCTAATCATCATTGATCTTGTCGCTGGTAGAAAGTTCTGAGCATTTACTCTGTCTGGCATCACTAGCACATACGGCACCACAGCTTCCTCAAAGGAACCAATTGGATCACTATTATAGTAACCTGCCACAACATCAGCATCGTCAATTTTCTTCTCTAATTCTGCTAGCCATTTACTATCAAGAATACAACCAGCATCTGTTATCGCAATTATGTCATGACTTGCATGATTGATTGCATAATTACGGCCAACACTTCGATTACCTTTTTTCTTTAATATCTTAAAATCAATTCCCAAATTATGAATATCAAAACCATGTTTTATTTCTTTAACTTTATTCAAATTACCCAGTTGTAAATACTCCTTAATTTGATCAACAGTATTGTCCTCTGATCCTCCATCTGCAATCACAACTTCCTCCGGCTTTCTCTCCTGCATTATGATACTACTAAGTAACAACTCAATATTTTGAGCTTCATTTAAAATAGTAACTATCAGTGAGATCTTATCTTTATCTTTTTTTTCCATATGGTTATTTTATCTCTATCTGCTTTCAATATAATCTACAATTTCTTTTGCAATTGGCGCGGCATCATATGAGCCTTCCTTGGAGGTATCATTTTCATCGCTTTCTACTAATACAGTAATAGCAATCTTGTTAGGAAAATTTTCCTTGCTGGTCTTTGGTTTTAGATATACCATAAACCAGCCATGAGTTGGCCTGTATCCATTTTCATCAGCAGCTCCAAACTCAGCTGTGCCAGTTTTACAAGCCACAGCTCCCTTATCAATCGCATCATCAGGATCTGAAAAACCTTCCGAAACTAAATTTCTTTCAAAAAATGGGAAAGCCGTCCCTCCAGTTGAACAAGCATCAATCATCCCTGAGATAACTAACTTTAGATTTTCACTTTGAATACCTAAGCCTTTGCAATTAACTTTAGTACCTGTAACTAATCTGGGCTGGCACCAAACTCCTTCATTTGCAATTGCCTGTATCAAACCATTTATTTGTAATGGAGAAACTAACACATCACCTTGACCGATGCCCATGTGATAGGTGTTACCAAGATACCATTTCTCTCCAATAACTTCTTCTTTCCACTCTGGGTCTGGAATCAAGCCACGAGATTCAGGTCCAATCTCTAAATTAGCATATTCGCCAAAACCAAAATTCCTCGCCATCTTTGCTAGGTTATCAACCCCAACCCACTCAGCTACTTTATAAAAATATATGTCATTACTTCTAGAAATTGCTTTTCTTAAGTTAACGAGACCTTCAGTCTTGCCAAAATTCCAATAAAACCATGACCTAAACTCAAACTCATCAATTTTCAAAACACCTTCATCCAAGACAGTTGTATCTTTATCAATCTCATGTTCTTCAAGACCTGAAAGTGCTGTAATAAGCTTAAAAACACTCCCTGGAGGGTATGCCCCAGCTATTGCCCTATTAAAAAAGGGCTGATTAGGATCCTCAAAAAATGCGGAGACCTTGTTTCTTCTCTCCTGATCTTTTATTTCATCATCAGAAATTTTTGTAAAAAGATTTGCATCAAAGCTTGGCTTAGTCACCAATGAAAGAATTTCTCCATTACTTGGATTTGAGATTATTACAGTACCTTTCTGATTACCCAAAGCTTCATAAGCTATCTTGTTTAATTCTGGATCTAAAGTGGTATTAATATTATTACCTGCTTGAGAATTGGTAATACTAATACTCCTTTGTTTTTGAGCATTAGCACTTATTTCAAAAACTTGACTACCATCTTTACCCCTAAGTTGATCATCAAAAAACTTCTCAATGCCTAGCTTACCCAGCCAATCATGAGGTCTAAGATCATTTCTATTTTCAATTTCTTCTGCAGTTACTTCGCCGATATATCCGAGAGCATGAGACAAGGAAGGATATAAATATTGTCTACTATGATCTTTAACTACCAGAGCACTAGCAGTAGCTAAATAAAACAAAGCAGAATCTGAGTCAATTGTTTGCAAATTAGAATAGAGTGATTTCGGATTATCAACTAAGCTATATTGGACCTTATTCTTAACTAAAGGCTGACCATATCTATCATAAATAATGCCTCTTTGTGCTTTAAGCGGTAAAGTATAGAAACGATTATCTTCAGATAATTTCTTATAATAATCACCTCGTAATAGTTGGGTATCTATCAATCTAAAAAGCAACAAAGAAAAGAAACTAAAGATAAAGGCTATCAGTAAAACTAATCTAAAAGTTAGTTTCATAAATATTTCTTTTTATAATCAGTCAATAAAAATTTCTGTAATACAAAAACAATTATTAAACTTAATCCTCCATACAATATAATTCGCCAATTAAAATCAATTTTCAAAACTAATGCAAAAGTAAATAAAGCTGGAAAAATGACTGTGATCAGCCTCAACATCTTGTTAAAGATATATTTCTCTAAATACTGATAAATATAACTAAGAAATAAAATAAATAGTGATCCAAGCCACCAGCTGGCTCCCCACATCACCCCCAAAATCAAAGCAGTGTAAACAACCCATGCTAAGCCATAATTAACATCCATATCACTCCAAGACAAAAATAATACTAAAAATAAAACAGGTAGCCCAACATTACTTTCAAAAATTGAGATAATAGTGATAACTAATGTTTTAAGAGCAAAATCCTTCATTTATAGATCTCCACTAAATTGGCTTGATAAAAATCGATATATTGCGACACACCATAAGTCTTCACAGAATCTGAAGGTTGTGAAATTTCTTTACCAATTTGACCAATAAATAAACCCTGCTCAACTCCCACTTGTCCAACAGTATTAATTCTACTTTCTAAAACTGGCTTATCTTCAGAAATAACTTCAGTAAAAATAACTCGCTTACCATCTCCTTTTATTAAACCCTTTATCCCATCACTTGTTTCAGCGACCAATGGAACAAAATCTTTTTGAAAGACGAGATGTAATCTTGAATAATTATCATTCACTTCACTGACCTGACCGACCAATGTTTGAGCGACAAAAATCAAGTCCCCCACTTCTACTCCATCTTTTTTTCCTACTCCGATACTTGGACCTACATGAGATACGACAGGAGAAGTAATGATAATATCTCTTGCCTGTCGATCACTATTCTCTAACAAATTTTTTAAATACTGATTTTCTTTCTCCAGCTCATCTAAATCGCTTAATTGAGCTAGAACTTCACTATATCGATTCTCCAGCATTTGCACTTTTCGAGCAGAATTTATCGATCTCTTCATAATAAAAAAAGGTTTTTCAAAAGAATCAACAAGCTGGTTTGAAGAGACACGGACCGGCTTAACAACCTCTCCAATAAAGTTTTCCAAATATACAGATAAACCAAAGTAATCAAAGATGAAAATTAGAATTACCATCAATAGACCCAATGGGAAAAAATATTCTTTCTTATTTTGATACTTCATATGAAGGATTGGCTACTTTGACAGTTGTTTGTAGTTTTTTTGAAAAGAACTGACTCATTCCAGCTAACTTTGCTCCCTCTCCCCATAATTCCAAACCTCCTTCAATACTATTCATCAGTTGATTTGTCGATATCTTAGAAAAAAACAGTTTAATCTCTTCAAATAATTCCTCTACTCTTCCCAACAAAGGTTCTTGGAAAATTTTTGCATCAATAACTAAAGTTTTTGGTACAAAAGTATAGATATCCTTTCCTCTGACGGTTATCTTTTGCTTGGACTTATTTATAGCAAGTAGGAAATCTTCTCCTACGATTTCTTTTTTTATTTTCTCAGCAGATTGCCAGCTTAATTCTAACTGGTGATTATCTCTAACCACTTTTCTGATGGTTTCAGTAAAAGAACTCGATCCAAACTTTATTGTCCTAGCTTCTGGAATATTAGAACTTATCCCTAAAACTACTTCTGTAGAATCAAAACCAATATCAAATACTAATCCTACATTGGTATTGTAAAAATTCTTCTTTGTAACTATTTTCCAGTTACCATACTTTAAAGCACCCAAAACTTTTTTAATAATTAATTGTTCAACCTGTGTTAAGCCTTCAGGAGATAGATAATGACCAACAAAGTTACTACTAATCTCATTATTTTTTACTAACGATTGTAAAAGATTATTCAAAAAATTAGCAGCTAAATCAAAATTTATAATAGTCCCATGATCAACTAGATGTATTTTTTGGTACTGATTATTACTTAATTCCAAAAATGAAGATTGTTTTGAAGAGATTAGTTTACCTTGCTTGTACAACTTAGTATTCCCACTACCAAAATCTAACAGCAAAATATCTTTATTTGCTGTAAGCTGACCTCGAAAATTAGAGATAAATTTATTAACTATCTTCACAATAGTGAGGATATCATAATCAGACTAAATATAGAAACAAATTTACTTGATTGAATTCAGTAAGTTTCCGGCATCAGCCCATTTGTTTTCTGAGATCAATCCTTCTGCTTGTGTAATTTGATCTAAAGCAGTTTGATTACCTGAGTAAAATTCTTTCATACCACTTATTCTCTCAAGAACCATATCTTCTTTAAGTTCTAGTGCTTTATCCATCATAATATCTTCTAGATCTGGCAATATTTCTTCAAGATAAACAAGCATCTCTTCTTGTACTTCTCTAGTCTTGCCTTTAGCTTCAATATCTTTGAGCTGTTTTAATTGATCTTCATTTAAAAGCAAATCAACGTCAGTCTCAATAAAATCTTCCCAAATTACTTCTTGAAGTTCATCTAAAAAAGCTTCTTTCTCATCATCTTTACCATCACTCACTCCTAGTAAATCAAAGATGTTTTGTGTCTCTAACGATTGATTCCCCAAAGGGTTTTGAGTAGATTCCACAGAGTTATCATCTATAACTGATTCTTGATGATCCTGATTACCGATATTTACCATTCCCTCAGGGTTAGCGTCTGAATCATCCATCTGTAAATCACTTTGATTATCTTCAATATAACCTTTATCTTGGCTTTTTTCTCTCTGGTTCTTCTCCTCTTCTATATCTGCTAGGATATCGTCTAGATCAGCAAAGGAATCTGAAGGTTTAGTCTGAGTACTTGCAGTTGATTGAGGAGCAGCAGGAACACTAAATGGCTGTCCAGATGATGGAGGAGCTGCAACTGGAGGTTGATAGTCATCAACGTGAGATGGGTTATGTGCTTGATTGTTGGGCAGGTTTGTATCTTGCATATTTAAATATAAACTACTTTATTAATTAGTATTTTAATAATAATTCTCTTAAGTATACAACATTGCTTTTTTTTAAGATATACTGGTCATCATTCATGAAGAAAAAAAATCAAACCGTTACTGACTATCCAAAAAAAGCTATCTTTTTCTTATTTTCTCTGATGATTCTGGTAGTCCCCTTTTTCTTTACCTGGGTAAATGAAGAACTATTTGAATTTAACAAAATGATTCTGGTGTATGGCTTTTCAAGCCTAATTGTATCTGCCTGGATCATTAGGATGTTGATTCATAAAAAATTTATATTTAAAAGAACCTATCTAGATATTCCTCTAAGTCTCTTCTTATTATCACAAATCTTATCTACTATATTTTCCATGCATCCTAGAACCTCTCTATTTGGATATTACACTAGATTTCATGGCGGCCTTTTATCTACATTCTCTTACCTTGGACTATATTACGCCTTTGTAAATAATTTTAATAAAAAGCAACTAAAACCTTTCCTTCTGACAATTTTCATCTCAGCATTGGGTGTTAGTGCCTATGCAATACCAGAACACTTTGGTCATTCTCCAAGCTGTTTAATGATTTCTGGTAATTTTGATGTAAATTGCTGGCAACAAAAAGTTCAGGACAGAATCTTTGGTACATTTGGTCAGCCCAACTGGTTAGCTGCTTATGCCATTATGCTTATTCCCATTGGGATATCTTTATTTATTAACAACAGTTTTTCCTTGATTAAAAAGAATGCCACTAAGCACTCAAACATTTTATTTGCTATTACTGTAATGGCTCTTCTAGCTGTTGTTAGTTTCACTAAATCAAGATCTGGATTCTTAGGGCTTGGTATCGGAGGGCTTGTCTATATTATCGGTTTAACTATGCTCTACTTTAGAGACTTCAAAGATAAAAATGTAAAATTGCCTTTTAAACAAATCTCCTTTCTATTTGTTTCTCTAATATTAGTAATTAGTTGGTTTGGATCTCCATTTACTCCTTCTATTCAACATTTAATAAATAGTGGTAACCAAGTTAACACAGTGAGCGAAATACAAGGAAATCAGCCAGTCGCTAATAGACTAGATTTGGGTGGAACTGATTCAGGAGAAATTAGAAAGATTGTCTGGGATGGAGCTTTTGGTGTATGGAAAAGATATCCCCTATTTGGTTCTGGAGTAGAAACCTTTGCATATAGTTATTACAAAGATAGACCAATGGATCACAATCTCGTTTCAGAATGGGATTTTCTTTACAACAAAGCACACAATGAACTATTAAACTTCCTTGCGACAACTGGCATCTTTGGATTATTTTCATATCTATCTCTCTTTTTTGTATTTGGATTTAAAACACTCCAATTTTTTCTTGCTAAAGATGAGAAAAATAAAAAAAGTAAGCAGAAATTACTCACTCTTGGTCTTGTCTCAGGCATACTAGCATTATCAGTTTCAAACTTCTTTGGATTCTCAACTGTAATTGTCTCCACACTAATGTTCCTCTTTTTTGCTTTCTTTGAAATTATTCAAACAAAAGAATCACCTCAGCCAGATAGCATTAAAGTAAAATTAGAATTTTGGGACTATACTTGGATTTCTTCAATTGTTCTAATCACACTATTCTTCTTAGTTCAAATTTTCAATATATGGCAGGCTGATTATATTTTTACAAAAGGCAAGAGACTAATTGAAGCTGGCTATATTTCAGAAGGTGGCCCCTATCTTCAGAAAGCAATTGATTTAAGACCAAATGAAGACTTGTTTTATGATAAATTTGCATCAACTCTTGCAAAGGCAGCTTTAATTTTTGCTGAACAAGAAAAATTTCCAGAAGCACAATCAGCTGCTCAATCGGCAATTATAATGAGCAATACTGCGCAAAGACTAAATCCTGTTCATCTTAATCTGTACAAAACTAGAGCTAACTTATTTATCAATCTGGGCATCTTAGATGCTCAACTCTTAAAAGAAGCAAAAAAAACAGTTAATGATGCATTAGAACTATCTCCAACTGATGCTAAGCTTGTTTTCAATCTTGCGATGATTGAACAGGCTCTTGGTAATAATGATGAAGCCTTCAGACTTTTTAAACAGGCTGTAGATATGAAGGACAACTACGGGACTGCACTAAATAACTTAGCGGAAATGCATCTTAATAAAAAGGAGCCACAACAAGCCCTTGATCAGTATAAAAAGATTCTATTTTACTTTCCGGAAGACAAAGCAACTGAAGACAAAGTTGCAACACTTGAAGCTCAGCTTAGCAGATAATAACCACTTATTTAAAAAAACTTCTTATTAAATATCAGCTGACTTGAAAATCTACTAAGTTGCCTAAACAAGGTATAATATAGTACAGATGAAAATTATTTCAGCACCACATCCAACTCTAAGAGAAAAAGCTATTAATGTAGAACAAGTTGATAAAAAGCTTATTAAATTTATCAATGATCTAGAGTTAACATTAAAACAAAAGGATGATCCAAAAGGGGTTGGACTAGCTGCGCCCCAAGTTGACAAAAAACTAAGAATTTTCACTACTCAGCTTTCTTTAACAGATAATTTTGATGATGAAGCATCACTTCAAATAAAGCATTACATTAACCCCATTATTTCCAAGCATGCTGGTAAGCAAACTTTTGGTGAAAATAAACAAAATCCTCAGCTAGAAGGATGTCTTTCAATCCCCCACATTTATGCGCCAGTACCAAGATGGCAATGGGTTGAACTAGAATATTATATTTTAGAAAATGGCAAACTAGTCCCACAAAAAGAAAAATTTGAAGAGTTCCCTGCCAGGGTAATCCAACATGAAGCAGACCATTTAGATGGGATTCTCTTCACTGACTATGCTTTAGAGTATGACCTTCCAGTATATTTTGAAAACAAAAAAAACGGCAAATTAGAAGAAACTACCAATAAGGCTATTTTAGAAAGTTTATAATATGAAGCCTACTCTTATCTTCTTTGGTTCATTTGGACATTACTCAGCTTTAGTCTTGAGTGAACTACTTCACTCTGACCTTGTTGAAGTAAAGCATGTAGTGACTACTCCACCAGTCATTAGTAAAAAGGGTGAAGAAATCAAAGGAGCTGTTCAAGTACTCGCGGAAGAAAATAACATTGCGGTTACTACACAAATACCACATCTCTTTTCTGATATTAGTCCTGATTTTTCTGCTGACTTTATCATTACAGCAGGGTATGGCAAATTATTACCACCTAAATTGCTCTCAGAATCCAGTATTGCATCATTAAATCTCCACTTTAGCTTATTACCTAAGTACAGAGGTGCTAACCCAGGAGAATGGGCAATCTTAATGGGTGAGAAAGAAACTGGAACAACTGTAATCGAGATGAATGAAGAATTTGATAAAGGTGGGACTATTTCTTCATCAAAAACCCCCATTACTCCTACCGATAATAGAGAAACTCTTTATGAGAAACTATATCTTGATGGTGGGAAAAAATTTCCTCAGGTAATAGTAGATTTTGCAAATAAAAAATTAGTTACAAAACCACAGCCAAAAGATGACTTACCATATGCGACTAAATTTAAAAGAGAATCAGGTTTTATTTCTTGGCAAGCAATTAAAAAAGCCATGAATGGTAATCATGCAAACTTAGATGAAGTTTCCCCGTTACTTGCTAGAATTGCTCAATTACAAAATCTTGACTCTATCCCCCCTTATTATATTGAAATAGCCTCTAGAGCTCTCTATAACTTCCCCTCTCTTTGGACATTAATCTCCACCGCAAAAGGAGAAAAAAGAATGAAAATTCACTCCAGCTTAGTGGAAAATAACAAATTAATTCTGAATGAAGTTCAAATTGAAGGACAGTCTAAAGCCTTGTTTAATCAAGTAAAGAATATCATTTCTCAATAGTATTTCTAATATAATCAATATTTAGATGTATTCATCTAAATTATAAGTATTACTAAAAAACATAGAAATAAATCTTTGAAGCAACAAAAAATCGCCAGAATACTGACGACTTAAGTTTAATTTTTTAAAGTTACCTAACTATTCTGGTTTTGACCAGTGAGTAGTAAGACCTGCTTTTTTAAGCTGTCTTAATACTTTAGTAGGAACTCTAAGTCTTTTCCTAACACCTTCAGCCATAACTGTTACAGTGTGAAGATTATACTTAAACTTCTTTTTAGAACGATTTTTAGCATGGGAAACTTTGTTTCCTATATGTGCTACTCGTGGGTATTTGAATGCGAATCCTGCCATAGATGAGTATTTTACCACTAGAGTCCCCTCTTAGCAAATAGCTTATTGTTGTATATAATGTCCCACATGCTTGAACTACTTACTTCAAACCCATTGGCTTTTATAGTTATCTTTGCGGGCCTTCTTATTTCTATCACTATCCATGAGTTCGCTCATGCCTTTACAGCCGACAAACTTGGTGATCCTACCCCACGTTTTCAAGGTAGAGTTACTCTAGATCCACGCTCTCACCTTGACCCTCTGGGTGTGATTATGATCCTTCTAACTAGGTTTGGTTGGGGTAAACCAGTGGAGTTTGACCCATATAATCTCAAAGAACCAAAGCGAGATGCCGCCATCATCGCCATTGCTGGACCAATCTCTAACCTTATCATAGCTTTTGTAATCTCTATACTTCTCAAGACTGGCCTAATCCCCATCCTTTGGCTAGCAGCTGGCCTCTATCAGGTTTTAATTTTGAATGTCGTTCTTGCAATATTTAACTTAGTTCCTGTTCATCCACTTGATGGCAGTAAAATCGTCATGGCATTTCTACCAGCAGAACAAGCAGTTGAATATGAGAGTTTTATGCATCGCTACGGGATGTTTGTCTTGATTGCTCTAATTTTACCTTGGAATGGTTCCTCACCAATTCACAGCTTAATTTGGCCGATAATTAGTTTTGTGGTGGATTTTCTAATCTAATTCTCTCAAGCATTGGTAATAGACCAGTCAAATCTTTGATCACCTTTGTATTAGGTGGGACCTCTTCTAGCTTTCTGTTTAGCCATACTGGCTGAACTTTATCTATTTTTTCTAACTCTAAAATAATATCGATCCTATCATCAACAATAATAGATCCTGCTGGAATCCAATCAATCACAGCAGCCGAAACCTTATTGGGACTAATTGAAATGAATTTTTGTTCAAAATAGTTATTTATCCCGCTAAGTTCTATTTTCTTCCTTTGCCACTCTTCTACACCTTCGGAATAAATACCCAAAGCATAACTATCTTTCAAATTATTTAACATCGGTATAACTTCGGTAAATAAGCTACCAACAAAAAAGTCAGGATTGTAAATAATTTCCTTAATTTTCTCTGCCTTCTCCCCTAGTTGTTTTTTGGCTTCCTTAAGCCAACCTTCTGGGTCAAATTCGGTACCTTTTATTAAGCTTTCTTGATAGGATTGGCTAACTTTTTCAAATTTTTCCCTAGAAACCCCCAGTTCTTTTTCTACTGCAGGGATCAGATATTTTTTAAAAAAGGTATTAACATCAAATAAGGTGTTATCAATGTCAAAAAGAATTATTTGTTTATCCATATAAGGAAAGTATACTATACAAACCATGTCAGACCTAAAATTTAAATCATTAACCTTAGGGGAACTAAATACTAACTGCTACATTATCTGGGACAAAAATACTCTTGAGGCATGGATCATTGATCCAGCTGATGAAGGCAATCTTATTAGTGAAGAAATCATCAGAGAAGAACTTCAGGTAAAAAAGATTATCCTTACCCATGGCCATTTTGATCATATCCTTGGTTTACTAGAAGTTAAACTTAATTTTCCTAAGGCAAAAATATATTTGCATCAAGAAGACCTCTTCCTTGTTAAAACAGTCCAAAATAGAACTCAACATTGGTTGAAAAGACAAGTAGACCCAGTTCCCCTGCCAGACTCTTTTTATGATGATAGAGACACCCTCAAGCTAGGTAAGAGTGAATTTAAAGTAATCCATACACCTGGTCATACTCCAGGGAGTGTCTCGTTGTATTGTCAGAGTAAAAGGCTGCTTATTAGTGGAGATACGCTTTTCAAAGAAGCTATTGGTAGATCTGATTTTAAATACTCAAATCACCAAGAAATTCTTAAATCATTAAAAAAAATACTAATCTTACCCAAAGAAACTAGAGTTATTTCGGGTCATGGACCTGAAACATTTATTGGAAATGAGACTATGTGGTTAAAAAACCTAACAATCTCTAAGGAAATTGATTAAAAAGTTAAATAATATTAATTGTAGCGTTTACCTTCTACGTAAAAATGAGCAGCCCGTGGGACTGGAGTTTCCTCCACTGTATTTTCAGGAGCAAGCTTAACTGTAGGAGTTAATGAAAATTCCCTCTCCCCAGTTATTGGGGTTGGAACTCTTGAAGGATTAATTAATTCACCTTCAGTAGAATTAGGTTGCTTAGAAATAAGAGACAATAATGTAAACAAGGCTACACTTACAAACATTGGTAGTTTTGTGTCTCTAATTTCTTTCTGCTCTTTAAGATTTGCCATATTAAGTCTCTGATGTTTCACTTATTAAAAAAATGATTTAAAAATATTCTACTCCAAGGTAATTACTTTTATATCAATCATTTACAAAAATATTATACCATAATCAATAACTATGGGATTAAATATGTTTCTAATATGTATTGAAACAATCATAAATCTTTAGTACAAAATTTTAATCTATAATGAGCTATGGATATTGAAACACTCAGATCTTACAAGATCGGCCCCTTTGCAATTTTTGACTTTGTTGTCTCTTAGCTCACGGTATATTTACTTGCCCCATCATCAGTAAAAATAAGTAGGAGATTAAACTATCCTATTACCAAGAACCGGTGGCTTTGGTTAGTCTTACCAATCGGCATACTTAGTCATATCCTTGTTGGAAATATCACTCCACTAACAAAGATGTTTTTAGAGCCAAGTGGGAACCTCTTGGTTAAAGTAATTATTCTCTTTATGACCTATATGGGTCTTAGAAGATTGAGAAAAAATAGAGCTTTTAAACTATCATCTTCAAGATAAGTTGAAACATATTTATGCCTGTTTTTTCCGTAAATCCGGCAAAATTAGGAAAAAAATTCATTTCCCCAAGCCAGGTCTTATTATTTTCATCTGTGAAAAGATCTAAACCAGCAATATCTAAATCAAATACTTCAAGCACTTGATCGACAATTTTTCTCTCTTCACTGCTTAACTCAACTTCTCCTGTTACTTTTACTCCTACATGACGGTCTTCATGTATAACCACTTTTCTAGACACAGCTTTTAGAAATTTGTTATTAAGTATAATTACTCTTATATCTCTAGACAAAGGGCTATATTTTTGAATTATATAGTCATTCTTATTCTTTATTTTTGACTTAACTTCTAAAAACTCAGCGTTTGTCTCAACCAAATGGGAGTCTTTACCAAAAGCTGAGTATCTCTTCTTGATAATCATGGGGAACGCAGCTTCTTTTAACTTACGGTTTAATCTGTAGGTTGAGACATGAGGGATATTTTTATCTGAAAAATAAGCAGCTTGAAAGAGTTTTCCACTATGAAGTGGGAAGTTAACCATAAAATCACCGTTAATAACTCTTGCCCCAGCATCTCTAGCTAGAGTAGCTAATAATCTTACCCAAAAATATTGTTTTACTTTTTCATAGCCACATCTTCTGAAAATTACCACATCATCACTAGTAAACTTAGGGAAGTCCTTGCGACCGACATATACAAGCTTGTTATCTTCAAAGGAAAAGTTCTCATAGAAATATACATAAGGCTTCAAGCCCATTTTTTTAGCTTCGTCTTTAAAACCCAGAGAATAGCCGTCTTGTTTTGTAAAAAAAATTCTTATCTTTTTCATGTAGATTAATATAAAGAAAATAATTATCAAATTATAAATCAAAAAGATAAAGATTAAATTGGATAAATCTTATTTACACCCTCATTATTTTATTTATACTATAAATAAATGTCCCTCCTCTTTTTAACCTCACCAGCAAAAACTCTTGATTTAACTACTTCATGGAAGGACAAAGATATACTTACATCTCTCCCATCTCAACTAAACCAATCGGCAAAGATAGCTACTCATCTAAAAAAATTATCAAAAGAAGAATTGAAGAAAGTCCTATCTGTAAGTGATAACATTGCCCTACTAAACTTTGATAGGTTAAAAGATTGGGACAAGAATCATAGTTTTGAGAACTCAAAACCAGCCCTATTAATGTATGACGGAGCTGTTTTTAAACAAATTGATAAAGATAATTTTGATAAAAAACAACAAACTTATACCCAAAAATATGTACGCATTCTGTCAGGTTTTTATGGACTTCTAAAGCCTTATGATCTAATTCAACCGTATCGCTTAGAAATGAATAATAAAGTTGAAATTAATACTGAGAATTCATTAGTCAAATTTTGGAAAGATGATATTACTGAGTTATTAAATACAGAAATTAAGGAAAATGATATAGAAGCGGTCGTCAACTTAGCTTCAAAAGAATACTCACAATCCATTGATCAAGCTAAACTCTCTTCCCCATTTATTACAATAGATTTCAAAGAAAAAAGAGATGGAAAGTTAAAAACAGTTGCAATTTATGCTAAGCAAGCTAGAGGAGCAATGATTAATTATGCGGTAAAAAATAAAGTTACAGATATTGAAGGGCTAAAAAAAGCTAACTTGAATGGCTATAAATTTAATAACCAAGAAGAAAACAACTTGATCTTCACCAAGTATTCATGATCTAGAATAATTAGCTGATGCAGAAGACTCTCAAGCTTATACCAAACTATTATAAAAAAAGAAAAATTATTAGTTCATTACCGACACGGAGAATTAAATAAGGAAAGAGATGTCAGACTATTCTTTTGTAATTCTCTGGAACAAACTAAAGCTGGAGATATACACCTTTATTTAGTAATAAGAGAGTCAGCTAACCATCTTGAAGTTATTGATTTTAGAGACTATCTACTTAATCACCCAGAAGAAGTTGAATGCCATAACAACGAAAAGATACATACAGCTAAGCTTACTAATAACAATCGCAAAGAATATCTTGTTAAAAAAGGAGTATTTGTTAGAAAAATAATAGAAAAGAGTCGTAAATAACTTAACTACAAATTCAAGAGACTAGTGAACTATGTTGAAACCTATTTTTTAAATAAACCTAAATATTCATATAAAACATAAATTCTATTTCTAGAGGAACCGGTCATTTCCTTAAGCAAATCCAACCGTTCAAAGTCCGTGACTAAAGCATTTGCTGTAACATAACTTACATCAAGAAGTTTTGAGATCTCCCTTACACTCATTTGTGGCTTTGAGTAAAGAAACTCAAGAAGTTTTGAAGCTGACTCCGCCCTTCCCCTTAGGCTTAATGCTTTTTTATTATACTTCTCACGAAGCTTTATTATTTTTTCAAAAGTGTCCACTCCCTTTTTAGATGTCTTAATAACGGCATTTAAGAAAAACTTGAGCCACTGGTTAATACTACCCGTAGTTCTTACAACAGAAAGAGCATCGTAATAAGAACCTTTATTTCTTTCAAAAAAATCAGAAATATAAAGAGTTGGTTTTTTTAAATATTTTTGATCCATAAGTTGTAAAACAATAAGCAAACGCCCAATTCTTCCATTTCCATCTAAAAATGGATGAATACTTTCAAATTGATAATGAGTGATAGCAATCTTTATAAGTAGGGGTATATTTAAATTTTGATTGTGCCAAAATTTCTCTAAATCAGTAAGTAATTGAGGTAGATCATCTTGATGAGGTGGAATGAAGAAGGCATCACTCAAACTAGAGCCACCAATCCAATTCTGGCTAATACGTATTTCCCCTGGTTTTTTATGCCTACCTCTAACCCCCGATAACAACAATTTGTGTGCACTTTTAAGTAATCTCATAGAAAGCGGTAACTCACCCAACTTATTAATAGAAAAACTCATTGCTTTGATATAGTTTTGCACCTCTTCCCAATCATCTCTTGACTCAGGGTTGATTTCATCTTTGGAAAGAAGAGCTTCATCCATTCCTGTTTTTGTTCCCTCAATCCTACTTGAGCTAGTAGCTTCCTTCACCACATGCATTTTAATAAAAAAATCAACATCTGGAACAAGCTGAGAATAAACATTCAGTTCTCCTATCAAACGCATAGCCTCCTCAAGTAATATGTCAACTTCATCATCTTGCCAATGATACGGTTTATTTACCAAAGTAGGTAAATAACTTTTATACTTCATTTGTTGCTGATATTTTCCTTGAAAGGGTTTAATAGTGTTTTCCATATTAAAGATTATAGCACATTTTCTTTAATATGGCTTTTTTTATTAAAGATTCTAAAGGTAAGAATTTATTAAACATTACTGTATTAACCAATTATATATTGCAGGGACTAGCGAACTATGTTGGAACCTATCTTTTATACACTTGATCATGAGTCCCCATATCAAAGAAATAATATTCACTATCTTCAACAAAGAGTAGTCTGAAATCCATTGTCACTGATAAACTCCAAACATCTTTCAAATCTCCCCTTAACTTGTGTAAACGAAGTGATGGATGTTGTGGATTTAATTTAAACAAAGAAAACTGTTTTTTTATTTTTTCAAATAGTCTCTTATCTTTCCTTTGTAGTTGACTCAACTTTTTTTGAAATGAGGAACTAAAGGTAATTTTCTTCATAAATTATTCAAAAACTCATCCACATCATCTACTTCAGCAGCTTTATCTCTCTCTTGAAGAGCTATTTTGTAAGCTTCTTCTGTCCTCTTAGATGCTTCAAAGATCGGATGTTCTACGTCTTTAACATCATTGATGATTAAATTTTTAACATAAGCAGACAAACCCAAACCAAATTTACTTGCTTTAGTTTGTAGATAACCTTGTAATTGAACTGGTAAAGTAACTCTAATTTGAGTGGTTTGTGTTTGCATAAGACTATTATAAGGCTTATTAATGTCTTTTTCAAGGCTTATTTAAGTTTTGTAAGGACTAGTGAACTATCTTAAAATCTATTCAACTTTGACCACAGTCATCATTCCTGCTTCAGCATGCTCTAAAATATGACAGTGACTAACCCACTCCCCCTTATCTAAAGGAACTAACCCAATTTCAACAGTCTCCTTGCTATGAACTAACACAGTATCTCTCCAGTATGGTTCATTGACAGCTACTCCATTTCTACTTAGCACCATAAAGAATTGTCCATGCAGATGCATTGGATGAATCCTTCCGGAAGCATTTTCAAACCTAATTTTATTAAACTGACCAGCTTTTAAAGTAATCGGATCATAATTAGGATATGCCTTATCATTGATTGTCCACTCTAGGCCATATTGTCCTCCCCTACGAGCATTAAGCACATAGGTTTTATCAGCAGGTAAATTTATAGCTTCAGACCAGTCTGGGAAATAGTCAGCAACGGGATATTTAATCTCTTCAACACTTTCAGCTTGTCTTTGAATAACATCACTACTTATCTTAATTTCTAATAAATTATTTCTATTTCTTGTGTAAATATCTTGGATATAGAAAGTTTCTTCCCCACTAGATTCGGGAACTTTAATATCTACATCTAAGCGACTACCCGAAGGCAACTCAAAATTATCTGCAGAGAATGTCTCTTTAACTTTCATTCCATCAACCGCTATCACTTGTGCATCAAGTAAAGAAAAATCAAGCTTATATACACGTGCGTTAGAAGTATTTAAAAACCTTAACCTATTCCTCGAACCAGGTTGCAGAGAAATAGATTTTTTGCTCTGTGAATTAACAGTAATTAAACTCCCCCATCTGCCATCATGTCCAAGATCATGTCTCGTTACAAACCTTGGATCAATTTGACCCTCTTTTGTTAATCTCCAGTCATCTACTACAACCATTTGATCAGTATCATAAAAATCTTCTTTAGGATCTTCTACAATCAAGACACCATATAGACCTCTCTCCATTTGTTCTGCTGTTCTGGAATGGGGATGAAACCAAAAGGTCCCAGCATCTTTAGGGACAAATTCATAAACAAACTTTTCTCCTGGTTTGATTGGATCTTGGGTGACACCAGGTACCCCATCCATTGCATTAGGTACTCTCACTCCATGAAAATGGATAGTCGTTTCTTGTGGAAGATCATTGGTAAAGTTAATCTTTAATCGATCACCTAGTAGAATTCTAATTTCTGGGCCAGGAACTTGACCGTTATAATTCCAAACGGCAGTCTTTATGCCATCAATGAGTTCTATTTCTGATTGGCTTGCTAACAAATCAAACTCAACAACACGACCTGTTTCTTTAGCTGTCTCCGAATATGAATCTTTGAAATTATCTACTAACTTTTCTTTTACTTTTAAATTATCTCTTTGCTCGATTCTTTGACCAACCTGTTGAAAGAAATTATCAAAATACCTGTAACTAAAAAACCCAGCTAGCACTACACAGACCATTGCTAGCTTAAATATTAGCTTTCTTTGTTCGTTAATCATATTCAACATTTTGAATATATTATTTATAAAGTCAATTGGTAAAGTGAAGTAAAACCATGTCTTAATCAAAATAGATCTAATTATAAAAAGCAGGGACTAATGAACTATGTTGGAACCTTATATATGTAAAAACAACACCGCATGAGCTAAGTGTTATTCTTGTAAATTGCTTCGTAGTACCTTGTTGGAAAACATAGATTTCATTTTACCCCAATTCGACACCACCCGATAAAGAACGTAAGCGACAGTAAGAACCTTTGCCCAAACTGGCGCAAAGATGATGATGAAGATGAAAACCACCAAGAGAAAAAGCAGGGACTAGTGAAGGATGTTGGAACCTATCTCCCCAATTTTTCTTCCAATAACACTGCCATTGGTTTATAGCTCAACTGACTATCTTGTAATTGCAAATATTTTTTATGTCGTTCAATTCTATCTTTAATATATTCTGAATTCGTCCCCTCAATCTCCATTTCTCCAGTCCAACCAAAAGCATCGGTTTCTTCTGCACAAAACTCTAAGTCATGTGCGCTATTCTCCCAAACATAACCTTGCTTTTTATCAATACTATAAACTTGTTTGAATCCTAAATCTTCTAATATTTCTCTGCATTGATCTGAATCACCAGAAAATAATGGGGTTTTTCCCTCTAAATACATTGATTTTTTGAACGTAAAATTTGCTTCTGTTTTGATTTCTTGTTTTGTTATGTAAATAACTGCAGGCTTGTTTGCCTGACGCCAATCTCTAATTCTAATTGTTTTTTCTAAGCTATCCCAATTCCCTAGGACTGGCTTGTAATAATAATCGATAAACGAATACTCTTTTATGAGTTCACAACCGAGATCAGCAACTATTTGCTTAAAAGCATTGATATCACTAATACTAAAACGAACTTCTACTTCAAAAGGTTTATTGTTTGTTGAATCTGCCATGCATTAAATTATACGCTAACATTACGATGTTAGGATTTTTAAAAAGAGATGAAAGCTTTTACTTGAGGTGAATCTAGGTTCGATTCCTTCTTGCAGGGACTAGTGAACGATGTTGGAACCTATCTATCTACTTCATCAAGTAGATTAATATCATCAAACGTACATTGATCAACACCAATCTTCATAAAACGATCATATATTTGTAATTGTAAATCCATATCTACTTTTTCTATATGACCATGAACTTTAAAATTAGATGAATGTAATGCCTCTACAAGACTTTGTGTTAACTGTTCTTCTGTTAACCTAGCAAGGTGAGCTACATTAGCTCCCATCAGAGACATTAGTTCAATAATTTTTCTTTGAATAAGCTGTTCATTCATCCATGGTTCAAAATCAGCTTGATTAAATATTGCTCCAATCCTTGCTTTTGAAAAAGTAGTTCTCAATGGCGCAATTAGAGGCAAAATGCTTGTTGTTAACTCAAAATCATCAATTTTATTCTCAGTTAGAATTTTATTAAGATACTTAATTATATCTTTTGAGAATGCCTTTATCTCTATTTCAATCCTACCCTTCCCTTTTATTTTCTCTAAAACTGACTGAAGAGTTGGGTATTCTTTGTTTTGATCAAAAATATAATCATGCACAACAATTAACCTACCTTTGAAAAATTGTACATCCATCTCAACTCCATCCGCTCCTTTTGAAAAAGCTGACATAAAACCTTCTATGGAATTTTCAGGAAAATTATTACGATCACCCCTATGGGCAATAAGAAGTGGTGAATGCATAAAGATATTATATATCAAAAAACCAAAATAAAGAAAAAGAACATCACTCTAAAATACATTGATTTATAGGTGAATATTTAAATTGCAGGCCCACTAGGACTTGAACCTAGGCGAAGGGTTTTGGAGACCCTCATGCTACCAACTACATCATGGACCTATTTTATTAAAGAATTATAACATTTATCTCTCAAGATGTGAGGTATACCTCTCGCCTTATTATCTTTAAACTGTTTTAATATAACTATGTCTCTTAATCCCCAACTCGAACAAACTTTTAAATTAGACAAGCAATTCCTCGAAGAAACAAGGTTACCTATTATCACTGTATCTGCTAGCTACAAAGAAGACCTAAAAGGTCTTCATGGACTTCCAGAAGATGAATCACTTTCAGATATTGTCTTCTCTCGAGCTCACTATTCTATGGCATTAGCTATCGCTGTAGAAGCTTGGGGAGATAAACTAGATCATAAAAAAGCTTGGATTTTAGATCCCACAAACTATGTCAGTCGTAAAGATTGGCGTAGCATTGAACTAACTGAAGTAATTGGAAAAACATTAGCTCGTCATCCTCTCCTTAAGATGTTCAAAGACCTTGTTGATAAATTTGGTCGAAGTAAGTTACCCATCCTACCCAGTATTACACCCCCACTCCTCCATGTAACAGAAGATATAACCTGTCCGATCCTTTCTCTGCACATTGCCTCTGGGAATATCCTAGCTGCTCAAGGTAAAAATATCGTTCAAATGATCACTGACCCTCACGTCAGAGATGAGTATTTAAATAATGCTGAAAAAAATAATATTAAGTTTTGCGTCTTTGATGAAAAAACTAAGACTGAGTTTTTAGAAAAGGCTGTGATCTTAGGTAAGAAGGTTAATCCAGACAAAGTTGTTGTTACAGGCCCACCAGTTGACCCAAGAATTATCAAAGCAAAAAACAAAAAACAAGCTTGGAGAAATGGACCAATTAATCTTGTATTAAGTACCGGTGGGCTTGGAACTAATAAGTCTGAACTGAAAAAAATCCTCAGAAAGCTACTTCCCCTCCTTAGAAAGAAACCTCAGCCAATTAACCTCTGTCTGTATGCCGGCACACAGCTAGATATCTATGGAATGGCAATAGATATTGCAAAAAAAGAACACATAAAAACAAACATCATTTCCGAACTAAATCATCCTGATTATTTTGATAAAGTCGGTACTTCATTACTGGAAGGAAATAAATTCTCGGTTATCTATCACCCACAAATTGTTGATGCAAACGAAATACTGGTCAAACATGCCTTCCCTTGGGCCGATGGTTTCATCACCAAGCCATCAGGAGACATGTCCTACGATGCAGCTGCAGCTGGGTGCTTTATGCTAACTCTCCAAGAATGGGGCGAATGGGAACATAACATCAGAGAAGTATTTGAACAAAAAGGTATTTCAAGGAAAGCTGAAGTTGACCATATTGATAAACAACTAGAAGCTCTGTCTGATAGTAAAGGTAAAAATAACTCCTGGATTGAAGAAGCTATGCGAAAAGCATTAACCATTAATACCCTCTTTACCTCAGGGGCTAAAAATATCATTAAGGCCAGCAAAACTAAGTGTGATTAAGTAAAAAGACCAGAGATTTCTCTCTGGTCTATTAATTTCAATAATTAACTTAATTACTTAAGTTTCTTCATTAACTTGTGTTCAGTGTGTTTCATACACTTCTTACAATATTTGTTTAGTGGGAAGGTTCCCTTACCATTAGTTTGTTTCTTTAATTGTTCGTTATTTTTGTTGAATTTGGTAATGTAACCAAATGCATCACAAACTGAACATTTTAAACCGACTTTTTGTCTAGGACCTTTTTTTGATTTCTTTGCCATAAGAATTGGTATTT
>Ga0210043_1001218_pt1 | contig 22981 bp, 26 predicted proteins | sample CryGeymet201501t_FD_183990 | JGI IMG/M metagenome (GOLD analysis project Ga0210043, IMG submission 183990) | Groundwater microbial communities from Crystal Geyser aquifers in Utah, USA - Crystal Geyser metaG 2015-01t (SPAdes) (version 2) | ecosystem: Environmental > Aquatic > Deep subsurface >... | reverse complement strand
CTCCGCAGAATGGACATGGTAGAATTGTCATTCCATCTCCAAATCAGCCGCCGCCACCGGCCACGGCTCGCCGTTCTCAGCATGCGCCAGCATGAGATACTGCATCATCGCCTGGGTAGCCTTTTCTGGCATGGATTCCCAGATGTATGACACCATTTCAACGGCCAGCGTGTCGTCGGATTCGTATTCGCGCATCAGCCTTAGCATGTCATGCAGGCTGATGTCTGGGATGCGTATTTTCATGTGTTGTCCCCTTCGATCTCCGCCCTGTGGCGGTCATAGTCGTAGTCCGTGAAATATTCCTCGATCTCGGCCAGCCTGCTCTCGACTGCGGCGACGATGGTCGCCTTTTCGGCGTCGGTCAGGTCGTCGGTGTCTACCCATTCCGCGTTCGGCTCATCCATGCGGATGCTGCATATGTCGATGCCGCCAGGGTAGCCTGGGCAGTCGCGGCTTTCCTTCTCGCCTGGGTCGGCGTCGTATTCGACCATATAGGCGGTCATTTGTCCGTAGACCTTGATTGAGACGGTGCATGCATCAGGCACGGGCATCCCCTTCCACGATGGTGGTCCTGCGCCGCGTCTCATCGGCCACGTATCGGTCGATGCACGCAATCATGTCCTTGCGCTGCATGTCCCAGATCAGACGGTCGCGCTGCGCTGACCTGGACCTGTCCTTGTAGCCTGCCCCATATCCTGCAATAAACATCAGGCAGAGGGCGACGATAAATAAAACGGCTCCAGCAATCATTGCTTGTCCTTTGGGTTGATGTGGTGGGCCACGCCTAGGAGATTGACGCGACCGCTTGCGCTGTTTTTGGCCACCTGCGCCTGGGCTTTGTGGGGTTTATTTGTCGAGGATTTCACCGGTAGCAGGATCAATGGGATGATCATCAACCACCGTCGCGTCAGTCATGGTCACATCATCGGCTCCCTGGTCAGCCGCAGACATCTCGGCGATGACATCACGATGCGTGGTGCCGTCCTGCGCGAGCCCCCGTGCAATATCGACGGCCATCGGGGCCAGCTTGAGGGCGCGGAGCAGCACGGTCTTGCGCGACATTTCATCAAAGTGCTTATGCCACGGGCCGTATTGTGGGTCGCCCTTGCGGAAGGCCTCGGAGAACTGGCGGGCATGCGCGAGCACTTCTTCCCTGCTCATCGCAGCCCGGTAGGTGCCGCCGTTCTTGGTTCTTACAACGGCATAGTACCCGATGGCCTCGCCGCGATCCTTGCCCCACGGTGCGGGGACGTGGTGGATGCGGGCATTGTCGCCAAGCTCGCGTGCGAAGTCGTCATGCTCATGTACGGCCTCGCAGGTGATGTCGGCGATCTCGCCGCTGCGGTGCGCGAGGGCGAGGGCTCCCTTGTAGCCCAATTGAAAGTTGCACTCTTTCTGCCCGGTCTTGTGGTTGTTTCGAGGCAGAAGGTAACACTGCCCAAGCGGTCCGGGTTCCATGCCAAGCTGTGCGGCCAGCATACAGGCAGCAATGACCGTCACCGGCTCGCATTCCAGCAGCGCCGGGGTGCGCCTGACCTCGGTCATCACCACGCGCTTGAAATGGTCGACGTCCATAAACTTTGGCAAGGCCAGTGCAAACTGTGGTGCCTGAGCCTCCAGCAGTGCAAGGACTCGCGGAGGCGCCTTCTTTGCTAATTGTCGGTCTTCGGTCTTTGCGAGCATGTCGCGTGCGGTAGCCATGTGGTCAGTCCTTTATCGCTATGCGCAGCACGCGGGTCGGCGTGCCTGCGGTTGTGTATTTGGCGAGCAGGCCGGGGTGGTCCTTCTCGATTGATTCAGCGTCGAGCTTGGAGCGCCCGGCCTGCTGTTTCCAGGTAACGCGCCCCATTGAGCAGGTGGCCATGGTCGCCTCGCCAAGTGCTGCCATGATCTCCTGGCGGCACATTTCCTCGGCTCGCTCCCACTCCTCGCGTCCGGCTTTTGCGGATGCATACCTGGCTGCAAGGTCGTCGCTGATCTCAACCGTTGCTGCATCAGCATCAGCATTGGCATACCTGCGCTTGATAGCCTCGGTATAGGCCTCACTGCCGTCAGGGTCTGGCTCGACGCCATAGACGACATGCTTCTGCCACCAATCAAGTTCGCGTCGTGCCAGCATATCAAGTGTCTCTTTGTCGCGTTCGATGACCCATGACAGCATTGCATGTCCGAACCATGCGGCTACATACCAGCGGTCCCATCCGGTAGCCAATAGGTAATGGTGCACCTGAAAAAGACAGTCAGGCGGCGGGCCATTGCGCTGCCAGTCGTCCATGCAGTAGGCCGAGACCTTCTTGATTTCCAGTCCTGCAGATTCGCCGAGCACATCGCGGTCAATGCTGGCGGCGATGACCGCGTGATCCTTGTGACGCACGGTCTGGGTTCTGCGGCGAATCTTCTTGCCCGTGCGTCTGGACCATTCGCGAGCGATGATGTCCTCAGACAGCGTGCCCCAATGCATGGCCTCGTTGGTTTCGGTTGATTCAATCAGCCCGGTCTTCTCAGCCCACACCTGCCAGCCTGAGCGATACTTGCTCAGGCCGAGGATTGCAGCGGCATCACTACCGCCGATGCCGAACTTGCGCTCGGCTAGCCATTTTGCCCGCTCCTCGCCGCATTCTGGTGGGGTGAATGCTGCATCCATTGGGATTGCGTCTGGCATATTTCCTCCTGCGGCTGTGCCGCAATTGGTTGGTTATTTGGTGCTTTCTGGCATAAGCTCGCTCATCGGACGCCCAATGAAGTCGGCCATGCGCTTAGTGTTCAGCAGCGACAATTCGCCAGTGCGGAGGAATCGCACCCATGCGGCATGTCCTCCGAGAATATTGCAATACTCAAGCTGGATTGCACCGGGGTCAGAGTACATCCGCATGGCATCGCCAAGGCGCTTGACGCCTGGGACAGTCGATTCGAGTACGAGGCTTGCTATTGATTGCATTACGGCTCCCCTTGTCGGCTATTTGATCGACAAACATTCCGCCACAAAGGCGGCAAATGGCTTCCTGGCCTTCTTCCTGCGCCTTTCGCGCCTGGCCTTGGCCTCAGCACTGGGCTCTGGAACGTAGACAGCAGAGCAGCTTATTATCCTGGCCATGCGGCCAGATGGGCGGCGCTCGTGGCGCGTCTCGGTACTCATTTATCGAGCGCCTCACGCAGTTCGTCTACGGTGGCGAATCGCTGGCACAGCCTGTCGCCACTGAGCCAGCGGTCGACGGTGCGGCGGTTGACGCCGATCCTTTTGGCTGCTGCGCATGCGGATAGCCAGCGCTCTGCTAGCAGCGTCTCGATTGTGTGGGGCATGATGATCATTTGGTGGCTCCAGTTGTTGTTGTGCACATACTATGCGGCCCATGGGCCAGGGCATGGACCATGGGCCAGTGTGGCCGTGGGTGTGTCAAACAATGGGCTAGATGGTTGCTTCCTAACACTGGTTTAGGAAGCTGGCTGCCTAATAGGGCTGTTGGGCTCATCAAGATTGCGAATCGCAAGACAGATGCCACACAGTCTCACACCTGCATGTATCGTTGCCCACTTGCCACACTCGGCGCATTCGCCATCGCAGACAGCGAACTCGTCGGCGTCCTCGATGTCGCAACAGTCCCAGCAAAGGCCATAAGCGTCGTTGCTGCATATATCAGATGCACCCATTTGCTTCCCGCATGCATCGCATGTATGTCTTCCATTATCGTCCCACATGGCGCTTTCCTTTTGGTTCAGTCAGGCCCCGGATTAGGCCCAACAAGGCGCATACAGCGGACGCTGACGCGCCGCTGATGCTATGCGTTAGGCAGTCTGCATAATAACCGCCGCGCGAGCAGCCTTGACGACCAGATCGTATTCCTCATTGGCCACAACGATGCGCGGACACCTTGCTGCGATTGGCTCTACCATCTCTAGTTCACCGTCGGTGAACCACGCATGCCTAGGTTTAACGCTGACGGTTACTCCGTACATCTTGCCGTCATGGTAATGATATTCAACGTACGGCCTTTCCTGCCTCCACTCAACGCTTGATGAATCTTCGTTTCCGCAGTCAATAACACCGATGCTACCGCTTAGCTTATGGCGCACGATGTCGCCTGTTTCAAATGTGCTCATGTGTTGTCCCCTTGGATGTTTGGCATCTGCGGCATGGGCATCCAATGCGTTGCGCGGCCAGGGCCTGTGCTTGGGTAGATTATGCCGATGTAGATAGAGCGGCTGCCGTTGCTGGTGTCGGAGAGCATTATCTGCTCGTGTACCGGAGCCGTACAGATCGGTCGCCAAGTCTGCGGAAGATCATCTAGGACTTCATCAATGCGCTTAATGACCCACTCAAGCGCGGCGAAATAGTCGTCATCGACGCAGGAGTTCCCGTGAATGCCTCACCTGCCACGCGGATGGTCACAGTCTGCCATGATGCGTTCACGCAGGCCTTGCCACCGCTCGCGTTCTGTCGCGTTGTTCATTGTTGAATCTCCATATTAAGCGCAGCCCGCCACCGAGCCGCCACCACTCGGTTGAGCGGCAGTCGGTTCTCAATAAGGCACTTGCGCACACCGGCATTGCTCATGCCGGTCAGGGTTTCCAGGTCACGCACCGACACCCCGGCCGCTTTGGCCAGGGCTGACAGGTCGTGCTCAGTGTCGTTTTTCGTGTTCATGTTCCCATTAGTATCACACTAATGGGATTTAGCAAGCGTCTTGCTACTGTTTCCGCCGCAGGTCTGGGTCTGGGAACAGGAGCAGCAGCGGACCACCGTCTTCTTCCATCACCTGCCGGTAGCCTTCCAGCAGCTTACGGGCTGCTCGGTCTGCAGGGATGCCTGTCGTCAGTCCTGCCAACTCGGCGAGGATGGTTGCCATGCGGACGTGCCACTGATCGTCCATTGCCGCCTCGGGGCTGAACATGGCTTGCAGAAGGCCGGATGCCAGTTTGCCGCTATCCATGCCGATCTTGCCCATGGTTTCGACAAACGGGATGCTTATGCCTGGCCGGCGCTTGCTCTCAACGACACCGGATGCAAGGGCTGCGGCTCCCACCATGTCGCGGAGGATGGGCAAACCTGACAGGTACATTTGCAGAAGCTGTCCAGCGGCTTCCTTCTCGGGCTCGTCGTCGTCATCGATGCCCCATATCATGGCATAGAAGGCCTGCATGGCGAGGCCCGGTACGATGGTGTCTAGCAGGTTTTGCTTGACGAGTTCACCGACGCTGATCTGGCCCCTGGCGAAGGCGTCAAAGTAGGCCCGCTGCCGGTTGCCATAAAGCATCGTGAAGGTGCTGAACATGGTGAACATGCGGGCAAAGCCGTTTGTAGACCGTTGAATCGCTGCCTGATCTAAGGCGCGTACTGTCGCCTGCGATGCCCCTATGGTCTTGTTCGCGTAACTGACGGCCTCATCTGGGTTCATGCCGAGGCTTAGCCCCTGGTCGCGGGCTGCGTACCATGTGGCAGTGGCTGCCAGGTTGTCGACGATCGATAGGGGCATGAGGGCGATCTCGCGCCCGCGCTCGATCATGCGCCCAAGCCTGCCCATGTTGCGCACGTCAAGGGCGCCGATGGGCTGTCGCATGTCACGGTCAAACCCGTTTGCACGGTCGCGCAGAACAACGCTCTGCTCCCTCGCTTCGTTTATTGCCGTCATGGGGTGCGTGAAAATGTAGGTCAGGCCCATGGCTACCTTGGCAAAGCCGAGGTCTTGTATTGCCGGGAAAAGACTGGTCGGCTGGAGGATGGCGCTTCCCAGATTGAAACCGAGCAGGTAGGTCGTGGCCCGGTTGCGGAACCATTCAACGGCCCGGTCGAGCTTGTTGCGGATCTCCATTTGCGGGCGCACGATGCCGGCGAGCCAGGGGCGGATCTGGGCGTATTGCTCGCCGCCGAATGCCCGGCTAAATGCATCCTTGAAGTCGCCATTGCCCGATACGCGGGCGAGGCCTCGGATCACGTCGGCATAGGCGATGTAACGGATCGTGTTGTCCATGTGCTTCGACAACGCCGACAGGTTGAGAAGCACCGGCTTGCCGCCTGTGCCCTGGCGGGGCTTGGTCATGCCGGACCTAGCCGCCGCTATGGGGTTCATCATGGCAGATGCCGCCCTCATGTCGTCCCACTCGGTGCGCTCGCTGGTCTTGCCGTCAAGGTCTGGGTCAAATGCAATGGGGTAATATCCGCCCGCCATCGTCTTGCCCGATGGGGTGACGAATGCATTTGCCTCCACCTTGCGCATATGAAACAGATTGAGCTTGTAGTGCTGGGCATCGAGTTGCGGCCAGAGGCTGTTGACGCCGTCCCAGATGCCTTGAATGGCATCCCATTCCTCATCGCCAACGGCAGACATGAGTTCGCGCACGTCGGCATCGCTGAGGCTGTAGCCGACCATGACCGCTTCGCGGTTGTAGTCGTTGCCGAGATTGAGCAGGACGGCAAGCAACTGGTCTGGGGACCATGCGGTGACGATGCCATGCGGGTTGCTAGGGTCGGCTAGGCGCTGTGGGAAGGGCAGCTCGGTCATCTGCGCCGGCTGCTTGCGCATCCATGCGGTGAGCGTTTCAAGGTGCGGCGAAAGCGTTTTTTGCATGCGCTCTCGCAGCCCCATCTCTTGCTCGCTGCGGGCGTGCAAGGAATCGTAGAACAGCCCCTCGATGAAGCCCGATTTCTTGTTGCCGCGAATGTTGGCATTGCCATCAGCGGCGCGCCACATCCATAGCATTTGGCCAAGTTCGGCAAAGCCCGCCCTGATCTTTGAGCGCATGCGACCGGCAAAGGTGGCTCGGTCTGCAGGGGTTATCGGCTTGACCTTGCTCAAGGTCTCTACCGACTTGCGGACAAGGTTTTCCGTGGTGTCTTGCGCCCATAATTCAACGTCATTGACCAAGGCGCGGCCTCGGCCATCAAGTTCCGTCAGGGTGTCATATAACTCTGTGACTTGCTGGGTGGATAGATCGCGCCAATGCTCTGCCGTGGTGCTCTCCATCCATGGCGGGATGACGGTCATGGCATCGGGGAATAGCTGATTGCCGCCATCATCAACAAACGGCACGCGCCTGCTGGGGTCAGACTGCTGGGCATCATGGACGCCGAAGCGCTGGAGCAGGTAGCGCAGCCATGCAAGGTGCTGCTCTTCGCGGGTGCCGTCCTTGGCCTTGGCCCACTTCTTGCCGCGCCGTTCCATGTCGGCCAACATGTCGCGGAACCTGACCGATTCCTCGGCCATGGCACGCTGATGCGAGGCCTGTCGGCGGGCGCGCTCTGCTGCGGCATAGTCGCCACGGATGGCAGCCTGACGCTCAACCTTCATGGCGCGAGCCATAGCGGCGATGTAGTGGCGTGGGGTGCGGGCATAGGCTGCCGTGGCATCCTTGAAACTGGCGCGGGCTGCCGTCTTTATTGCGGCCTGGTCGAGTAGGTATTGCGCTTCTGATGGCTTGCCACCCAGAGCGCGAGTCAGGAATAAACCGCTCAGGGCAATGGCTTCCTGGAATGCTGGCGCCTCAACGATAGCAGCCTCAACGCTCTGCGCGTCCTTTGCGTTCTCCATTGCGTTGCGGACATAGGCGCGGACGTAATCCAGTTCTGACGGGGCAGCCTCTACGGCCTTGGCAAAATTGATGAGGCTATCAAACCCATGCGCCTTGAGGATGTGCGAGTCTGGCATGCCTGCGCGGTCTAGCTTGGAAAGCAGGCCACGGCGGCGCATGGCGCGATAGAGGCGCTTCGGCAAGCGATCCCTGGCAATGCGTGCATCAAGTTGCCCGGTGGCGCGGATCTCGCGCATGGCAGCAAAGACAGGTTCGGCCTTGAGCGCCGCCATGCCAGATTTGCGCCACGCGGTGATGCGTCGGCCAAGGTCTTTGCTCATGCGGTCCATGGCCATATCGGCAGCCTGCTCGATGGCCTGCGACATCAGATCGACATAGCGCTCCCGGTCGGCCTGACTCATGCCCATGGCCTGCGCCTGCGCGTCGTCCATGTCGGCTAGTGCGTAGAGGCGTCCCATTTCTTCGGCCTCGACATCGGTCGAAAGCAGGGCCTGGAACACTGCGCGGCCCTTCTCTGACAGCGGGGCGCCGATGGCAGTTGCCCGCTTGTAGACATCCATGAGCCAGCGGCGGAAACGATGGAACGCGCCGACAAGCTGGGCGGATGGGGCGCGGCCCTCCAGGAGATACTTCTCCATGCCCTCCGCGAACATCTCTTGCTTGAGAATGCCCACCGCTCGGGCCTTGTCGTCGCCCGTCAGGCTGTCGAAGCTGCGTCCATTGAAGTGCGTAGCCTGCAGGCTCAGCCTGGCATACGCCTCCTGCGCCTTGGCGTCGTCGTCCATCTCGGCAAGCCATGCGCTGACCTGCTCCCAATGCTGGGCAGCCAACGGCGTGGCGTCTGGTTCGGTGCCGAGGCGTTCAAGTTCGGTCAGGTAGAAATGTGCGATTTCATGGGGCAGGGTTGATGCATCGGCGCGGCTGGTTAGCTCGATAATGGTTTTGTCTGGGAGGGGGAGGATGCGGCCACGGGGGCGTTGTGGGCCGCGTTGGTCATATGGCTGGCTGTTGCCGGTGCCGTGGTAGGCGGGTTGAAACAACGTAAACGGTTCGTCAGGATCAAAAGCCTCCAGTTCAACGCCATTGGCATCAGCTTCCTCGCGCAAAGCAATGGCTAGATCATCTTCCCCCATGGCTGCGGCAAGGTCGGTCAGATCCTGGAGCGCGTCGGGGAGGGCTGCGGCGATGGCGGCGTCGCTCATGCGCCCTTCGGCGATGGCGTCGTCCATGGACATGGTAGCTTCTGGGGCCATTTCCCTGGCATCGCGTCGGCTGGCCAAGGCGTCGTCGACCATGCGCCACATGGTGACGGTTGTGCCGTCGCCAATACCGGCAGATTCCAAGGCATGCGCCATCTGGTCAGGGGCTAGGCCGTCTGCGCCCACAAGGCGGGCATACGGGCCTCGCAAGACCATTTGCCCTTCTCTGATGGCGTCCCATTCTCCACCAGTTTCCTGCGGCCCTGGGCGGCGCACGCCTCCCTGGTCGGCCATGGCGTTTAGGATGTCGGGGCCGCTTCCCGGCTCTGGGATGGCACGGGAAAGCGATACCGCTTCGCGCGGCATGGTGACGGTGGTCGGCGCGGCCTTGGGTGCCGTTGCCTCCGTGCCGGTCTGCGCTTGGTCGGGCGGCATCCTGCGCATGTCATTCATGGCCTGCTGAATGACGCCCTCGCGCCCGATGATGAGCCGTTGCAGGCTGGCGACCGGGTCCTTTCCGAGCGTTCCACGTTGGGCCATGGCGGTCAGCAGGAGGCCGACAGCGCGTGCCTGCTCGGCTGGTCTACCGGCGTCGCGGGCCATGGTCTCAACGCGGGTGATCTCGGCCTGCAGCGCCTGCTGTTCTGGGCTGCCGACTGCCTGCGCCTGCTGCTTGCGGGCATCCTCAACGGTCTGCTGCCGCACGGCTACCGGGTCTTGCGACAGGTAGGGCATGACGCGGCCTAGGTTCTCGGGGGCTACCTGGGCGAGCAGTGATGCGGCATTGATGGCAATGTCACCGCCCGCCTCTGCTGCTGCGCGGATCGCATCGATGCCCTTATCCTTGCCGATGACCACACGGTCAAACAGGGGGGCCAAGGCGGGGTCTTCAAGCAATCCGCTGTCAACGAGGGCCTGCGCATCGCTCAAGGCCGTGGTGATGCCGCTTTGATTGAGCAGTGAGGCGGCTGCAATCGGGGCCTTGCCTAGGCCTGCCTCGTGCATGCGGCGGGCATGACCTTCGGCATTGTCGCGCCATGTCTGGTTGCGTATGGCTGCGCGATGCTGCAAACCTGCTCGCCCAACGGAGCCGGGAAGCTGTAGACCAAACGAGGCTTGGAAACCGGCCACGCCTGCGTCCCATGCGCGGCCAAGGCTGATGTCGGTTTTCATTGCCTCGCCGCCCAGGGCTTCATGCATCCAACTGACAGACTGTTCGCCTGCCATCTGGGTGAACTCCTGCAGCATCTCGGTGCCGCCCTCTGCGGCTGATCCGCGCAGCAACTGTGCGCTACCCTTGGCCATGAGGGCAAGGAAACGGTCGTCCTTGCTGGCCGCCGTGACCATGCGGTTGACGATCTGACTCGCGGTTAGGCGGCGCAGGGTTACGCCGGCCACGCCCCCGCCCATCTCGATGAGTCCGAGACGGTCAAGCCATGCCACGGCTGCACCGATGGGGATGGCGGCGGCATTGGCTAGCGCTGGGTGGAGGCTTTCGCCCGATTCACTGCGCATGTCACGCAGGGCGCGGGAAGCTGCGCCAGCGGACAACAGGTATGACCGGCTAACGAATCCAACCTTGAGACCTCCGATGCCACCGGCAAGGGTGCCGATGCCGGGGACAACCGTGCCGGCAACTGCGCCAGCGGTTCCGACCTTGAGCGCCCCGCGCCCCAGGCTGAACAACTGCGGCAGCATGCGGATGGGTTCGGTGATCCAGCCGGTGATGTCTGTTTCCGGCACCAGCGCGAGACGGTTTTCAAGGGCCACAATGCGATCAGCATCGTACCCGCCACCACTGGCGCGGATGCCATAGAGCAGATTAAGCTCAGTATCAAGTGCACCCTGGTCGTATGCGTTGCCGATCTGCTCAAAGAATCCACGCTGGAGGTTGCGCGGGTCGCTCATCATGCGGTCAGCGGATCGCACGCGCAGGAAGCGGGCGTAGTCTTCGGGGTCCACACCCTTGTCCTGGTAGATCGCTGCGCGGAGCGGGTCCTCATTGATCCAGTCTTGCATGGCCTTCGGCGGTGCCTGCCGTGCGTTGTTGGCCCTGAGCAGGGGCATGCCTGCAACGTATTGCATGCGGCTCTGCAACGGGTCGGCACGCTCCGTCAGGGCATGCGTTTCAATGGTGGCCTGGGTGTCGGCATTCAATCCAAGACGCTTTGCTTCCTCGGCTGCTGCTCCAAGCTGCAGCGCGAAGTTGGCCACGTCGTCGGCGGCGATAGCGGGCGGCGTGGGCTCGGTCGCCAACGGCTGCGGGCGAGGGGCAGGAACGTCGTCGATCTGCGGAGGCGCTTCTGGGATAGGGCCGGGCAGCGATGGAGCGGACGGCATGGGCAGGGTGCCCGCCTGGGGATTGGTCAGCGGATCGGTGAGGCTGTCGGCCAGGGGGTCGGGCATGATGTCGCCTTATGTTACCAGTAGTATTCAGTCTGGGGCGTGTAGATGGATCGCAAACCGGCGTTTTCGTCGCGCTTCTGCCGCAGGTATTCCAGCGTTTCTTGATTGACGTCTGGCGGCGTGAATGATCCGCCAACATCGCCACTTCCTGCGGTGGCCTGCTCAACGATTCGCTGCATGCTATTGAGCGTTTGTTGCTGTTGCGCTGGAGCCTCCTGCTCAGAAACCTCCTGCGCCCTCTGCCCCTGAGCATCAAGCACCGACTGCGGGATGGCCATTTTCTGTCGCTCGTCGTTGAGATACTGAACGATCTCCCACGGCGACGGGGTGAGCCCGGTTTGCTGCCGTATGCCTGCTTCTAGCTGGGCTACCAGATTGGGGGCGCGGCGCAGAAGGGCTAGGTAGTCGGGCATGATGACATCATCGAGCGTGCGCATGCGCAGTTCGCGCTCCAGCACCTTGGCGCTGGGAGGGGTCATGCCATCGAAGCGGGCGCGTACATCACGATAGATGTCTGGGCGCCATTCGTCTGGCGTCCAGGTGTCTGCGGTGTCGTTGAGCATGGCTTCCAGGAGCGTGCCGCCTGAACCCTTGGCCAGCACTTGGGTCATGTACTGCTCGGCCTCGGACATTGATTTCCAGTCGCGTTCCTTGGCTTTGGCCTGCAAATGGTTGACGACCATCGCCTGCATGTTTGGGCTCTCAAACGAGCGAGGCAGATCGCCGTTAGAGAGGGACTTGATGCTGCCCATGATGGTTGTCGGATCGATAACGAGACGACCTTCCTCCTGTGCGGCCTTCCGCTCATAGTAGGTATGCATGACCGACGATACCTGCGACGGGATGAGCCCTGCCGCCAGGGCATCGCCGACGATACGCTGCTCTCCGTCTGGGCCATCATAGGCACCGCTGCCGATGTCGTATATGGCCCGCTCTGTTTGCGCTGCCGTGCGCACCGTTGGCGTGGGACTGGTTTTGGCAACGGCGTGGTACTCTTTAGCCTTGCCCATCAAGTCATCCGCAACCATGGGGTCAGGGCTGCTCAGGGCGATGCCGGCGGCTTCCTCGTAGGTGCCCGCGAACATGATTTGTTGCAGACGTGTTGCCGTATCCTGCCGCAAGACCTCCTTATCTTGCCGCTCTTGGATCTCGAAGCGATCAAGGATAATCCTTTCGACATCACTGCGAATCTCTGGGTCCATCGCTCGCGCCGCTTCGATGGCTGCAGGTTGGTCGCTCTTGTGCATGGACCACACGGCATCGGCGCTGGATGCTATGCGGTCGACACGTTGCCCGGCGAATATCTGCCGTTGTGCCGTGCTCACCTGCTTGGGGTCGAGCCACGGGGCGCCTTGGGCTAGGTTTGATGCCGCAGCTTTCCAATTGCGGTCAGTGATGGCCATATCGACCTGGGCGCCCCATACTTCACGGGCGGCATTGGTGTATTCGACAAGCGTTTGCGCCTTGTCCCACCCGTGCCGCTTGGCGCGCTCTGAGATCCCGGCCTCCATCTTGGTGAGGTAGCGAGCCCGGTCGGTCGGATCGGGGGCCTTGGCCGCGTTGATCTGGGCAAGCTGGATAGCCGCTATGTCTGCATCGTCTTCGGCCTTTATGACTTGCGTCGTGGCGTGCCTGGTGGCCCTGTTCTGGCCGGAAAGCATGGTCGGCAGGGCGTGCTCATCGAAGACTTTGCGCTGCTCGCCGCTCATGCTGGCGGTCAGGCTGTCGCGCAGCTTGCGCTCATCTCCTTCGTAGGTCTGAGGCAGATCCTTGGCGTTCATGCCCTCAATGTTCTGGTATCCGATCAACAGATTTTCAATGCCTGCCTCATACTTAATGACGGCCTCTTTTGCCTCGGCCACCCGCTTACGCCCCAGCAGGGTAGCGGCATACTGCGCGGTCTGCTGCACCACACCGCCAAGCTGGGCAAGGGCGCGAGATTCGCGGGTGAGGTCTTCCACGCTGATGCGCGGCTGCTCCGCGCTGGCGCCGCGCACCTGCTCCGAGACGCCGGGGGAGATTTCGGGGACAAGCGGCATGGTTAGCCTCCGTTAGCGCGGTTGATCGTGGCGGCAAAGTTGGTCGCTGCGCCTAGCGCCGTGCCGACGGTGCCGATATAAGCAGCCGTGGCCCCCGTCTCGCCGCGCCATTCCTCGAAGACAGCATGTTGTTCAAGGGATCGCTGCTGGCTGCGTAGCTGTTCGACGCTTTTTCCGATGTTGGCACGCAGTCGGTTGGCGTCTTGGGCTGTCATGCCCTTGAGCCCGATTTCCCAGCGCGATGCGGAGCCATGAGCTACAACGACATTGCCCGCCGCAAAACCTGCGCGGCCTGCGCCCATCTGCTTGTTGCGCTGCCCGATGAGGTCGACCATCTGCTGAGCGCCAACGACGCCGACATCCTTGATGATGGCATCAACGTCGGCAGCACGTTCGCGCAGAATCGCGGCATTGTATCGCCCTGCCTTCTTGTTCGCCTCGGCTTCTTCAAGGCCTCCGTAGACCTGGAGACCGCCGCCGATAAGCTGTGTAACTGCGATGATCTCGCCTAGCATCATGGGCTCCTTTGTTGCTACCTTGCCTCAGTCTCAAACTCTGGGATGACTGCATCGATGGTCATGGGCAGGGGTTTAGCCTGCTGGAATGTGAGCCCCCCGTTGCGCTTCCATGCACGATCGCACAACTGCCGCCAAACGCCAGTGGCTAGGCCAGTCGTGGCGTCTAGGGCCAAGGGACCGTATTCTGGCAAGGCGATCTCATCAGCTACGGTCGCGTCATTGCCGGCAACAAAGGCACGTGAATCACGCAAACGAATGCGGACGGCGGCAACATTCTTGTAGACGCCGAAGATGCTGCCGTCTGGGGCGTTGATTGCCAGGGTCTCCATGGTCGCTGTGTAGGGCCTACCGACTACTACGCGGGCGTATGGCCCACCGGTCAGTGTCACCGCGCCGCTGGCCACGGTTAGGCCAGTTAGGACGGTCGTATCCGCTAGGGCTGCGACGGTTTCGCCTTCCAGATGGTCAAGCCCGCTCACGCTGCTTACGCTACCTGTTGCGACCACTGCGCAGTCAAGGAACCATGCCTCGTCGATGTCGTCAATGTAGCGGTCCTGCACCTGCTCGATGTAGGTTTTCACGGTGCCGTTGACGGTTTGCATCTTGGCTAGGTAAACGATGTCCCTAGCCCCCTCTTTGATGCATCCAAGCGAAACGCATTGCGCCGCTGTTCCGCCAACGGTGTGCTGGCTCCATGCCCATACTTCGAACTCTGGGACGATGGTGCAAACGTTGATGCTGCCATCAGACATCGCGCACCACAGGGTGCGCTCTGGGCTGTTCTGATAGCACATGATCCGTACCGTTTTGCCACGGAATAGATGGGCTGCATGCAAGGTGCGGTCAATGGGTGCGGCTGCCAGGTTGCTGCCCTGGGCAAGTTCCATGATGCGCCCGACGCGATCAGCAAATAACAACCTCTCACCGACATAAATCGGTGCTGCCTCGCCTATCCATGCGTCACACACGCGGTCGAAGGCAAGTGTTGTCGGGCTGATGATTCCGCCGACGCCATAGGCACGCCAGATAGCGCCATCGGTGAAGACGAGCACATCGTTGCCCCATGGCACCATATGCCTGATGCCGTTGACCTGGGTTGAGGCGATGGTTGCCTCTATGGCGTTATCATCTTGCAGCGGGGTGTGATACCCGAACCCATCAAGGTTCCCGATTCTGCTCGCGTTGACGCGGTTAGGCGATCCAGGGAAGCCTCCATACCATGCACGCTGTGCCTGGAAGCATACGGCCTTGGGCCAATTATTGGCGTCCTGCCCTACTGGCTTATCGTCAACATAGGGCTGCGATCCATATTGCGGAACGAAGTCGCCGGATAGCTCCACAATGGGAATAACGGTTTCTGCAATGAGGCCTGCGGCATCTTGTCCGCCAAGGGCGGCATAGACGCGCCATGACTGCCCGTTGTAGCTAAATACCGGATAATCCCAATCGGTTTGCGTCATCGGCGTTGTGCCAGATGGAAAGACCATATACACGGTGTCATAGCCGAGCGAATCGAAGTCGTCGTAGATCCAGCCAAAATCTGCCGATCCTGCTGTCAAAGTGTTGAGCGCTGTCGCCTCTTTCATCGCTGAGTTCGTGGACGTCGTTGCCTTCTTGTAGACAAAGATCGCGTCAGGTTCTGACGGGTTTGTCATATAAGCGCTGCCGTGCTGTAGGTAGTAGGCATTAATGCCGGCACCAGACTTGACCGGCGATAGCACCCACCCGCCCACAACTGGTGTGACCGATAGGTCAAAACCTGGGCTTTGCCATATGATGCCTACGATGTCATCGCCGGCCTCCCATGGAACGGTGAGCGCTCGTTCGGCCACGCTTGTGGCCCCGCCGAAGCGGCTCTCGTAGCCGTCTCGGACAAGGTTGATCTGCAGTTCTGCGTTGTAGGTATTTGTTGACGTGCTCGATGTGTAGTTCGTGGAGTAGAGACCAGTTGTCGGCCCGTTGTCCAGCGGCGTTGCTTCGCCATACCCTACCGTTTCATAGGTCCAATTATCATCGGCAACGCGGGTGATGCGCTTTGGCGGCAACGTATCGTTGACGATATAAAGCTCGTCTGCGATTTGCGCCCAACGGATGCCGGTCAGAAAGGCGGCGCTTAGACCGCTTGGAGGCGGCATGCTCAAGTAATAATCTGCGCCACCCGATTGCACAAAGGCGCCATTTTTGATGACGTACATACGGGCGTTGACGAATACCAACAGGTATGACTGGTCTACCGAGTAGACAAACGGGATACAGTAGACGGTGCTTTCGAGATTTAACCTGGTCACGTCGCCAATGTACTTTGTCCCTGGCCGATTCCATGCTCCACCTTGGGGCAGAACGTGCATGTTCGTCGCCGTTGCCATGCCAGCAGCGTATAGCCCGCTGTCAACGCGCCCCTGCAGGGCTGGGTCGAGAACGCCAGACGAAAAGGTGAGCTTGGGCAATTCCACAATCAGCCCCTTCCCGATGCATAGCGACTCTGGGTTGGCATCTCGCCAAGCTGGGTGCGGGCATCGTATGAGCGCATCTCAGCGTAGAACTGCTGGGCAATGCGGTCGGCCATGGTGCGGCGACCATCGCCTGCGCCGAGAGGCACAGCGATAATGCTTGCGAGCTTGGCGGCGGCATAGTCGGCAAATGGCTGCGGCCAATTGGTGAAGGTTTCGGCTGTATCCTTGATGTAGCGTAGGGTGGCATCCTGCACGTCGGTGTAGAGGTACATGGTGCCGCCGCGGTCGCGGGTCACGAATGGTGCCCGCAGGCTCATCCGTCCGCGCTCGTAGGGGTAGAATGCCACGCTGCCGCCTGTGACGGTCATCGGGATTTCGATGGCGACAAGGAAGTCATCCGGCAGTTCATACTCAAAGGCGAAGTCGTCAGGGGTTCCGCTGGTAACCGCCAGTGTGGCGATGGTGGTTGCAAAGCTCCAGGTTGAGGCCGTTAGGCAACGGGTGCGAACGCCGGGCCAGAGAAGGGTCAGCAGCCGCTGCTGAGTGTTTGCCGTGGTCGTGTCGGCAATGGTCACGTCGGAAACCATGGCCAGTGCTGTCTGCCAAATGCCGAGCTTGGTGACGGTCATGTGGTCTCCTTTGTTCTACGTGGAACCTTGCGGGCTCTCTGGATGATGCCTCGCACGCCTGCCGCGCTCTGGCTCCAGCGGGCAGCGTTAAGGATGTCGGCGGTGGCTTCCTTGGCGGTGAGCGCCGCCGTTCCCTTGAGCCGGTCGGCTAGGCCAGTCGCGTGCCCTAAGGCGCGAAGGGCCAGCAGGAGCCCAGACGCAAGGGCTAGGATGGCCAGGACAACGCCGATGATCGGCAGCCACGGCAGGGCCTGGGCGATGGTCTGGGCAAGGATGAGCACCACGCCGCAGGCAACAGCGCCGGCAGCAAGGCGGGCTCGCATGATGGGCAGAAACACGGCCAAGGCGCCGCAGATGAGGGCGCCGAGGATGGCCAGGCCTGACGCCCAAGCGAGCAACCTACGCTGGCCTTCGCGTCGCTCCTCGTCCCTGGAGCGTTCGGCAGATGCGACGCGCTGCTCTGCTGCAGCAAGTTGCCCGGCAAGTTCATCGCGTGCCGCTCGCAGGGCTGCCAGATCGGTATCGTCGCCTGATTGAGCCGTCGTAGCGGGCGTGTTCCCCACTGCATCAACTGCAGGCTGCACGTCTGGCATGCGCCCAATGCATCCGGCGAACGTGAGGCAGCATAAAAGCGTGGCGAGTCGCATCATGGATGCCTGCGCAGGTCAATCTGAATCTGCGCTAGTTGGGCTTGTATTTGGGAAAGCTGCACCTTGAGATCGCTGTGACGCTCGTCGGCGGTTCTCTGCGCTGCAGCCATCTGCTGCTCCAGGACAAGCGTCCGGTCGCAGGCTGCCCTGACTGCATCGCCGCGCGCCCGCTGCGACTGCTCGCATGCCGTCCACCGCGCATCGGCGTATCGGCCAGCGGCCCCGAGACAGACGACAATCGCGCCAAGGATGGCCGACCAGCGAATGAACAGGCCGGTGCGCTTGGCGACCAGGGCATCCGCGCGAGCGATGACGCGGGTGGTGGCATCCTGCTCAGGCATTCTTCACCGCCTTTAGCTTCTTTAGTCGCTGGATTTCCGCATCCTGCGCATCCGCCTGCTCCTGCATGCGAGCAACGACATGCTTGAGTTGGTCCAATTCGCCAGCCTGCTCGGCAGCCTCATCAAGCAGCTTCTGCAAATGCTGGGCAATCTGGGCATAGCGCGGAACGGCGGCGAGACCGACAGCGCCGGACATGTCGCATGCTTGGCCGGCTGCGTTGGCCAGTTCGATGAGTGGTTGGCTTGTCAGTGGCTGGTTACTCATGCTTGGGGCTCCTGTTGCGGCATATTATCCCGCTGTTCCTGTTGGTATCGCGTCCACGAATAGACGAGCACCATGGTCATGGCATCGGTTGCTTGGCCTGCCGTAATCGCGGCGGCGATGCCTGCGCAGACTTCGCTGGCCAATGGCGCATCAGTGGTCGGATCACGCAGCGCAAACACAGAGCCGTCAAGACCAGCGGAAAGCCCATTGGTATCTTTGAGCACTACTTCGCCGTCTGCGAGCCGTACGACTTCCTGCTCTAAGATGTCGATGCGCGGCGTGGCGTTGAGCGGGTTCCAGATGCCGAGGTAACGGCAGCGGGTGCGGGTGTCGCCTGGGCTTTTAGTTGGGGTGTAGGTTCGTGACATTTTACGTCTCCTATGCGAACTGTGCTGCTAACCATGTGCGGACTGCGGCGAGGTCTGCGAAACTAGCCGGGACTGCTGAAACGGTGGTGATTTTCCCGCCGAACCTTGCCGTGCCTCCAACCCGCAGCAGCTCAGTTCCGCCGGGGTCGGTGCCGACGATGAGGGCACCGCTAGAGTCGATAGCCACCTTCTCGGCGCCACCGATATAGAGGCCCCACCTATTTGTACTGCGCGCATATGCTATGAAGTCGTTTGCGTCCGCGTTGAAATAGACGATGCCGCCAGCGGTGTCCGCAAACACATACGCAGACGAGTCTGCAAATAGCCCATTCGTTGCTGTAACCCTAGCATCCTTGAGCACCACGCCACCGACGAGCCCGCCGCCACCAACCCGCAAAAGCTCAGTCCCGCCGGGGTCGGTGCCGACGATGAGGGCTCCGGTGGCATTTATCCTCATAGCGGAGTAATACGGGCTGCCATCGCTAGCACAGATGTCAAACGTCAGCGTTCCATATGTTGAGCCGTCTGGGCCAACGGACAGGATGCGCTGCCCTACGGTGCCGTCTCGGTCGATCTGAATGCTGTTTGCTGTTAGCGTTGACAGGGGGCCTGTTGCGCGCAGGTCGTTGGCGCTTACCCCGCCATCCTTGAGCGTCACACCGTCGACGTTGATGCCGCTTGATGCGGGGTCGAGGATGGCGGCGACAGTTAGGCCGGATGCACTGATCTTGGCCTTGGTGTCGGAGCCGATTTTGAAGAGATATTCGTCGCCTACGTAGTGGATCCAGTCACCGCTATCAAATAGCAGAGCGGGGCTGCCACCAGTGTCGTAGAGCTTTGCTGTTGCGCCGCCCTGCAGTACTTTGGCGGTGAGCGTGCCGGTTAGGGCGGTGATGGTGACAAGGCTAGAGCCAGATATAATGCCAGCGGCGCTATAGAGGACCGACGTGTTCGGCGCGGTGACGGTGAGTTCGTCAATCGTGGCCGTCTTGGTTATCAGCTTGCCGAGCTTGGCGGTGCGCTTGTCTGCAAGAACGATGTCGCCCTTGTCGTCCACGCGTAGTGGCGAGCCCGTGATGAAGCGCCCGGTCACGGATGGGATCGTGCCGGCTGGCAGCGGATCGCGTCCTAGGATCGCGTTCGCGCTGCGTACCGCCTCTTGTCCACGCATCCAGACCATTGGCTAGTAGCCGATCCAGGCGTTGAGTTCGGTCGTGCCGGCGCTTGAGATGGTGAGTCGACCGATGAGGCCGTATCCCTCAAGCACTGCATGCCCGTTGGCGGTGAATGTCGTGGTTGAACCTGCTGCCACCCACGTTGTGCCGCCGTCTGGCGACACTTGCGTGGTGATGGTGGCGCCGTTCCAGGTGCCAGAAACGACAACCGATACGCTGCCATTGAGGGCAAAGGTGCCGCTTGAGCCGTCTGCGTCTGCGGCGGTGAGAAGTTGAACGGTCATGGTGTGCCCCTGTTATTTGATGCGCAGGAAAAAGTAATCGAAGTCACATGACACAACGGCAGAACCAACCGTCGCCTGGGCCTCGCCCCACAGCAGTGATCCCTCTGGCATGACGCGCCAATTGCGAGGCGATACGCTGTATTGTCCGGTGATGCCATCGTGATAGACGGCGGTTCTGGCCGGTCCGAGGCCACCGCTGAGGGATAGGCCGGTCTCTGGATTCACTCCGAGACGCACGCGCCCACGGAAGTTGACGACTTGGGTAGCGTCTATGGAAATGCGATATCCGTCGACGATGCAGATGTGATTGCGAGGAACGCGAACGATGGCCTGCAGGGTCTGCCCTTCGCCGGCTGGGATATGGGCGACAACGGTGCCAGCGGTTTTGACGCGGATCGTGATGTTTCCGACGTTGCTGTTTGACGAGCCAGCGGAAACGGCAAAGGCGCGGTTGCAGGCGTATCCGCTTGCAATATCAACGGCGGTTGTGCCGTTGGGCGTCACATAGGCCGTTTGTTCGTCCATGTTGGCATCGATGTAGGTGACGGCAATGCGCGTCGCTCCGGTGCCGCCAGTGGCATCCTGCGCACTGTCAGAGACCAGTTCCAGCGATGCCGCTGCTGTTAGCGGTGTATATGCGCCGGAATTGCTCCAAATGGGCTCAAACGCGGCGGTCCCTACGGCGGCATTGCGGCCAAACTTGATGTCTTGGGTCCACGCATTGTGCCCAAGGTCAAGATACGGGTTGAGCGCGATCTCGAAAGGCGCTGGCGCCTGATGCATGAGCTTCCCCGATCCTGGCAGGTGTGTGATGGCGGCATCTAGTCGGTGTTCCCAGATGCCGCCAGTGGATCATCAGCCGTAGTCGGCGGTCGCCAGCACGGCAGAAACGACCGGAAGCCCGACGGTGGGCAAGGTGGCAGCCACGTAAAACTCAGTTTTCGCCGTGTCGGTGATCTCCAGCACAAACGAGCCGTCAGCCAGGGTCTGCACGCGCAGTGCCTTTTTGGCGGTGTAAGTGCCGACAACCGCGCCGCTCGCGCTCTTGGCTGTCACGGTGCCGCTGGCGCTGGTAGCAGTCAGCCCGAGGCCGGTAGCAGCGTCAGATAGGAACACGTCTAGCATGTAGACGCCGGCCAGGTCTGCGCCGTCTGCGTCGACGGCCTGGATGGTGACATCACAGACGTTCGCGGCGCCTGCCGCAGGAGTGAAGGTGAAGGAAGCCGGGGCTTCCTTGGCGTTGAGCTTGAGCCGAAGCGTGCTCATCATCGGGGCGGCGACTTCTTCGCCGTAAACGATAGTCATGGCATAGCCTTTCGTGGTTGGTTGTTATAGCATCGCGCGAAAGGCGTCGATAGTTTTGCGCCCAACGTGAAGATGCTCAGATTGCAAGAGACGCTGGACGGTGTCGGGATCGGCAAGGGCTTTGCGGAGGTCGCCAACAAGATAGATGCCCTCGGCTGCCAATCCCTTGGCATGGGCTGCCCCCAGCCCGTCTAGCACTGCCACCGGCTGTGCATCAATCGCGGACTGCGCCGATTGCTCTTGTGTGGGGCCGTTATTGACGACCTCCACAACCGCAGGCGGTTCGGGAATTGAGACAGGCGGCGGGGTGGGAACGGGCTGGGGGCCATCCAGGATGTCAAACAGGGCAGGGGGGATGATCGCGCTATCGGCAACGGAATAGCGGGTGCCGGCAATGTAGCGACGGAACCTTGTCCCATCGAGGTTGAGCCAACACGTTGTCGCACAAAGAATCTGCATGATATCTCTCCCCCCTGGTTTCTATCAGACCACAGCGCCGACGGACATGCCGCCGTTAAGCTGGGCGTCGAACTTGCCGGCTGTCAGATCGGCAACGGCAACGGTCCACAACACGCGCAGATAGCGCTCCAGCGACGACACGGGCAGCCGGATGTTGAGGAACGTGTAACCGCCAACGAGCGAGGCCACGGCGATGGCGCTGGACGCCTGGACCGTGGTCGGGCTGCCGAAAGCAGCATCGTTGTCCATCTGCAGGGTGCAGGTGACGGTTGCGCTGCCATCGCTGGTGCAGGTGGTATTAACGCGGGCGCAAAACTCCACGTCTTGGTCAACGAAAACGCCAGCGGAGACGAGATCCACGATGTTGGTTGAAGGAGTGGCGGCAGCCGTGGTGATGGCCTGCGCGTCGCTGAAGGTCAGATCGATGTCATTGATGGCCATGATGCGGCCCTTTCATATGGTAGAGTGGTCAGTGTGCCCCTGAGCGAATGCTGCAGGGGCTTCAATCATCAGCCAGCCGAGAAGGTGCCGCTCACGGTGCCTTCGGTCGACAGGATCGCGTCAACACGACGGATCGGGATGCCGCCGTACATCATCACGCGGCGGTCTTCCTCTTCGATGAAGTCCCAGGTCAGGTTGTTGTTTGCCTTGTTACTCAACTGCTGACGCAAGAACGATTCGATGACGAAGGGGACCCACAAGACCGGCTGGCCGAGGCCAAGGTCGAGGCGGGCGATCAGGCGCTGCATCAGGTTGTCGAGGTCGGCGCCGCTGGTGGCGCTCTTGCTCAGCAAACTGACATCGATGTTGCAGATGCGACCGGCAGCATGGTAGTCGGCAATGGCCAATCCGGCATCGAGACGGTGGACCGTCTCGTACTTGGTCACGCGGCCACCCGTGGTGCTGTCGTAGATTTCCTGCTTGCCGTTGTCCACCATCTGGATGCCGACCGGGCAGCCGGCCTTGTGGATGCCATAGCAGTAGTCGCCCAGGACGAGACCGAAGATGCTGGTATTGGTGGAGCCAGTGCCGCCACCGCTCACCATCTGGAAGCCCTGAGTGTTGATGGTGGTCGACGGGGTGGCGAAGCGGGTAGCCAGGCCATTGAATTCGTCGGGGTCGCTGGATTCGTCGCCATAGATGAGATCGGCGAAAAAGCTCTCTGCCTGGCCCTTGACGTGCTGCATGTCGGCGTTGTAGCGGGCCTTGTTGCCGCCGCCTTCTTTGGCGTTGGCGAGGTTGTAAAGAGCCTCGTCCATGTGCGAACGCGATTCGTACATGGCGCAGGTCTCGCGCACCTGGGTCTGAGCGCCCTGCTGGGGAGCGACACCCTGGTTGATGCGCCGCTTGCCGACAGCGATGTTGC
>Ga0210043_1001213_pt1 | contig 23057 bp, 18 predicted proteins | sample CryGeymet201501t_FD_183990 | JGI IMG/M metagenome (GOLD analysis project Ga0210043, IMG submission 183990) | Groundwater microbial communities from Crystal Geyser aquifers in Utah, USA - Crystal Geyser metaG 2015-01t (SPAdes) (version 2) | ecosystem: Environmental > Aquatic > Deep subsurface >... | reverse complement strand
CCTCGAGAAAGACTGTAAACCCATCCCCATCGAGGAGAACTTCTCGTCCTAGCCTATCTTCTCCCCATTCGCTGTCGCTCTCGTGACTCACATAAATCCAGTAGATCGTAAAGCCGGTACGGTTAACGATCTCAAAGAAGCCACTCCAGCCGAACAATGGACCAAAAAATACTCCTAGTAATAAAGTCGTCAACACTACTTTACGCAATGATTATCGCCCCCGTAGACGCGAAATAACTCGATCGGTAATATCTACCTCCGAACTCCACCATTGGAGCGATGAACTTCGCGCATCCAATACAACGGTAAAACCCTCAGATTCTGCCGTGAGCCTTATAGCCGACTGGAGCTCACGCAAAAAGGTATCCGACTGGGTTAGATTGTTCTGCATCTGCTCGAGTTGGCGTTGACGAATCCTTTGAAAGTCTTGGATAAACTGGGCTTTCTGGAAAATTTCTTCGTCTATTCTGAGAGATGTCTCGGAATCTCCCCGTAAATCTGCCGCGACCTTCGATTCCTGGAGACTTCGAAGATCTTGGGCGTGACGATTTAGTTCGGCCTGAAACTCTGCACGAAAATCCTCAAGCTCTCGTACTGCCGCACTTTGGGAAAAATATGTAGAGTATATTCTGGCCGTATCGACTACGCCAACGGTGGTAATTTGCTGAGCAGAAAGAGAAAAACCAAAAACTATGGACATAACTCCAAGCAGAATACGTTTCATACAAACTCCATCTCGTTAATTAAAGAAGTTAATGGCAAAGATTAGGTCAATCCCCTTCCCCTCTCCATCTTCTCCCGGGAAGAGATTTCCATCTTGCCAGATCAACGAGCCACTATCACTGATCTCGAATCTTTTTGCAAGAAAAAGACTTATGGGAAGCTGAGGAATTGCTAGCCGAAGGCCCGTTCCAAAACCAAACATCCATCCGTTTCCCCCAGCACTAAAGATGTCTTCCCGATCAAGAGACAGTCGTACGGCTTCCACGTAGGTGTCGGACCAAAGCACCGATTCCACAATTGGCATTCGTAGCTCGATCCAGTTGTTCCAGAGGGCCTCACCGCTATTTCGCCCATCTTCGGTTGGAGACCAGCCCCTAGCAATATTCATACCGTTAATTGCCAATAATTCAGTTCCAGGCTGGAAGGTGGCCCCGGAATTTGCTACCCAGAATTGGGGAAGCATGAAAGTTAAATTTGAATTGAGTGCCAACACAAGACGGAAATTGCCAATCGGTTCGTCTCCCGTATGAAAGAGGGTAAAGAACCCCTGGGCAGTACTTTCGGTCCGAATGTAGTGTCGGCTACCAAAGAGAAAACCTCCGGTGAACAGAACATTCTGATTGAAATAGTACCCCGAGGAAGGGTTAAAAAACACATCCCTGTTGTCTAGACTAACACCAACGCCTAACTGATTAATGAGGGTAAACACATCGAGGTTATTTCGTATAGTCTCCGACGCAGGTCTGAAAAGATTTGAATCGTACTCAATAAAATTCAAGCTAGTGCGAATGTTACTCGTTAAACCGAGCCATCCAGGGGCAAAACGTCGCCTCATATTGAAGTTAAACCCAAGACCAAGTCTCCATTCGACGTACTCCATCAGGTACTCGTCAGGGATACTCGCCAGACCACCAGCAGCCAAATACTCCGCTTCGCTAGAATAAGGATCAGGTACAAAGGTACTGCCAAAAAAAACCGGGCCCAAAAAGTCTTGAGGTACGTCTTGTTTCAGACTCCTATCCAACGTCAGACTTATACCCCCCCCGATTCGGTCACCAAACAGGTAATTATTCGAGAAGTTTGCAGTAATCGACTGGGTAAGGGAACTGAGATTCAGCTGTACTCCGAGGTTCTGCCCGTTTCCCAAAAAATTTATGTCCGAGACGCTTGCGATAATGGCCAAGGGGAATCCTTCTCCACCTACCGAGAATCCACCTCGAACATCGAGGGTCCTAGCCTCTTCGACGGTTATGATGACATCCCGAAGTTCCGGTTGAGATCCTTCAGGGGTTTCAATGACGGGAACTCCCTCAAAGTATTGAAGATTGAACACATTCAGCAGTCCTTCACGGATCCGCGAAGCACTAAATACGTCCCCGGTCTCGAAAGGAAGTTCTCGCCGGATTACTCGATCCTTTGTCTTTTCGTTCCCACGGATTATAATATTTTCGATATAGGATCTGGCTTGCTCGACGATACCTATCGAATAGGAAAGGGAAAGAAAGTCTTCGTTCCGGGTCTCTTGAAAGTCGATTTGGTTATTGAAATACCCGTTTTGGTAGTAGACGTCGACAACCTGCTGAAGGCTCGTACGAAGTTTTACCAGATCTAGAATATCCCCGGGTTGGAGAAGTATCGATTCGCCAAGAGTTTCATCGCTAAAAATTTCGTTCCCAATAAATTCAACACCACCGAAAGACCACCTTTGGCCCTCGTTAATTACGAAAGTAAGCGTGACGCTCGACTGCAAACCATCCTCGGAAAGCTCAACCTCAGTCTGGACGTCCAAAACTTCGGCGTCAACAAACCCATTCTCTTCGTAGAAGGTTATGATCGCTTCTTGGTCCGCAGCCAAAAGGTTTTCTTGAAATAGGCCGGAGTTAAAGAGCGCTTGTTCTTTACTACTTAAGCGGGCTTTGAGTGCACTGCTCGTTCCAAATCCATTACCTTGGAACTGTATTTTTCGAACGGTGGTTTGAGGACCTTCTACAATAGTGAACTGAATTCTCTTGTCTCCGTTGTCCAGGTCACTAATTTCAAAGTCAACCTGAGCTTGGGGATATCCTTTGCTTTTGTAGTGATTCATCAGAGATTCCCGATCGGTACGAATTCTTGGAAGGGAATATACATCGCCAATTTTTCCTAAAACAACGTCTCGCAGTTGATTTTCTCGAATCCTTCGCATCCCTGCGAACTCGATCGAACCAATAACCGGCCTTTCTAGCACTTCGAACTCGAGAATTACACCGCTTTTCTGATCGTTAGTAGGAATTGGCAAAGGCAAAAGGTACTCAAAATAGTCTAAAGCGTACAATCGCCGTTGAAGGTCTTGGAATACCGTCTCCGTAAAAATCATTCCACGAAAGGGAGCAACGACCGAATCTAAGTCATTCTGGGTCACCCGGCTCAAATTTGTGAACCGAATATCTTCAATAGGTTTATTAACGTACCAGTCTTCAGCATCCTGGGCAGAAAGAGGCAAAAGACAAAACGAAACCATGAGAAATAAGAGAATGCGGGCCCAGGTTTGTATCATTCAAATCTCCTTCGAAATGTTTCGCACATCAAGGGGTAAATTCCCAAGAAAAAGTTATTTTGTGATCCGTAACGTAGAGATCTTCAGGGCTACGAGGCGCCCAGTTCCACTCTACTAATGCAAACGGAGTTTGCCATTCTATCCTAAATTCGGGATTCAATGATAGTCCGAGACTATTTGCCCGAAGATTTGAAAAGGGATCGGTTTGGCTAATATCTACCAGAAGTTCCAAGAACATGTCTTCGCCAATAATTTTGCCTATTTGTATTGTCGTATTTTGAAAATACCGGCCGAAGGGATTTAGTCCCGTTTCTATGGCAGCTTCAGGGGTAACAATATCTCGAAGAATGTTCTGGAACAGCCCTGTTCGGATTGAAAACAAGTCCAAACCCAAAGTGTTACGAACCCGATTCTCAAAATCCCGAAGAATTCCAAATTGACTGACAATGTCAGTAGTTACAAATAACGCTTCCCCAAGGACGTTATAATTTTGTTCCCCCGCGGATGGAAAAAGATTGCCCCCGACTAAAAAAGCAAGGGCTTCGGCATTGAGGGGTGGATTTGAATAAAGTCTCGGTTGAAGTTCAGAGAAGTAGTCTTCTTGAACCTCGATACTAAGGGTTATACGTTGGTCCTGCCAAACTGCACGGCTATCCGCATCCAGGGTAACCCGGGGATTGAAAAAGTCTTCACTTTCGTTAAAAATAATGCTTCCTTCACGAATATAGAAATTTCGATCGATATAGAATATTTCTCCGCCCCGAACTGGTATTGATCCTCTCAGTAGGAAGGAATTATCAGCGGTATTGACCCGTAAAAGCAGTTCTTCCCGGGGATTGACGAATGAACGAAAAATTGGGAGTTCCTGACTAGGCCAGAAAAACTCTACCCCTCTGGCAGATCGAAAAATAAGCTCAACATCTACAGTTGTTTGATCCGCAGATACCGTATTCATTCTATCAGCTTCCGAAAACTCCGACAGCGCAACAGCCGATTCGAAAGCAAAAATGTCTCCCCGAACCTGTACCTGTCCTTCATCTCCCCTAATTTGAACTGATCCGTAAGCGTTCCCATCGACGACGATCGAGTCAAAGTCGTAGTCGATTTCTATACCTGGATCGGATATCGTAACGTCAAATTCGAACGTTTCTGGGGTCCATCGGTTAAAACCGAGTACTCCCTCGGCAGTAACAACTCCTGGGCCCGCTGGTATTCGAAATTCAGGAAAATAGAGATTTTTGTCTTCAAGAATGATAAATGCGTTACCGGGACCTAAATCTGTAGGACTATAGAGCAAATTCCCAACGAAACCCTCGACCCCCGCGGATCCAAAGAAACTTGGATCGTTTATGTCTCCCGAAAGCCTAAGATTTCCGGAGACGTTGCCCCGTTGTATTGTGAAAATTTCAAAATCAAAAATCGTTGATAGGTCTGCGTCCACCCAACGAGCCTCCGGAATATTCACATCGAACTCCCCGTCACGAATCCTCCCCTGGGCGTGGAGTTGTATGAGCATCGGGGAGGAAGTCACCAGTTCGAGTTCGCCATCAAGATCAATTCTACCTCGGATACTCTGCTGTGGACCACCGACGAGGTTAACTTCTCGTCCCCGACCGGTCAAACTTAATTGTAACTCTTTTTCCGGGGAAAGAACTGAGGGAACAGGACTAATGGAAAGGGATGCAACGAGACCATCAAGGGACTCGTCTAACAGATTTTCCGGCACGACGGCCTGAGCACGTATTATTGTTTCTTCATTGATCCGAAGTCCGAGGCTTCCAATTCGTGGATCGAGAAGAAAACTTCCTTCCTCTATTTCGATAGTAGTCGTTGCTAAACTTAGAATTGTCGGCGCCAAGGAGAAACCCCTCTTGTCGTATTCCAAGGTTAAGCTACCCCTTAAAGGGTCTAGATTAAACAGTCCTTCGGTCAACTCGAGACGAACCGAGCCACTGGAGGCAAACAAATCCTCTAAAGGAACAAGGAAGTTACTTTCGAGCGCTCCTGTGCCCCTTAAACCCGAAAGGGGGAACCGCTGGAGGAGAACGTTTTCGGCACCCAATCGTCCAATTAAAGTATTCGATTCTAAGGTTGCCACGAGACCCAGGCTTTCATTCGAACTCCGATTTGCTACATTTATTTCGCCGGATATTTTCTGGGAGTTGAGCCCTAAATCATCAAGGGTCAACGACCCACGTATTTGAAAAGCATCCTCATCCTGCAGAATGAGCAGTTCCTCGATAGAAATGCGATCGCTATTTCCAGACAATGCCAGTTGCAAACCGTCGAAAGCTAAGGGTACGTTTCCTCGCAAACGATCTATAGTCCAATGTTGATAGTCGAGGAATTTTGCTTTGAGGTCGATATTTGCGCCGCTAAATGCTAGCAATGCTGGAACCCCAGGTGGTGAAAAATTGCGTATCGAAAGAACCCCCGCGACTTCTGAAGAACTCAAGTCAAATTCACCAGTAATTCCAAGATTCGACGAAAGGGCTAAAAAGTTTTGCGAGTAAAGTCCCGTTATATCGATCCATGAATCGATCAAGAAACTTCTAAGATAAAAACTATTCGTGCCTTGGTGTCCGAGTATTCCCCGTCCTTCTACTTCTATCCAGGGTGGGAGTTCGGAGGAAAAGTTATTCCGGGCTCTAAGAAAGTCAATAATCACCACCGAGTCGACGAACGACCCTTGAGCCTTTATTTCGGGGATTTCAGGTAAAAGGTTAAAAGCCTCGAACTGGGATATTCGAAGTTCCGGGAGACCGGCCGAGAATAATAGGTCAAATCTCGTATCAAACCTAGCCTCGGCGGAAAAGGGCAACGAAAAATTCTCGTCGGTAGGAAGAAAAATCTTGCCGATCTCCTCCAAGGTCCCAAGAGATAAAGATCGTATTCGACCATCTAAAACGATGCCCTCAATAAAAGACTGGGAAGATGAAGTAGGAACTAATCCTCGGACTCGTAGATCTATACCCGGTTCGGCAGACTTCCGCAACTCTTCATACTTTGCATTTTGCGAGGGCTGGGGAAAAAGTCCCCGGAACTGGAGTTCGAAATCTGTATTCGAAAAAGCTAAATCAAAGGAAGGATTCAAAAGTGTCACGTCGAAAATGGAAATCTGCGAACCCCTTACTCGTAGTCCATCCTGGGACGATGCTTCGAGTTCAACCGAGGCATCAATAGAACCAAATTCAAGAAGATTTCCCGTAGAAAACGAGAGAAAACCCTCGGGTAACCCCGTAGAAAAGGGCACTTGACCAGAAAAAATGAGCCGTTCCCTGTTTTTTCCCTCATATGTAAGACTGTCGATAAGAACTCTATCGTTGTCACCTACTGCGGTGACGTCTATGATTCCTCGAAGGGGGGTACCAATTACCTCGCCCTCGTAACCTACCCTACCACCGTACCGCAGGGACGTGCGGGAATTTGGAAGAAGTTCCAAAGAGGCGGAAATATCGCCAGTTATCTGTCCTGCCAAAAGACTTTCAATCTCCTGGTTTGTTAGATCTGTATTGAAAGTGACAAAGTTGTAGGGGCTCCAGTTTTCGCTAAGAAACTGAAAATCGAACCGCGAAAATTCTAAGTCGCTGGTTGCCGAAAGGTCAAAGGGTTTTTGATCAAAAGCCTTAGATAGACTGAGGGAAGTAGGAGTCAAGTTTGCTACCAGGTTAACATCCTCCAAAGTACCAAAAGGTAAAACTGGAGAAAAAACCCGCAAAAACGCATCAGCACTGTTTGCGCTGGGCACACTCGAAAGGCGAAGGTCGAATTCACTGGAGTAGATATCTTTGGCGCCCTGGGAAACAGAAATTTGAGCGTGAGTACGGAGGTCAAGAGTAGATTCCCCTCGGACAAGATTACCTTGATCAAAATTAGTAATAACCTGGGTAACTTCGTCGGAAATATCGAGTCGAATCCTTCGATAAAAAATATCGGTAGGACCTGGGATAAGTCGAATAACTTCAAAAACCCTGGCTATAACTTCTTCCGCAGTTGGTGGCTTTATAGATTGGCCCTGGGGTATTTTTACCGTGACTGAACCGTTTTCGACCCGTATATCTTCGGGAGCACTAAAGAAATTTCCCCGTAAAAGGTCAGCCATTCGGTAGTAAACACGAATACGTTCGATGGAAACGGCAACGTCATCCTCTTGAAAAGTAAAATCTCGAATTTCAAGGTAACGAAAAATCGAAGGCCCAAGGGTAGAATAGGTAATTTGGGACTCTGTCGCATTTTCAAGGGTCTCCATGACCGATAACTGAAGAGTTTCGGTGAGGGAGTCGAAGAATTTCTCTATTTGAGGTACTACAGCCAAGGCAAAAATACCCATGATTCCGAGAGAAAAAAATAAACTAGAAAAAACGAGGAACCCTTTTCTCATAAAAAGGTTACTCCATGACAAATACATCCCATTTTGATACTGTATCACACTCCTATGTGGGGTACCTTCGTTTAAAAGGCGGCACTTTTGCTCAATACAACTACTATATTATCCAAGTTCATCGTTATCGAAGGCATCGATGGGGCTGGAACCACGACCCAGGCTCGGATGTTAGAAAAAAAATTCCGTGAAAAATCTATTCCTTTTTGGGCTACCGCTGAACCAACCGACAGTCCGATAGGCCGCCTTATTCGTACAATCCTCAAAGGCGAATTACAAGTCGAGTCCGCTGTTACCGCCCACCTCTTTGCGGCCGATCGCTGGGAGCACCTCTATGGCCACGGTGGTATACGAGCAAAAATAGAAACGGGGTATTGGGTCTTGAGTGACCGATACCACTTTAGTTCGCTGGCATACCAGGGTCTTCTTGTGGACCCTGACCTCGTTTCGACCCTAAATTCGTCCTTTCCACTCCCAGAATATTACATTTTTATCGATGTTCCTGGAGAAGAGGCCTCTCGGCGGAGAGCCCTTCGATCGACAATGGAAATCTACGAAACAGACTCATTTCAGACCCGGGTTGCCCACAGATATTCCCAGATTCTTAGAGAACTATCAAACACCCAGGTAAAAGTTCTGTCTCTTTCAGGCGATTTACCGATCGATAAACTCCACGATAGAATTTGTTCCTTTCTGCCGATACTTGGAACGTGAAACGGTCCTTACTTTCAGGAGTACTCTTTACCTTCCTCGTTATAGTTTCGGCCCCTGAAGGTTTTAGCTATAGGATCCTCTACAAAGAACAACTATGGAACCTCTACCATCAACAACTTTACATGTATCCCTTAGACATTGCGGAAAATATCCATTGGCTCGAACAAGCTCTGAGGGCAGATTTTGCAAATCCCTTGTACGCCCTGTCTAAAATAGAAAACCCCCAGGAATGGGAAAAGTATCGGTATTTGTTTTCGATGCATATTAACCTAACTTTGGTAGACCTCTACCTACAGTGGGCCAGTAAACACATGAAATTTGAACCTCGATTCTTCAACTATCCGTGGCGAGAAGCAAACCTAGAAAGCTTCGACAAAGCTCAGACCTTATTAGAATTTGCCCTTATCTACTGGGACGAAGCCAAAAGGTATTCGGACATGACCCAGAAATTTCCTTGGCTTTTTTTGACCGAAGTTCAATACTGGGAAGACGAGAACTTTCGTATTCAAACCGGTAGCCTCGATTACGCCGAGATTATTCAACGTCACCTGAGCAGACTTGACGAAACCCGGCAGTTCTTTGCCTCGATGGATGAGTCAACGTATTAGCATAGCATCGCCGTAAGAAAAAAATCGGTAACGATTTTCTACCCCAATTTCATAAGCGTTAAGTATCATTTCTCTCGAAGCAAAAGCGCTCACAAGCATGACAAGAGAAGATCGGGGAGTATGGAAATTCGTGAAAAGTTGGTCCACTACCTTAAACTGGTATCCAGGATAAATAAAAATGTCAGTTGCTCTTTTTCCCCTCACTATGCACTTTTCGTCGGAATTCCAGGCCGATTCTAGGGTTCTTACGGCCGTGGTACCAACTGCGACGATTGGCCTACCTTCCAACTTTCCGCGGGTAATAATTTCTGCTGTTGTGGGTGTTATGCTGTAATCCTCTGAGTGCATAGTATGTTCAAGAATATTTTCGACCCTCACCGGTAGAAAAGTTCCAAGTCCCACATGAAGTGTTACTTCGGTTCGAATTACGCCTGCCTCATCGAGACTGGCAAGCAGTTGCTCGGTAAAATGCAACCCAGCCGTAGGTGCTGCTGCGCTTCCGATTTCTTTACTGTACACGGTCTGATACCGGCTTGCGTCTTCTTTGGTATCTTCCCGAGAAATATACGGAGGAAGGGGTATATGGCCATGGGTGTTCAAGTAACTATCGGTTACCGGGGTCTCAAACTCGATCGTTCTTAGACCCTCGGGGAAGATTTTAGTAATGTGCCCTTTTATTCTCTGGGGAAAAAGGTATTCCTTGTGGAGTTTTTGACGTTTTGCCTTCGATGCCATCGCTCTCCACCGTAGCCCAAATTCCGCGGGATCCGCATTCGGCTCCGGAAAGAGCAGAAGAAACTCTACCTCGGCCCCATCGTTGGTTGTACCGTAGATTCTGGATTTTCTAACCCGAGAATTATTAAACACCATAATAGCACCCGAAGGTATGAGTTGGGGTAAATACTGAACCCTAGTGTGGGTTAGTGACCCTGTTTTTTTATTTAGTGCTAAGAGCCGACTCGTTCCTCGGGTTTCTGACGGATATTGGGCAATGAGTTCTTGGGGCAAATGAAAGTCGTAGTCTGAGGTTTGATATTCTTTGGCCATATTGACTGCCTTAGGACGAAAAAAGATCGCCGTTGCGGTTAGTTACCCCTAAGTGACTATAGGCCAAGGGCGTAGCGACCCGTCCCCGGGATGTTCTTTGGAGAAATCCCTTTTGTATCAAGTAAGGTTCATAAAAATCCTCTAAGGTGTCGCTTGACTCCCCAATCGATATGGCTAAGGTGTCGGCCCCGACCGGTCCTCCCTGGTAGAAGTCGATAATAGTACGTAGAATTTTCCTGTCCTGCTCTTCTAATCCTTGCTCATCGATTCCCATGCGTTCAAGTCCTTGCTCAACGATTTCTCTACTTACCTTACCACTCCCAAGAACCTGAGCGAAATCTCTCATACGTCTTAGAAGTCGGTTTGCGACCCTGGGGGTCCCTCGACTACAGTTGCTCAATTTTAAACCTGCAGCAGATTCAAGGTCGATATCGAGGATTTCCGAACTCCGGTCAAGAATGAGTCCTATTTCTTCCGGGGGATAGAGATCTAATCGCAGGGTTATTCCAAACCGGGAATAGAGCGGACTCGATACCATTCCAGCCTTCGTAGTTGCTCCGATCAAAGTAAAGGGAGGCACGGGGACCCTCAACGTTCGGGCCGCGGGTCCCTGACCGATAATCCAGTCTATTTGAAAGTCTTCCATAGCGACGTAGAGCATCTCCTCCAGGGCCGGACGCAGGCGATGGATTTCGTCGATAAAAAATACCGAACCGGGATTAAGGGAGGTAAGTAGACCGGCTAAATCTTTCGGTTTCTCCAATGCCGGGGCACTGGTAATTCTCATTTCCGCGCCCATCTCGTGGGCAACAATCGAGGCAAGGGTCGTTTTACCTAATCCCGGGGGACCGTTCAAAAAAATATGATCCAAAGATTCCCCGCGGTTTCTGGCCGCGGCGATGTAAATTCCAAGATTTTCGCGAATTTCCTTCTGCCCCTGAAACTCGCTTAATCGGGCGGGACGCAAGCTCCCTTCGATATCATCGAGGGGCTGGAGCCCGGGGTCTAAGAATTGGTCTTGTGGTTCCATTATCTCTTTCTCTTCTACCTCAGGGCGATTATACAACGTCGAAGAATTTCTGATTCGAAGGTATCCCGTTCTTTTTTATCGAGTATTTTTACCCTTTCAACGGCCTCCTGAAGACTTTGAACACTCCCATCTTGGGCCTGAATCATGTCCATTACGGTCTCGGGTAATACTTCCCGCGCCAAACGTCTATCGTACCCCATCGCAACTAGAGCATCCTCGAGCTCTCCAAAAGCCGTTGGAATGGTCGGGTTCCGTTGAAGGTCGTTTCGAAGGCCTGTATCTCCTTGCTCCAAACGGAGCTTACCGGCTAGGGCAAGAAGAATTTTTTGTGCAGTTTTCTTACCAAGTCCCGGGACTAACTCGAGTCTACCGAGGTCCTCGTTTTCTATAGCGGTAATGAACTCAATAGGCGTTATGCCCGAAAGATATTTCAGGGCTACCCTGGGGCCAATTCCTTGCACACCCATGAGGGAATGGAAAAGCTCTTTTTCTTTCCTATCAAAGAAACCAAAGAGTTGCATGAGGTCTTCTCTATGATGGAGATAGGTAAGCAAAGACACTTCCCGTCCATCTCTCGGGAGCCTCGATAAGGTTGATTTGCTGGTTTCGATGTACCATTCAATTGCCCCGGCCTTGAGGACTACCCCATCTTCGAGTATGTCTGAAATTGTACCGGTGAGTCTGTAGATCATAGTACGGCTCCGGTACAGGCGATTGCCGCAGCCAGGGCATCGGCAGCATGATTTGGTTTTGGTATGTCCTGGAGTCCTAGAATTATTTGGACCATTCGTTGAACCTGCCCTTTGTCAGCTTTGCCGGAACCAAGAACTGTCGCCTTTATTTGATTTGGGGTAAATTCACGAACTTCGATGCCTTGTAACCCAAGGGCAAGGAGAATTACCCCCCTCGCCTGGGCGACAGGCAAAGCACTGGTAACATTTTTCGCAAAATAAAGGGTCTCTACTCCGCCGATAGTTGGTTTGTACCTTCGGCATTGCTCGGATATACCATTAAAAATCGTAATGAGACGACCCACTTGATCTTCGGCTGAAGAGGTTTCAATAACCCCGTAACTAAGAGAACAAATCGCTGAACCTTCTTGTTTTACAATTCCGTATCCAACAGAAGCAAGACCTGGATCTATTCCAATATACACCCCCACTGGGAACTATTCGTCCACGTCAAAGTCCTCAGGAATTTCGAGGTTCGAAGACACAGTTTGAACATCATCGTTATCTTCGAGATTTTCGATCAACCGCAAGACTTTTCGCGTGCCTTCATGATCAAGGGTCATAGTCGTGTCCGCTACTAATTCGACTTCTGCTGACTCATAAGGAATTCCGGTGGTATCGAGAGCTTGCACAACGGTCTCAAAGTCATCGGGAGCTGTGATTATTTCAATACTTCCATCTTCGGCCTTGACGTCTTCGGCTCCGTGTTCGAGAGCTAATTCAAATATTTCCTCTTCGCTACTTGTTTCGCTATTGAGGATAATAATTCCCTTTTTCTTAAACATGTATGAGACACAACCCGACTCACCTAAACTCCCTCCTGCCTTATTAAAAATGCTTCGAATATCGGCGGCAGTTCGATTCTTATTATCAGTGAGGGTCTCTACCATGATTGCGACGCCACCGGATGCGTAGCCTTCGTACATGAGCTCGGTATAGTTTGCTCCTTCAAGATCGCCGGTGCCTTTTTTAATGCCTCGCTCGATGTTGTCCTTAGGCATGTTCGAACCGCGGGCCTTGAGGACAGCGGCCCGAAGCCGAGGATTTGACTCGATATCGCCTCCACCCAGACGGGCGGATACAATAATTTCTTTAATGATCTTTGTAAAAATCTTGCCCCGCTTTGCGTCGGCTGCACCCTTCTTGTGGCGAATCGTCGCCCATTTACTGTGACCTGACATTCAGTCTCCTTCATCTACGCACTAAAGCCTGCTGAAAATACCACGCTCAAAAATTTACTGTCAACCCGAGAATTCTCGCGATAAGGTCTTTATTACAGGAGACCAAATCTTGATAAAGGACTAAATCGTAGAACTACTCGTCCTTGAATTTCCCGAAAACGTACTACGCCGTAGTACCGGGAGTCTAATGCACCGGTACGGTTGTCGGCAGCGACGAACCACTCGTCTTCTCCCAAAGTGAAGGGAAAGCCCGAATCACCGAAGGGAGAGACATATCCGCTACGAACCTCCGGAAGTCGAGGGCGATACTCTCGTTCGCTCAAGAGTAATTCCGAAGTCGCTGGCCCTAAATTTTCGTTTACAATATACCATTCGCCTAAACGAAATTCGAGAGTGTCACCAGGTATACCAACGATCCTTCGTACTTGATAGCCCGAATCTTCGAAAGGGGTTGTTGAAGTTGAATAACTTCGGATAGTACCGAAGGAAAGCAAACCTATCACCCATTTCAGCGGTTGTTCGGTAAAAATTGGAATGGTCATATAGGGGGTGTGAAAAACTATAAGGTCACCTCTCTCAGGTGATTGCCACCGGAAATCAAAAAGATTCTCAAGGGGTTCGAAAGTATACGAGAGTCTCGAGACGAGCACGGACTCACTTTTTCGTATACTAGGTACCATGGAGTCAGTCGAGAGTCGAAGGGGAAAAGCGATGCTAGAGAATACGATAAGGTAGGAAAACAGCAAAAAAATATAGATTCGAAGTCCAAGGAAAAACACCCGTACCAGTAGGGGTTTCGGGGCATAGGGTGAACGCCGTTGGGTACCAATTTTTTTACCGAAACGCAACATGGACGAAAATTACCATTTATTTACAAAGACGAACAGACAGATTACTATAAACAGTAAAAGGAATCACGATGATAAAGGAAGGAGTCAAACTCCTAGGAAAAAACCGAAAGGCCTATCACGAATATTTTGTCGATGAATCGATCGAGTGTGGACTCGCACTTCAAGGAACTGAAGTCAAAAGTATTCGTAAAGCGCACTTTAACTTCTCAGATTCCTACGCTCGAATCCGAGGTGGCGAGTTATGGCTCCTCGGCTTCCACATAAATCCCTTTGCCCAGGGAAATATGAACAATCATGAACCAGATAGAGATCGCAAGTTACTTATTCACTCAGTCGAGAGAGAAAAACTCCGCAAAAAGGTTGATGAAAAGGGCTACACTCTCGTTCCCTTAAGTCTGTACCTCAAAAATGGTCTCATCAAACTTGAACTTGGCGTTTGCAAAGGGAAAAAGAACTATGATAAACGACAGGTCATCAAGCAAAAGGATCTGAAACGAGAAACCGATCGTGAACTCCGGGGTCGGGGTTAGCAGGTCCAGGAGGGCTCATGGATCCGAAAGTACAACTTTTAAGTTTTGCAAAAGAAATCGCCGTTAAGGCAGGCAACCTCACCCGGGACTATTTTCGAAAAGAGTACGATATCCGGTCGAAGATCGATGAAAGCCCCGTGACAACCGCGGACTTGCAGGCGGAGTCACTTCTCCGATCGCTTATTGAGGAAGCATTTCCCCATCATTCCATAATCGGTGAGGAGGGTGGGGAGAAAAACTCCGTCAATGAGGTCGAGAAGGGACCGCATTTTACTTGGGTCCTCGACCCTATCGACGGTACAAAGTCTTTTATCAAGGGTATTCCATTGTATACGACCCTCGTAGCGGTACTCCAAGATGGAGTTCCTATCGTAGGAGTAATCTATAATCCGATCCTTGAAGAACTCACAAGTGCAGCTCTTGGATTTGGCACCGAGTATAATGGTTCACCGGTTCGGGTCTCCGATTGTGAAGAACTTTCGAAGGCCTGGTTTCAAGTGACCGATCCTACCAGTCTTCTTTCTAGGCATCCCCGGGGCGGTGCGGAATTGATGACAAAGGTTGGTCATACCCGAACATGGGCAGACGGCCACGCGTACGCCATGTTAGCCCGGGGTGAGGCTGACATCGTAATAGATCCGATCATGAATCTATGGGATATTGCCTGTTTACAACCAATTATTCGAGAAGCCGGTGGTACGTTTACCGATATCCATGGCCTTCCAGACCTCGGTACCAGTGCAATTGCTACGAATGGAAAGTTTCATGACCAGGTCGTTGCTTTTTTTTCGTCCTAGGGATACTATCCCCCTCACGCATTTCGGGGGTGTACCGGTTTCGACTGGGGTAGTACTCGACTGCGCAGCAGGTGGAGCGCCATCTCCTGATTGGCAACAATTATAACTGCCGATAACGCAGATTTTGCAATGGCTGCCTAATAGTGCCGCCACAGATCCTGTCAACGCTGCCTTGAATTGACAAGGATCTGAAAACTTCCAAGGCTAACCATCGTCGGAGTTCGGACAACGATTGGGACATTTTCGAACTGGCGGTAACGAGGTGAGTCTTTCCACCTTCGGGACCGCGAGAACCAATGGAAGACTAAACCTGTAGCGGCGTTTTCGATACGCTTTAGGACAGGGGTTCGACTCCCCTCACCTCCACTTTTCTTAGGTCTCACCTAGGACGACTTTTGCTCTATCCAAAGCCTCATTCATCGTCGAACACACGTTATCTTCTCCGAGAGCGGTGACAAATCCTATTGAGCTTAGGGCCTTTCTTGGTTGAGTTCCAACCCCAGACAAGATAAGTTGGGTACCCAAATGGTGGTATCGCTTCCGAAACGAATCGAGGGCATTCAATGCCGTAGCATCCATAGCGGGAACTTTTCTCATCCGAAGAATAAAGACTCTGGGGGGTGTTTCGAGATTTGCTATCGTATCTTGGAACATGTCGGCGGTTCCAAAAAAGAAAGGACCATCAATTTCATAAATCTCGACCCCTTTTGGAATAGCCATCGGCTCAGGCGATGCCAAAGGATCTTGGTTATCATCCTCAAAAATTTCGACTATTGGACGAATTTCGGTGGTCTGCATCACCCTACGAACAAAGAGAAGGACGGAAACTAATAGCCCCGCCTGCACTGCTACGGTAAGGTCTATTAGAACCGTGAGACCAAAGGTCAAAAGCATAACTAACAGGTCGCTACGGGGGGAGAGCCGAACTGACCAAAAACGGCGAACCTCACTCATATCCCAGGCTACAATGAGAAGAACCCCAGAAAGAGAGGCTAAGGGTATAGCGACGGCAAAGTCTGCAAGGAACAAGGTAAATACTAAAAGGACGAAGGCATGTACTATACCGGAAACTGGAGTCTGACCACCACTTTTGATATTTGTCGCCGTGCGAGCTATTGCTCCGGTCGCCGGAATCCCTCCAAAAAGGGAAGAAAGAATATTTCCAATACCCTGGGCCGCTAACTCACCGTTAGAGTTATGTCGGTGGCCGGTCATCCCGTCGGCAACTACCGCAGACAATAAAGACTCTATTCCTCCAAGTAACGCTATCGTAAGGGCAGAAGGAAAAACAGCTCGGATGGTATTGAGTGAGAAATTCGGTATCATAATTGTTGGAAGCCCCTTGGGCATCGCACCAAATCTTGAGCCAATTGTTTCAATTGGTAGATTGAATACTTCGGTGGCAAGGGCTCCAAGTACCACAGCGGTGAGAGCCGCCGGAATACGAGGTAAAAATTTTCTGAGTACTAGCATAGTCACTAGGGTAAAAATACCGATTGTGGAAGCAATAGGACTGAATGTGGTGAGTCCCGAAGCTAAACTCGTTATTCGGGGAAGAAATTCTGCGGGATAGTCGTGGATTGTTAATCCAAAGAAATCTTTGAGTTGCCCAACGGCGATTATGACCCCGATTCCGGTGGTGAACCCCGTGGTAACAGGATAGGGAATGTATTTAATGAGCTTACCCAAACCCGATAGTCCAAAAATAAGGAGAATCAAACCACCTAAGAAAGTCGCAGTAATGAGTCCGTCCATTCCGTGGAGACTTACAACACCGGATATGACTACAACAAATGCACCGGTTGGTCCAGAAATTTGAAACCGCCCTCCCCCCAGGAGGGAACTGAAAAATCCCGCGATAATTGCTGTCCACAGGCCCTGAGAAGGATTGGCACCAGCTCCTATCGCAAAGGCAAGGGCAAGAGGAAGAGCAACAACACCTACAGTAAATCCACCGACCAAATCTTTTCCAAGCTGGGCCCGAGTATAACCCTGGCGAAAAACCCGCACAATTTCGGGAATAAAATCCTTAGCGGCAACAATAGACGGGGTTTTCTGCATTACTTTTTACTCCCATTCGATAGTGGCGGGGGGTTTCGAAGAAATATCGTAAGTGACCCTGCCTACCGAGGGTATCATGTTAGTTATTTTACTACTGATGTTCAAGAGATCTTTCATTTCAAAAGGATACACATCTGCGGTCATACCATCGGAACTAACTATTGCCCGCAGAGCAACGACCGACCCATATTCTCTGGTATCTCCGGCAACCCCGACGCTCCGCACTGGAAGTAACACACAAAAAGCCTGCCAAATTTTATCGTAAAGTCCTCGGGCGCGGAGCTCATCGATAAAAAGGGCGTCAGCCTCCCGTAGAATATCGCACTTTTCCGGAGTAACCTCCCCAAGAATTCGAACCCCCAACCCGGGCCCAGGAAAAGGATGACGACCAACTACTTTAGGATCAATACCTAGGGTTAGCCCGAGTCTTCGAACTTCGTCTTTGTAGAGTTTTCCTAAAGGCTCGATAATATCGCCCCGAGCTCGCTTTTCTTCGACCAAGGGCGAACGAACGTTATGGTGGCTTTTAATAACGTGCGCGGATTTTCCTACTCCTTTACCACTTTCTATAAGGTCGGTGTAGAGGGTTCCCTGAGCCAAAAGACTGTCCCGGATGTTCCGATTGTTGACTTCCCGTTCTTGTACCCGAATAAAGGTGTCTCCTATAATTCTTCTTTTTTCTTCTGGATCGGTAACACCCTTGAGGGGGGGGAGAAAATCTGAGGAAGCGTTGATCAAATAGAGATTTTCTGCCCCAAAAGCCTCGAGGGTCAGAGCTACTTGAGCACTCTCGCCCTTACGCATCATACCCGTGTCGATATACATGAGATGTACTTGATGAGGAGGCAGAGATTTTAGCAGTAGTCCTCCAACGACCGTAGAGTCCACTCCTCCCGAAATAAGCAGCAAGACCGGACGGTTTCCGGCAACGCGACGAATTTCCTCCGTCTCGTTTTCCAGGTAAGTATTCATATTCCACGTATTTCGAGCGCCACACATTTTTAGGGCGAAATTTGTAAGGATCTGAGTTCCGAATTCACAGTGGGTAACCTCTGGGTGGAACTGAATTCCTACAAAATTCTTTTCTTTACACCCAACCGCTGCGGGGTGGCCATTTTCGCTTTCGGCGATTAACGTGTAACCCGGTGCCAAGGTATCAAGACTATCACCATGACTCATCCAGGAAACGAAATTTTCTGGAATCGAGTCAAAAAGAGGATGGGTAGAACGATAGTGGATACGGCTTCGACCAAATTCCCTGGTAGTTTTCTTTTCTACCTTTCCTCCCCCGTCGTGGGTCACCCGTTGAAGTCCATAACAAATTCCAAGGGTAGGAAGCCCAGTATTCAGAAATTCTGGATCAAGGGTCGGAGCACTCGGTTCGTATACTGAAAAAGGGGAACCAGAAAAAATTAGCCCTCGGACCTCGGACAGATCAATTTCATCAAAGGGAATATTCCCCGGAACAATGTGACTATAAACCCCGATATCTCGAATACGCCGGGCTATGAGCTGGGCAGTTTGGCTGCCAAAATCAAGTACTAATATTTGGTCCATGGTTCTCTTCGAAGGATAGTTTGATTTCGATCGGAACCAACACTAACAATAGTAATCTTGGTCCCCGTGTAATCCTCTATGAAAGCAATATAGTCTTTAGCCGCCTGGGGAAGGTTATCAAAATGAGCCACCTGGGTAATTGGTTCGTGCCAACCTACGAACTCTTTGAGTACCGGTTGAGCCCGTTCGAGCTCAGGAAGACCCATGGGAAAATCCGTAGTCTCTTCGCCATCAATGCTATATGCGACACAGGCATTGAGTGAGGTCATAGTGTCATAAACATCCAAATGGGTAAGTACAAGCCCGTCGATACCGTTAGAAAAACATGCGTACTTCAAGGCAACCAGGTCAAGATATCCACATCGGCGGGGTCGACCAGTCGTTACCCCATATTCGTGACCGATTTCTCTAATGAGGTGCTCCAGTTTGCCGTCCCGTTCTTGAATGAACTCGGTGGGAAAGGGGCCATTTCCGACCCGGGTCGAATAGGCCTTAAATACCCCAAGTATTCCGTCGATCGTGCGGGGTCCGATTCCTGCACCCAGCGCTGCACCAGCGGCGGCGGAATAGCCGCTGGAAACGTAGGGATAGGTTCCAAGATCGAGATCCAATAGTACCCCCTGGGCTCCCTCGAGGAGCATGCGGCTGGGTCGGTTGTGTTGGATATAGGCAGTTACGTCGACCAACATAGGCTTGAGCCGAACAAGAAAACCCTCGAGAAACTTCCGGTCTGCCTCTTCCATAAGGCTCATCTTATCGGGGTTGAATAGGTCGACTAATCGTAGTCCGTCTCGCATTGATTTCTTTGAATAGGTTACACCGATGCCTCGGCCGGTAGTTCCAATTGGTCTTTTTCGCTTTTTGTCTATCTCAATATCTTTTTTCTTGTAGCTCGGTAATACGATATGGGCCCGACCAGAAACAAAGACTCTACCTTCCCAAGGAACACCTTGCTCTTCGAGGGTCTTGAGTTCGGTAAATAGGGCCTCGGGATCGATTACCATTCCAGTACCCAAAATAACTTTCTTGCCCGGATACAAAATCCCCGAAGGAATTAAGTGGAGTTTGTAGGTAACATTCCCATGGACTATCGTATGTCCTGCATTGGCTCCACCGGAAAATCGGACAATAAGGTCCGCATCTTTGGCCAAATAATCGACAATTTTGCCTTTCCCTTCGTCCCCCCACTGGGCACCTATCACCGTAATGTTCATGTTTAGGACCTCTGCTTCTTCTCTAATGGGATGATCTAACTTAACGAGAATAGTTCGGCGGTTCTTGGGTTATCGAAACATCGTGTACATGACTCTCCCGCAACCCTGCGCTGGTGATCTTAATGAATTTCTGATACCTCCGCAATTCTCCTATCGTCTTACAACCGGTATATCCCATACCTTTTCGGAGTCCTGTAATAAGTTGGTGCAGGTAAGGTCGTAGTTCACCCTTGTAGGGAACTCTTCCTTCGACTCCTTCTGGAACGGGATCTTCGTTTTCGGCAATCTGGTACCGATCACCCGATCCACTTTTAATAGCACCAAGACTTCCCATACCCCTATAGGTCTTAAAGATTCGGCCTTCGTAGATAACTTCACGCCCTGGGCTTTCTTTTAGCCCCGCAAATAGGCCACCGATCATTACGGCCGACGCTCCTGCACCGATAGCCTTTACTAAATCCCCCGAATACTTGATACCCCCATCGGCAATAACTGGAATACCGGCTTTCGCCGCTTCCTCGGCGGCCCATAAGACTGCACTGAACTGGGGCACTCCAATTCCCGCTACAATTCGGGTGGTACAAATCGAACCAGGGCCGACCCCTACCTTTATTGCATCGGCACCCGCCTCGATAAGTAGTTTCGCCCCTTCCCTTGTCGCGACGTTTCCCCCAACTACCGGTATGTCGTAGTTTTCTTTGATATAACCGATAGCCGAAAGTACATTTTTCGAGGTTCCATGAGCCGAATCGATAACCAAGAAGTCCGCCTTCGCCCGAACTAGCAGGTCCAATCGCTTCTGTAGATCCGACGGGCCAACGGCCGCTCCTACCAAGAGCCGTCCATTTTTATCGACCGCGGCCCGAGGATGATTTCGATGCTTTTCCATATCTTTGACCGTGATGAGCCCGGTGAGCTTTTTGTTTTCATCGACCACGGGGAGTTTTTCGATCTTGTGGTCATCAAACAATTGTTGGGCCTTCTCGAGAGTAGGCTCGCCGGAAACAGCAATGGGCCCGGAGGTCATAATATCCGAAACTTTTTTGGAGTAGTCTCGACAAAAACGTAGATCTCGGCTGGTAATTATCCCGACCAAGGTCCCATCATTTTCGATTACCGGTAAACCAGAAAATCCTTGTCTGTTCATGATTCCCCAGACTTCCTCTACCGTAACTGAAGGACTTACAGTAATTGGACTTTCGATAACCCAGTTCAGGTACCGTTTTACCTTGGCAACCTGGTCGGCTTGTTGTTCGACATTCAAATTTCGGTGAATAACACCAACTCCCCCCTCTAGGGCCAAGGCTATTGCAAGGCGTTCTTCGGTAACCGTGTCCATGGCAGCCGAAAGGATGGGTACATTGAGGGTTACCCCTGGAAAGAGAGTTGTTCGAAGGTCCGTTTCACCGGGAAGAACCTCCGAATAGCCCGGTTGGAGTAATACGTCGTCATAACTGAGGGATTCGAGTAGTTCCATGGTTTATTCTCCTAATTCTTTGGCCAATTTGAGCATTTGCAGATTCCAGTGTTCCGCGAGACTTAGGGCTTTTTTCTCGGCCTTGCCGCTATAGTTGGCCGGAGAATGAAAAAACTCTTCGGCGCTTATTCTCGATACTTTCGAAAGCCGTTCTTGGATAATCTTCCAAACTCCGGTGTCTTTTCTCAAGGCTTGGGCGAAGGTCAGGTCCCCGGCCTCGGTTTCTAGGGTGATTTTTCTAATAATTTCGTGGGCATCACTCTCTCCGTTTTGACCGAGAAGGATATAAGCGGCTTCGGCCAACACGCTCGATCCTGCGCGATTTTCGAGGGTATCTTTAAGCTGATTGTGGTTTACCCGTAACCCTTTGAGAATTTTTGTCATTCTTGTTACCGCTGCAGCAAAGCCCGAAATATACTCCGGTACAAAACGCCCGCTAGCGGAATTTGTTAGGTCCCGCTGATGCTCAGAAATCTGGTCCATAAAGAATGACATAATCCTGGGCGAGAAAGCTTTCCACAAACTTTTCACGTGTTCGGAGTTCCAAGGATTTCGTTTTTGGGGCATGGTCGATGATCCAACTTGAGTCTCGGAAAAAAACTCCCGAACTTCGTCTATCTCGGATCTTTGCAGATTTCGTAGATCGTCGGCTAAATTTGCGATCACACCAAAGGCAATGTTCACCTCGGTCAGAAGACGGAGCAAATACTCAGGTTCTACCATTTGGGTCGAGTGATCCGAGGGGAGAAGATCGAGGTAAGAAAGGGTTTCTCGCTCGAGGGCTTCGGGATCACTCGTAATCATGCTAGTAGCGTTGTAAGCACCTACCGCACCGGCTAACTTCCCTCGCAAATTCCGTGCTCGATCTCGAATTTCTAGAATTGATTTCCCGAGTCGGCTCAAATACTCGGCAAATGCAAAGCCAAGGGTGATAGGCACGGCATATTGGCCGTGGGTCCGTCCGACCTGAGGGGTAGCAGCTTCGGTGGTAACTATTCTTACTAACTCATTTTCCAGGTCGATAAGAAGGGGCAACAGGACCTTTTCTACCCCATCGCGAATTTTGAGCGCATTGGCCGTATCGAGGATGTCTACACTAGTGGCACCCATATGAACAAATGGGCGGAGCTCTTGAGGAAGAAGAGGTTTAATTGTATTTACCAGGGCTCGAATATTGTGTTGGGTTTTTTCTTCTTCTTCATAGACCAATTCTGGGTCGATACGGTTTTCTACATCCCCCAAAAAATCCAAATTTGAGGGCGAATCTAAACCCTGGAGCTTGAGGTGTGACCGCAGGAGTGCCATCTCTACTTTCGCGCAGTATCGGACAGAGGCGGTTTCACTCAAGTAGTACGACAGTTTTGTAAAAAGGTCTCGATTCGATTGATAGTACCGATGATCGAGGGGAGACAAATTATCGAAAATTTTACGTGTTTCCATGGGACATAGTGCCAAATACTCCCGGTCTTTGTCAAAGGTCTTTGTTCTTTGCTCCAGGGCAAACGCATATGAAGTAGAAGGGGTCAGGGACTAGACATTTAGGAGAAATACTAGTCTGCTTGGGGTGAAAGGAAGCGACCTATGACTCCAACCAGAAAGACCCGAGGAATGACCGAGCA
>Ga0210043_1001209_pt1 | contig 23134 bp, 27 predicted proteins | sample CryGeymet201501t_FD_183990 | JGI IMG/M metagenome (GOLD analysis project Ga0210043, IMG submission 183990) | Groundwater microbial communities from Crystal Geyser aquifers in Utah, USA - Crystal Geyser metaG 2015-01t (SPAdes) (version 2) | ecosystem: Environmental > Aquatic > Deep subsurface >... | reverse complement strand
AGATTTAGCCATTCTTCTCTCCATTGGCTGGTTAACAAACCATACCATATGACATTCTGCGCGCCTTCCAACTTTGTATCATTATGTAGCAAAAGCACCAAGTTCGGATTGGTCAGATGATTAATCTGGCCGCGATAATACTAATTACCAGTATTTCCATGTGCAATGGTGGTCAAATTGCCTCCTTGCTCAAACTGATTCAACCCGTGGAATTTCATACGGACATTGCGGAACAGCTCGGTTTTGGTGGCTATTGGGTCAAGGTAAGTGATTTTAATTTCGATGATCACCATTCCACCGTTTGCCATAATTGCATCAATCGCGTTGTTTTCAGGTTCAATCTTGATTTCCACGGCTTCACCGGGACAGAAAACCGCTCCCCGAATATATGTTTTACCCTCAAAGAGCGGTGCACTCTCATCCGTTGCATGAGCGGCAATTGCCCTGACTTGAACATTATGGGCAGTCGAAAGCCCAAAGTTTTTAATGCTCATGGAAAAATGACAAATGAAGAAAAAATCCAAGAACAAATCAAATCTATTGATGTTCGTCATATGGCATTAATTGGAATTATTGTTGAAACATTAATTGAAGCAAAAGTTATCGATTCAGAAAAGTTGGAAATTAAACTGAAATCTGCGATTGAAAGCGCTAAAGGAGCAAATAACGCTGAATTTATTGTTGATGGATACAAAAAAATTCTTTCTCTTATTAGATAATTTGTCGAAATCATTTTGAATTGAGTTTAACCATTCTTTTGTAACTGCTGTGTCTGTCATAATTAACCACCGTGTTATTAAACCTGTATTTAGGGACAATGCACGGTTCATTACACATCAAGCTTCTTCGGCAATTTTTTCAAAAGCGTTTCAAACATTGTTTCAGCCGGTTCACCAATTGCCCGCGCTATCGCGATGAATTCAATCACGTCCAAGCGCCTGATACCATTCTCAACATTTGACACCCATGGCTGTGGCTTTCCCAGCCGTTCAGCCAATTGAACCTGAGTCACACCAGCGCCCTTCCGGGCAGCAATAATGGTGTCCAGAAGCACCTTGTTAGCGTCCGTGAAAACTGACTTCGGCATAGCGGTTCGAATTCTGTCGAACCGCTTGCATAAATAAGATTTTCCGATATACGATCTTCTTATATTTCTGAACGAAGGAGATTCCCGTGAAGCGCTTCACCCTGTTGCTGGTTATGTGCATTTCGGTATCGGGCTGCGGAGAGTTCAACGCCGCCAAGCACGCTGAAGGCATATGCAGAAGACATATTCTCAATAGCATGCTTGACCGGTCTGATGCTCGTTTTCAAAACCCGCTCTCCTATGAAACCGGTACTAATCGTTATCGTGTGACATGGACTGTGATTGGCCGAAATGGCTTCGGCGGAATGGTATCGCAAAATAGGAGTTGCACAGTCGCTTTCGATGGCGAACCGACATGGGCTCACGCACCGCACCGTGTGTATTGATCAACCTGTATCCAGAACTCTGTCTTTGTCAGCAAGCGGTTCAAAGGCTTGCACAAGCGCGTCGAATGCTACCGGCTCGCCATAACGGTTTGCTGTCACGAGCATCTTCGCCACGTAACGCAATAATGGATTGTGCTACTTCACGGCTTTTCAAAGCCATGTCGGCATGACGAAGTTCACGACGAATTGCACCCGTCAATTCTCCTTTGCCAAAAATCACTTCACGCCTCTGGCGGGGCATCTGGGCGTCTAGATCACCCTTGTATCCCAGACTTCCCAGCACCCGATCAACAGCGCCAATATCATTTTTGATTTCTGCAAGGCGTTCACGGATTGAATCTGCTTCTTTAAATAGGTCAGCACATTTCGCCAATAACCCTGAAATCGTGTGTTCGAAGGTTGCGGTGCGGGCCGGATTTACCTCCAGTACAGGGGTTTCATCTTCATCAATCATGTATCTATAAATATACTAAGTAACTGATATGTAGACCCCATTATCTGGTGCGTTTGCTACATAATACCGCAACTTTGTATCATTATGTTTTCTTCAGCACAAGACGAACATATAGTATGACGGCAATCATTGCCTTACAAGAAAAAACAAAATTTTGCACATAAATACCTATGACGCATATCGGAGAACAATAATGTCAACAACCATGTCTAACCCGCTATTGGACGATTTAGATGCCTTTCCTCATATTACAGTAACACTTCCAACCATGGGATTATTCTATGATGAGAATGTATTCAAAGAGGGAACTGATCCTTCTGAATTAGAAGCCCATCCTTTTTCCATGTGGGAAGAAGTACACCATAGTAATCCATTTGCCATTATGTCTGGCAAAGCAACACGAAGAATGATCAATACAGTTGCCCCAGAAGTAAATGATCCTGATGCATTATGTGGGTTTGATGTTGATATTATAATGTTGGCAGGTAGATTAGCATCATATGGTGAAGAAATGAAACTCACTATGACATGTGCAAATCCTGAACCCATTCGTAAAGACCCAAATTCAGATAACGAAACATTATTAACATGTGATGCGAAGCGCGATATGGTCGTTAATGTCAAGGATATAATAAACAATTACCATATTATTGATAATATTGATGATTGGCAACTTGATTTGTCAAATGGTCAATGTGTTTATCTTCGTCCAAGTTTGTACAAGGACATTCTACAAGCATTGAAAATTAGTGTAAGTCAGGAAAAGATCAATCAGGTCATTAGAAGATATGAAGACCTTCCCGAAGACAAAATGATAGAAATGACAGACAAAAGCGTTGATAACCTGATTAGTGTCAAATTGATCACCATGGTTTCGAGTATTATGTGTGTAGAGACTGCAGACAAGTCCAGAAAGATCAAAGAAAGAGAATTAATTGTTCAGTGGTTGGAAAAGTTAAACCCGGAATATGTTTCCATGATTCAGGACAAATTAAACGAACTGGTGCAACCTTTTGAAAAAACTGGTAAAGTTTCTTATATTTGTGATGAATGTGGATATGAGAACAAGGATATTAATTTGATTCAAGACCAATCCCGTTTTTTTACTCGCGGCTGAGATATGCCGATACACCTGATGAAATTTACAATATAATAAGAGATATGCAAAAGAGCACTGATAAACTTGTTGACTCTCTAGCAGAAATCGCTATAATATCAAAAGGTGGAATAACTTATAAAGAAATGAAAGAGATGCCACCAAGAGAGTTTCTGGTTGTCCAGAAGGCGTTGACACGTTATTTGAAGGCGAAGGCCAAGGCGTATGGTGCCAAGGATAGCATAGACATTGATGGAGGTTGATCACGTTTGTGACCATTTTGGTAATTGGTACGGCACTGACGTAACTCAGCCCCCTTACTGGAATTGATTATTCTTATTTGAATGATCACAGCAAGGAAGCGAAAAAGACATGAACAACATACTGATTCACATATTGCTTATTTTGGTTGCCTTCTCTGGGCCTATCGTGTTTGCAGCCATAGCCCTCTATAGGTATTCGAAATACGGAACAATTGATCCAGAAGTTTTGGCAGCAAAGAAAGAAGAATACGGTGATATCGTACTTGTTATTACTACTCGTGACGAATCGTAACGCTAAAAGGAGACTACCATGGTATTGTTTATAATACATTCGTTTGGGTTTGCAATACTTTTATTGTTGAGTTTAATTGCAAATCATAATCGTATGAAAAATACTGTTGACGACCAACAGGTTGATGATGAGAAAGATGCAGCTGACGTTGAAAGATAAGTGGAACAGTCAGACAGCAAGTAATTGTTAATTGGCGTCAACAGTTTAGCTTTCTTTTTTATTGTGGTAAATTTTGACTAAATAGCTGTATGGCTATTTCTGATAAAGATTTACGAGAACTCGCAAAAATCATATCCGACAGTGCAGAGACCAATCGGAATGCGCTTGAATCAGTTGCTACTGGTTTAAGTGATCTGATTGTATTACTGAAACCACAGGGAAACAAAAGCAAAAAAGGTGGCGGTGATTCTTCTGGTGATAATTCCAACAGTGGTGGCAATGAAACTACGCTTTCAAATGAAACTATTGCCAAACTTAGTGATGCACTTAGTACTAATATAGGCAAAGCGGTTGGGGAACATATTTCCAGAAATAGTGGTATTTCTGGTGGTGGGAGTGGAGGTGACGACGAAGCTGGCGGCGGCGGTGGCGGTGGAGGTGGCGGCAGAAGGCGGTCTGGTCCAGAAGCCCGTCTATTGGCACAAAACCAATCAGCTATAACTGGCGACATTAAAAATTTGAAAAAAATGATCTACTATTCATTGGCCACGGTGCAAAAAACAACTTCAGAATACATTATCGGGCGATTAGAAGATACCGTCAGACAGTTAGTGAACACTATGACCGATTTTGCATCTGGCAAAATGGCTTTGGATGGTATTTCCAATAGATTTGAGCAAACCGCTGATTCATTATCTCGCAACCTTGGTGGATTTGTAGAATCCTTTGTTCATGACATGACGCTAACCCGTCTTTCCTTTGGAGAAACAATGCGTTCTATAACATCTGATCTCAGCAATGGGGGAAGAGCATTCGCTATATATGGCGGTACTGTCCAAGAATATTCAAATGATTTACAAGCGCTTCGCAGAAACATCAACTCAGATGGAACCAACATGTTCAGAACCATGCAATTGGATGAACAGAATGATTATCTGAACCGCATGTATCAAACAATGGTTGCCCAAGGCATCACCGACCGGTTGAATTCTGAACAAGTTCAAAATTATGCCCGGAACCAATACCTTGCATTGGCTGATATTCAAAATTTGACTGGATTGTCATTAAAAGAATTGCAAGACATGAATCGTGATAATCAAAATGTTATTGACGAATTAGTGGCACGTGGGATGTTCACAGAGGAACAAGGTGAACAATTAACGGAAGCAACAACTGCTATCACCGCTGTAATGCCGGAAGAACTAAGATCATTGTTCAATCAAGGTTTGGCACAAGGCATTGCACCTGCAGCAATAGCGTTTCAAGGCAACGATGCAGCACTAATGGCAGAATTAGGCACAGCCATTGATGCTATGGAGAATGCAGTTGCTTCTGGAATGACTGCTGATCAAGCTCGGTCGATATTTTTGGATACAATCAACTGGGAAGCATTGCATGGTACATCATTGACCACTATTGAAGGAACATTACAATCATCATTGAATTCCTTACGGGCAGCAGAAGAAAGAAGAGCCGCACAAGAGAATAGTTTTATATCTGTAATGAGAAATCAAATAGATTCTTTGAGGGACATGTATCCAGTTATAGGAGTGTTGATTGAAACTGCTTCTGGTATTGTTGGTTTAATAGGTACTACCGGAGCACTCGTGGCAGCAATTGCGGCAAATATTGTTGCTCTTAGAAGAAACACTATGGCGCTTGCGCTTTCGGCCAATAGACCCGGAAACTATGGTGGGGGACTATTGGGTCGTTTACTAGGAGTACCAAGAGGGTTATCATTATTTAGAACATTGTTAAGTACATTTGTGCGTTTTTCTCTTGTTTTTGGCGGTCTAGTCAGTATAGGCACAGACCTTGTGAATTTATTTCAAAATTGGGGGAATATAGACATACACGAACGTATTGGTTCTATGGTAGCAACAGGAGTCAAAGCCTTATTTGTTGGGTTGGGGGTTGCATTAATGGCTGCAACATCACCGATATGGGCAACTGTTGGGGCAATAGCCGCTTTGGCTGCTAGTGTGTGGTTTGCAGTTGATATGTTTACAGGTGGATGGTTGACGGAAAAAGTACAAAATATATTTACTAGCATATCTAGGGCTGTTAGAGATTGGGCGACATCTATTGACTGGAACCAATTCTTGATGTCTACATTTATTTCGCCATGGGCTATGCTTATTTCTGACACCTTTGCGTTATTACCTGATGCTATGAAAAGATGGTTATATGATCTTCCAATAATTGGACCAATACTTCGTCGCACAGGTGATTTGCTTGGTATGGATGGTGCTGAACAGGAAACACAACGTGTTATACATCAGGTAGAACAAGACACGGAATCACTTAGTGCATCGCTTCGTGAATTTAGAACTGCTTCTGCTAATAGAGAAACAGCTTCTCTTGATCGTGATGTTGTGGAAACGGCGTATACGGGTGCTGAAAACCGTAGAAGACGTGTTGATGAAAACGTATCTCGTGAGTTAAGAAACCAGACACGATTATTGACAGAATTACTACCAGAAGCCCAAAGGACTTCTCGTAATACTGGTAGAACAGATGTTGTATATGATACGGGTGCTCTTGGGGCAACGACATAATAACTATTTTTGCGGTTTGGCTATAAATACAGTATGGTCAAGGATAATAATTTGAATGCCGCAGTTTAAATCGCAATTGCCATCTCCCAATACTGCACGAATCAATCAAGCGAACAGACGTGTTGGTAGTATGGTGAAACCACCATTGAATTGGAACAACCGGTTCGATGCTCAAAATTTTAATTTTTCAGTATTAAATCAAATTTTCTATGGTGGCCGTAGAGATAGACTTCAACGTTATGATGTTTATGATGCTATGGATATGGATTCTGATATCAACCGGGCATTAGATATCATTGCTGAACATTGTACACAGAAAGACCCCAAATCAAAAACACCATTCCAGCTAATCATTGAAGATAATACCATTTCTCATGAAGATGTTGAACTTTTGTTTGGAATGTTAAAAATATGGAACAGACAATGCAACTGGGACAATCTGGCATACAGAACTATTAGAAACGTTATCAAATATGGTGACTTCTTTTTTATTAGAAATGATGATTTCAATCTTCATCCTATAAGCCCACGTAATGTTTCTGGTGCATACATTGATGAAACAACATATGAAATACAAGCATATCATCTTTCAGATTTGAAACGCAAATATGATAACATGATTGATGTAACTGAAACATCACCGCAGGTTTCAATGTATACGGCGGGACGCAGAGCGGCCAACCAACAACAGGACAAGGGAACAACATATAAAGGCATCATTGCAGCAAAGCATGTTATTCACCTTTCCATGAGTGAAGGGCTTGATGTTGGTGGCAATGGTCAAAATGGAGACATTTGGCCATTTGGGGATTCCATGCTCGAAAGAATATACAAAGACTATAAAGCAAGATCATTATTGGAAGAATCTGAAGTCATTCATAGAATTCAACGAGCACCATCAAGACGTGTATTTTATATTGATGGTGGCAAAATGCGTCCAGACAAAACTGAGGCATATGCAAAGAAAGTAAAGAATGAGTTGATGCAAAAAAGAATACCATCTGCATATGGTGGAACTTCATCTGTTGACTCTGTATACAATCCAATTTCTCAAATGGATGATATATTTTTGACTGTTACTGCTGATGGTCGTGGTACAAAAGTTGAAAACCTTGAAGGCCAAGCATGGACTAATGAAGGGCCATTAAGTTATTTCAACAACAAGATGAATAAAGGATTAGGTGTTCCAAATTCATATATGGCAGGTCCAGAAGATGGTGGTGCTATCTATAATGATGGTCGCGTTGGTACTGCATATTTGCAAGAAGGACAGTTTGCAAAGATGTGTGAACGGATTCAGGACGTTAATGACAATATATTGGATAATGAGTTTAAACTGTATTTGGACTTTCGTGGTATTCAGATACACAGTGGCGCATTTGATTTAAAGTTTATTGAACCTGTAAGTTTTGATGAATATCGTGAAATGGCATTGAATCAAGAACGCCTTAGCATCATGAGTGCAGCATCTTCATTCAGTTGGTTGGCGAAGAGAACCATTATGAAGAAATTTGGTAATATGTCTGAGGATGATATTCTTCAAAACGAGCATTTATACATGGAAGAAAACATGTCGGCTATTGCTCGCCAATATGATCAAGAGAATGAACTTGGTGGTATGGGTACTGGTATTGGTGGTCTTAGTGGAAGTCTGGATGGTGGGTTTAGAAGTGAATTCAATACTGGTGGAATGGATGAATTTGACAATCAACCGGGTGGTATGGGTCAAAATATGACACCGGGTGGCACAGAAATGGGTGGTGGCGCTTTTGGTGGTGCACAAAATATGAATTCCATGAACAATGCCGGAATGGAAAGCTTTAAAGGTAGTTCAGATAAATTATTAATGGAAGCAATGCGTAATATACAGTACTCGAATGCTGATGATGAAAAATTGAAAGAAGCCATGGTTCATTATATTAAAACTATTTCCAACAGAAGACAAATTCGGGAAAATGATACAGATATTGATCCCAACGATTTGATTGCTGTTGAAAAAAAACCGGAAGACAAAGAGCCTGTTGCCAGTGATGGCATGTTTGGTGCTGGTTATACAGATGAAGAGAAGAGGATTCCAATTATTCCTATTTCTCATATTAGAAAGCTTAGAATTGAACGTGAAAACAATAGAACTGAATTGATCAAACGTCTTTATATGATGGCAACAATATATGGTTCATCTGGTAATGACTCTGGTGGATTTGGGTTTTAAATATAAAAACTTGTAAAAAACAACCAAAAACAGGGGTTTCACAACATAGTTCTGTAACTACTCATGTCGATATAGGTTCGACCTTGAAAAATTTGGAGTAGCTACAATGGCTAAAAAATCTGCATACAGTGAAAATATTATTCGTCTTACTGAAAAAATGATTCAATTGTCAGAATCCGATGATCATTCTTCTGTTCATGCTGCACTGGCTGAGGAAGCAAGAGAAGAACTTGCACGATCTGTGCTTACTATTGCTCGTGAAGTTGTCGAGGAATTAGGGCTTTATGAAAATGATGCTCTTGTAGAATTTCTTGATGACGAAGAGTTTGACAATGAAACAGATGATATCGCATTTGACGATGAAGATGGCGAAGATGGAAGCAATCTTCTTCAAGGTGATGACGATGAATTCGCTGACGAAATTGACGATGATTCTGATCTTGATTCGTCCCAAGATGAAATTGATGACGAACGCTTGATGCTCAACGATGTGGATCAAGACGAAGAAGTTGATGATTTCAGTGACGATGATGACACTGAAGAAACTGATGATGACGAAGAATTTGAACTTGATTTGCCAGAATTTGATGATGGCGAAGATGGCGAAGATGGTGATGATTATTCAGACGATGAAGACGGCGAAGACGATGAAGACGGCGAAGACGGCGAAGACGATGAAGACGATGAAGACCTCGATGCACTTGATATTGATGGTGTAGACGAAGCACTGTCTGATTTGGATGATGACGCCATCGAAGAAGACGAATTTGACATTGAGGATTATTCTTAATGTCAAGAAAAACGCTCATCGAAACTGTTCAACCGGAAATTGCTGCCGTTCATGTTTTGAACGAAAGTAATGATCCGAAGAAGGCAGTTGTTTTGGCTGGTATTGCTATTCAAGGTGATACCCAGAACAGAAACGGGCGTGTTTATCCAAAAACAGAAATTGAAAATGCGGTCAAACAAATGAAAGAACGCATTTCAAGCTCTGGCCCAATACCGGGCGAATGTGATCATCCAGACAATCTTGGATTAGATTTGGCTCGGGTTTCTCATTTGATCAAAGACATATGGATGGATGGAGCGGATGGACATGCAAAATTTGAAATCATGCCGTTCGGCCTTGGTGAAATTATCACAGGTTTGATCAAACATGGAATGAATATGGGTGTTTCATCTCGTGGTTCAGGAAATGTTGATGGGAATGGTATTGTCAGTGATTTTGAAATTCTAACGATTGATATGGTTGCAAACCCATCTGCACCTGATGCTTATCCGCGTCCAATCCTTGAAAGCCTTCATTCTTCTCGCTCTGGGCGCGAAGTGATGAGCATTGCCGGAATGATCCGGCAAGACCCCAAGGCACAAAAGCATCTCAAAGAGAGTCTTCTGTGCTTTATGAAAAACGAATTAAAGCTATAGGACTTAGAACCATGGAAAAATTTCTAGATCAGCTTTTGAATTCAGACCTTTTGACTGAAGACACAAAAGAAGAACTTCGTGAATCCTTCAAAACTGTTCTCAAAGAAGCACAGGATGCGGCTCGTGATGAAGCACGTTCTGAACTTGCAGAACAATATAAGGAAGATCGTTCTCGTCTAATTGAAGCTTTGGACAAAATGGCACGTGAGTCAATTACAGCTCATTTGACTGAATTCAAAGAAGATGTTGATCGCCTACACGTTGCCAAAGCAAAGGCTGCAAAAGCAATTAGTGAAGCAGACAAACGTGCATCTGCGAAAGTCAAGAAAGTTATTTCAACTCTTGAGGAATCAAATCGTGCCGTTATCAAACGTGAAATTGGCGAATTGGTTGAGGACTTCAAACATCAACGTGCACAACACGTTAAGTTAATGAAGGAAGGTCGTGCTGAACTTGCGAGAGAGAAGAAGGCTCTTGTCACCAAAATGGCAAAAGTCCTTGAAAATCTTACTCGCAAACAATTGAAGTCAATTATGGAAGCCTACAAAGAAGATATCATCAGGGCTCGCCAGAACAACTTCGGTCGTAAGGTGTTTGAAGCATATGCTTCAGAATTTGAAACATCTTATTTCAGTAGAGATCGTGTTCTCGATTCAATAAAAGCAAAACTAGCAGAAACTGTCAAAGCCAAGAAATTGGCAGAAGCAAAAGCTGCGAAACAAATTGCCGCTCTTACTGAAAGTAAGAAATCGGTTGAAGGTAAGTTGGATACTCTTTCCGAAAACATGAAACGTTCTCGAAAGATGGGTGCCCTCCTGCGTCCACTTACTGGAAGTGCGAAGGCACAAATGAAAGAGCTACTTGAGGGGACATCCATCGAAAGAATGGATTCAACATTCAAGAAGTATCTGCCGCTTGTAACCGAAACCTCAAAAGGAAAAGGACGCAAGCGTATTACTGAAGCCAATGATACCCAGCGTGGTAAATTGGGACGACTTCACACCGGCTCTAGACAAGCCATTTTCGAAGACGAAGCAGAACTGAACGAAGATATAGATCAAGATATTGAATATCTTCGTAACAGACTGCCGCGTATCAAATAAAAAGCATATTGGGAGTTAATCAAATGCGAAATGTCGATAATAAATGGGCGTTAATTAAAGAGGCAATGACCGATGGTCTGAATGAGCAACAGTCCGGTGTCATGAACGTATGTCTCGATAACGTTCTTCGCGAATCAGGGAAATTCCTGACCGCGATGCGTGGTAATACCATGCTGATGGAAAACGCTTCTGGTGGAGCAACAGCCGCAGGTAATATTGCTGCACTGAACCAAGTTGTTCTTCCGCTCATCCGCCGTGTTCTTCCGGGCGTGATCGCTAATGAAATCGTTGGTGTTCAGCCATTGAGTGGGCCATTTGGTCAAATCCATTCATTGCGTGTCAAATATGCAAATACTGCTGGCAGTGCAATGGCTGGTCAGGAAATGTTCGCACCTCGTCATGTCAATGACCTTGCTGTGGCATATTCTGGTAATGAACACCTGAATTCCAATTCACCGGGGGCGGCTGCTAATACCGCTGCTCTTGAAGGGATGCCGGGTAATGCAGTTTCAGTCGAAGTTGTCAAGGAACAAGTTGAAACAAAGCCCCGTAAAATGTCCGCACGTTGGACAATTGAGGCTACTCAAGATGCTTCCGCACAACATGGTGTCGATCTTGAATCTGAGATCATGGCTGCAATTGCACAGCACATGGTGGTGGAAATCGATCAAGAATTGCTTCGTACTCTTCGTGCGCTTCCACCTGCTGCAACAGCAGAAAACACTTTTGACCAAACAAAGATTTCTGGTAATGCAACATTTGTCGGTGACGAATTTGCTGCACTGTCAATCATGATTGGCCGCGAAGCTAACAACATCGCTGCACGTACACGCCTGAATGTTGGTAACTTCCTTGTCGTCTCACCAGACGCACTGACAATCCTGCAGTCTGCAAAGACCTCAGCATTTGCCCGTACGACAGAAGGCGATTTTGAAGGACCAGTCAACATCAAACTCGTTGGAACCCTGAATGGTGCAATGAAAGTCTACTGTGACACATTCGCAGAAACTTCAACGCCCGTTCTCATTGGTTACAAAGGGTCAGATGTTGATGCCGGTGTCTATTACTGCCCATACATCCCACTAATGAGTACGGATGTCGTAATGGACCCTAACACCTTCGAACCAGTTGTCAGCTTCATGAGCCGTTACGCGATTGTAACACTGACAAACAAGTCCACATCTCTCGGCAACGCCGCAGATTACTATGGTCTTGTTGGTATAAATTCCGGAAACTTGTCCTTCCTGTAAGGTCAATTATCTGGACGAAAAATCGGGGATGGGAGAAATTCCATCCCCTTTTTCTTTTTCCGCAGCGTCTTCATCTTTGGTTTCCACTATTTTTTCAATAACATCCAAAAAATCCTTGCCGCGTTCTTTTGTCAATTGTAGTCTAGCATCAGAACGCTTTGCTTCATTCGTTAATGCCAACTTACGTGCCTTCACAATTGAATCTGCAATATCCTCCTGCATCTCAATCATCTGAATATTGTCAATGGCACGAACGCGGCGGGCTTCTTCTGCCAGCTGAATATGCTCTATGGTCGATTTTTTCACAGCTTCATTGGCAATACGGATGGCTTCCTTGGTTACAATAGCAGCTTCAACCTTCGCATAAGCATCAGAATGCATTTGCGCAATCTTGGTAGAACCATCCTGTACTAACGTATCCGTAAACTGATTAACTGCGCCAATAACATCCAAAACATCCTTGGTCTTAGATGCTTCGACAATTTGAGCCAATGTTGACTTCCATAACGGAATGGTCAATGTCATTGTTTGCGTGATCTTGTTGATAATCTGTTCATCAACATTTTTCATTTTGGCAAGCTTTGTCATATCTTGTGCAGCCAGTGTTTGTGTGCGGCGAAGCGCATCGCGCTGACGATCTAAAGTATCACGTTGCATACCAAGTTCTTCAATTTGAACAGCAAGATCACCATTGTCCGAACTATCTTGTAGTTTCAAATTGATCTCATCAATCTCTGCTTCAATTTTTTCGATACATTGTTCCAACACAATGATATGAATATGAAGTTCACGATACATGATCAACGTGCCTTCATACAGGTCACGAAGATTTTCCATTGAATCAATCAAGTCACGATGGTGTTCCATCAACTTGGTTTCAACTTTGCCAATATGTGATTCTACATCATTGAAACCATCAAGGAATTCACGCAAAGGCTGTGCAGCCTTACGAAGCACAATACGCTCAAACCAGTTTGGAGCGTCAGCAGGACTACAACCTTCAGCCGTCGCCACCAATTCCTTGAGATCATCTGAAATAATGGACAAATCACGGGCCTTGACTTGGTTCAAAAGTGCAGATGAAACTTCACCCGTCCGCTTCTGCGCAGTCGTTCCAAAGGACATAACAGATAAACTGTCAGTTGGATCAAGACGGGCGACAAGATCATCGACTTGATATTGTTCATCATCTGTCAATGCACGTGACATCAATTTAAACTTGGAACGATCAGACCTGTTGATTTTGACAATATCCTTGGCAATATCATTGTCTTCCAATGTATTTCGCTTTGTATTGGTCATGTGTTTCTCTAATTGATATTCATCATAAGTCTGGGTCATATTCGTTTCCATTGTTCCAACATTTGACTGGATGTTAATGTAATTGTTCATCGGCTGTACTTTCTTGCATCATTCTTTTTGCAATTTGTGTGTTCAATGCCTTTTTGTTCTCATCTATTATACGGTATGCAACACGCATGTCAAGTTCAAAGTTTTTAGTATCTTCTTCAATAGCATGTTCTTTGATTACTTTAATATGATCAGAAATGGTATCCAAAAATGAAGCCAACTTTGAATCAAGTTCTTTGATCTTGTCCTGTTCCTTTTGGTCCTTGCTTTTTCTATTACGAACCTTCATGAAGGTTGTGATCACATTTGTATATTGTTTGATATCAACAATGACAAATTTCTTTACAATATGATTTTTAAGGTCGTTATCAAGGTAATCATTGACTATATAATCAATGTTATCACGCGCCGATATAACATTGGTCTTCATATCTTTTGTTACTATGTTGGCACATTCGCCAAACGCTTCATGCAGGGCTGCCAAGTTGTCTACAACACGTTCTTTATCAGAACGGGTGTCATGGGTTGGTTCAGCTTTGATAGCAGTGGTCGGGGCTTCTAGAAGGGCTGGATGCTCTTTCATAATCCATTCCCGGCGAAGTTGATGAAGTTTGAATGCTGCAATGGCAGAAAAGAAGACACCAATACCCCCACCAAACAGGAAGAAGAAAAAAGACAAAGACGGTGGTAATAACAACCCGATACTTATAATAGGACTAACAATGATTGCTGTTAGTATCAAAATATATTTCATGTTGTTGTCACGAACGAAGGCAGGAACATCTTCCTTTGAAAAATCAACTGTGTTTAAAACTTTATCAACAGCAGACTTACTAATAACAGGTTTGCCTATTGGTTTCTCTCGTGACATATGGATTGACCCCATTGCTGGTTTATACTATGGCATGTGTGTGCCTTTATTTTATAATTTGAGACAACCTATCACGTCTTTTGTCTTCTGTCAATGTAGTAAAAAAGATATGTGCAGCCGCAATTTGGTTCGGTGTCATTCGGCATATTTCATCTATGATTGCACAATCAGCTACATCCACATCATCAAATTTGGAAATGAATTGATTAAGAGCAGGGTCAATACGGGATTGCATGTTTTTCTCCTTGAAATCAAGGGGGGAGAGCATTAGTTTCTCTCCCCCCTTGAAATTATAGATTGGTAGAACCAGCTGAACTTGAATTGATATCCAAGGTTGCCATTTTTTCCAAACGTTTATGAGCATCGGAAAATGGAGTATCATAAACAAATACAGAAATCACCAATTCTTTTAAATGTGCAATTGAAAAATTGTGTGTCTTTTCAATCCAATAATCTATTAGCTTCTTATTGTCATCGACATTGCCCAAACGTGAAGCCAATGCCTCTTGTTCTTTTTCCATGGCGTCAAGTTTGCCTTTATAATTCCTGATACGAGCATTGTTACGAGCAACCGTTGGACTATCTGGATTATCCAGTTTTTCGTTTTCTTGGTTCAACTGCAAAATGTGGTTCCGAGCTTCATTAACTTTAATATCCAATTTTTCCATTTGATTCGCTATATCCTTTTTCATGGTGTTGGAATCATCATTTGGATATTCCATGGTTTCCAATTCAGGCATTTTGTGCAACAAATAGGTACGCCGGGCGTCTGGTCCGGGCATATCAATCTTGTGAACAATGTCGAATCGTGATGGACGATTAATCAACCGTTTGTCCAACCGTTCCGGATAATTGGTTGTTGCCACAAAAACAACGTTATCAATTTGTAATTCACCATCTAACAATGCCAACAAATTGCTTTCATTGTCATGACGGCCTTGTGTCATTGCATCAATATCTTCCAGCATGACAACAACCGGTCTATCAGGTTCGATTTTACGCAAGTAATCAAGTCCACGGGCGGCAATTTCTGGGTCTTTGACATAAATGGATACACCGCCTTCTGCAATTACTTGAAAACTTAATTGCTGAATGGTCGTTGTTTTACCAGACCCCGGTGGACCCCAAAGAAGAACACCGCGTTTATGAAGAACGTTCATCTTCTTGTATACTTCCTTGCGCTGCCAAAATTGCTGAACATGTTTGATGATTTTGTCAGATTCAGCATCTGGTAACGGTATTAATTCATCAAGTACGGTATGAGCTTTCTTGAAAAAGAGACCACGCATTTGATCTAATTCAATTGTATATTGATTTGGAGGAAGACGGTTTTCCGTTTTTTCACACGGCATGTAAGTGTCACCCGAGACAGCCCACATAGATGCATTCTTTGGGTTAATATGTGTTTCAGTTTCTACCAAATTGGTATCAGCTCGTGACATTTTTGAAATCCTTTTTCGTTGCAGCTACTAATTACATATTACAAAAAAGAAGTCATGTAAGTCCGTGTTTCGCGACAAAAAACACAATCAGTCTGATGTTTTATGTATAATTACTTTTTGCGTGAAAGAACTAAGAGCAACAAGGTATTGGTAAGTGATGTCATTGTATAGACCAACTTTGCCTTTGTCCATTTCACGGCGTGATATCATGTCCGAAATGTTGTTTTGAAGTTTAACTAATTCCCGTTTATCCATTGCTGCAATTTTACGAGGATGAATAGTACCCGTTGATACATGCTCGAAATCTGTGACATATGTGTCATTTGCAACAGTAGACCATAATTCTGGATCAACGGTTGGACCATCTACACCTGTATCCATGATTTCATTTGAATCATTCTTGCCCTTTTCAAGACCTTGTTGAAAAGCAGGTTCATCCGCAGCATCCGCGTCTGCACCTTGTGCGAGTGAACCTTGATCCGGATCATCAACAGTTCTTGTTTCCAGTCTGGCTTCCGGTTTTTCAAACAATTGACGAATTTTCATATTACCACTTTATAATCCAGTTGAACGTCTCTGTGCTTTGATGTTGTTCTCTTCTTACTGTATAGTTCAATTTCTGGAAATGACCAATCACTTCATTCATTTGCGAACGAGCAACATTATATGCATCTGTTTGGTTATTCAATGGATCGGCATATGCATTATAATGTGTGGATGAAACTGAAAACCCCGTGATAATAGGAGGTGATGATCCCGGCCCAATGGTCGATTGTTTTTTCCCCGCCGCTGCGTCAGTCATAATAGCTTCTTCAATCCGGTTGATCTCTTTAAGAACATCAGACCGATTGTTGGCAATATTGGCAGCTTCTTTGGCCGTATAGAATGACATTACTTTTTGTCTCTTTCTGGATTATCCAATTCAATATCACCAATTTCATCATCACTGATATCAAGATCACCTTCTATTTCGTCAGGCTCTGAAATATCATCAGATGGCATTTCTTCTGGTTCTTCTGGTTCATCCATCGCATCAAATTCAGCATTTTCATCTGATGGATTGATGATAGATTCCAATTCTTGCGCCCATTGGCTTTTTAATTCAGATAAATTATCTGCGGCACCTTTGATCTTATCCTGTACCAGTGAATCAATACGATCAGCCGCACCATCACCAAATTCAGCACGAACTGTTTCCCGAACATCTGTTAACAAATTACCAGAAGTCCGGGCAAGCTTCTCAAGCATACCATCAATATCATCAATGTATCCTTGCATCTTTGTAATAACAGCTGATTTTTCAATCTCGCCTTCATTCAGGTTTCTAATAATATCTTTGAATTCTGAACGAAACTCCTGTACGGAACGTTTGGTCATTTCGGTGTTCTCCTTGATAATGTTTTGTAATTTCATTGGTGTCGCCAGTTCCCAAGGCCAAGCACCCTCCCATAAAGAATCACAATATGATTCAATGTCATCCAATGCAGAATCAGACGATTCAGTCAAATGTTCTAACATTGTTTCCTGCGTCGATTCAAATAAACGTCCATCTGCTAATTCAAAATAAATCTTGCGGAAATTATCAGTTGTCCCCCATTGCATGACTTCTTTTGCTTTCATAATGCGAACATCTTCATTCACAGGTGACCAATACGCCTTGTCTTCCATAATGTAATGGCACCGCTTGCCAACAATATTGTTTCCATTCCTACGAGCCATGTAATATGTCATACCCGGTATCAATTGTGTTGAAGCATCACGATCTGATTTATATTCCAACAAACATGCAAGTGCATCTCGGGTATAAATGTCTTTGATATAATTTTCATCCTTCATGAATTCCATAAAACCAGTTTGAAACCGCTTTTCATTGATACGTTGTTCCAATACATTTATGGTTTCCCGTATCAGAGGGGCTGTTTTCTTCCTAAAAACAGAAATGTCCCGACCCATAGCATCCAACTTGGTTTCAAGCACCCGGAAACGATCTATTGGCGTTTGATGATTAATTGCATCTAAAAACATTCATATTGCTCCATATAGTAATAGTATTTATGATAATCAACAAATACCATGATCTTCTAAAGGACACCCAACTTAGATCGGATACCTTCCAGCATTAATTTCTTTTCACTTATTTGATTCTTTAGAATTCCACGGCGTTTCACATTGCCCGGATCAAGCTGTTTATAATGCTGAACCATCTTTGCTGTTTCCATCATGATGGATTCTTCTTTCTGACACCAATTAATGATTTGTGTTACACGCGGGTCTTTTACATTGTTGGATTCATTCAATGCAGCAGCAACCATCTGTGCTGCCTGACCATAACGAAAAGTGTAATCAAATTTCTTACCAGTCGAAGAATTTGTAACACGAAAACGTTCGACCTCTTTGCCGCCACTCGTTTCCTTGAGAAGTGTCTGAATTTGCCAATCACCATGAACAACAGGGTTCATTCCACCCGTTGTGTATGGCATGTTTCTAGCTTGATGCTCCGCAATTTGCGCAACAGGATTTGAACTATTGCCATACATTATATCATTAATAGCATCCGTTTTAACCTTATCCATGGAACCCGAAAGAACGTGTTGCATATGATCATTAGAAACACCACTTAAAGCTTCAGACATGACTTCCCGAGCTGAACGGGTTTCACCTGTGATTTGACCAAGTTTTTTCTTTAATGCTTTATGCCCTTCTTTCATTTTTTGCTTTGATTGCATTTGCAAAACAAAAGGATTAATTTTTTCATCATTGAACATTAGAATTTCCCTCCACGTGCTTTCTTTAAACGAGCATTGGCTTTCGACAATCTTCGTCTTCCAATAATATTTGTCAGTTTTGTTTGACGCCGCTTCTTTGCAATAGCACCCTTGTTCTTACGAGAAGATACCTTTCTCGCAGTGCGGCGGGCATATGATGGGGGTTGCATACACGTCTTGACATCATTGGTCCGTTGACCATTCTTCGGACCACCAAGACATTTCATGGCTGGAACCAAGCTATTACCCTTACGGGTGAAAACCTTGACAACTGCCTCTTCCAAACCATTGACATCAATATTACTGATCTCAAGTGTTAATGACCTTGGATCAGACCGTTGAATACGAACCATTCCAATCTGTTTTAACCAATTTGTAATTACAGATTTAAGCACAGGTATATCCTGCGCTTTTTCAACAGCTTCACCCAAATTGGTAAAAATGATCATAAGTCTTTGATTCGATTCTTTTTTAAGATCGAGATCAACAACCTGCAATGATATCAAACTTGGAACCTTGTCCTTGAATTCAATCAATTTCTCATCCGAGACACGATCCCAAGCAGATTTTACAACAGCATATAACATAATAATGTATTTATAGGGATAGGTACATTACTGTAACAAAAATAAAGCCCCCGGATTTCTCCGAGGGCTCCATCATAACCAATAATCGTTAAACTATGCAGTTTGTGCTACACCATTGACTTTGACAGTAATAGCAGTAACACCATAACTATCTTCAGCAAGATATGCCTGAGCAAGCTCATACGCATTCTTGCGTTCAACCTTGTTCAACCACTCCGGACGGCCAACTGTTGAATCCGCCCATAGCCCATCTTGTTCAAACTTGAGAGTGATAACTTGATCACCATTTGATTCAATAGATGCAGGCTGTGCATATTGATGAAAATATTGAACAATGTCAGAAAAACGTCTGTGACGCTCCTGATCTGCTTCGTCTTCTGCAAAATATGCTTCCAGACTTGCCGCTGCTTTCACAGGGTTTGTCGCTGTTGCATGGCCAGCCGCCGTAACTGTCAACTCAACCGAATCCCCGGCAGCAGGTCCGCCACCTACACTACCCGGAAACGCCAGAGCCACATACTTGTCAATCCAATTTACCATAATAAAATCTCCTTCTGGTATTTAGCTCTGATTATTCCGCCTTTGTATGTGCCTTTTTCTTGCGCCGGTTAACGGAGGAACGCTCTCGTTTCGGTGCGGTAGTAGCCGCAATGCTTCCAGCACTGGTCGCACCAGCACTCGCCATCTCAGCCAAGCAGTCATGTAAAGACCGTATAATCATACCAATATTTATACTAAAGGCCTGCTTTAATGCGATTTACAGGAAAAACCATAACTTTTTCACCAAGAGCATCAGGGTTTTGTGCCAACATTAGATAATACCTAGGATGTGGATCAAATTGACCCAAATACTGTACCATCCTCTTTTCAAAATGCTGCAATGCCCGTTTGACATCCTTGTTCCTGCTTACCGTTTCCCAATCACCATCACATCGGGTAGAAATAAATATCTTACCCTTGAATGCATTCACAGATACTTCAATCTTCTTGCTAACACCATTAAACGTGTCTTCCAGTTCAAACAATTCAGTCACATATTCAATACCATTATCATTTTTACCATGTTCAACCTTGGACGGAAGACATAATCCTTCGAACCCAGCCTTTTTGGCAATCCTGTATATATTCTGGGTGATCAACCGGTAACTTCTAACATAATACAATTCATACATGAATGTCTGTTTGAACCAGACAATTACATTATCACATGTACCCATGCTTCCCTTCGTTGGAAAATAAATGTTATCTCCCCATTGATTGGTAACATATGGGCGAAGATGAATACTAAACATAGTGTTGTGAAGGACTAAACTGATCTCCACACCACACATGTCTTCAGTTGTTACTGTCCATTCAATGACGGTATCGTCATATGTGGTTCGTTCCAAATCAAATTTTTCTCTCCCAATCAGTTCTTCAATACGAGCAGCAACATTATCAAGAGAAGACATGGTTAATGCAGTCTGTCTTTTCATTTAGATGATGTCTTTGCTTTTTTGCTTGCTGTGGGTTTCTCTTCTGGTTCTGGATCAACTGTTGTATTTTTAGTTGGTGCCGGATCATTGACGATCTCAATATTTTTATCCAATTTTAGAATATCTGCAAATGCCTTTTTCTTATCAACTTCTGATTTCGAAGCGGATTTTGCATTAATTTCCATCTTATTATATTGGGCCAAGGCATGTTGCTCCAAACGCACCTTGAAGAGTTCAGTATCAGCAATACCATCATCATTTATCGGTATAACAACTTCTCGTTCGGTATCGACATTTGTTTCATCATCCTTACCATTTCTGAATGGGTTGACGAACCGCACCTTAGCTACACCGCGATCTTCATTGATTGAAAGAATTTTGTATTCGACTGCTTTGACCGTTGAAATGTTGTCTTGTTCACTCATTGCAATAACTCCTTGTTAAATGATATTTATCTATCACAATTAAGTTCCTGTAGTATTGATTGTGAAAGTGTCCAACGTTGCATTACTATCAGTTTGATTGGTAACAGTAACGGTGCCAAATATAGAACCAGATGGCACTGACCAAATGTAAGATATGTAATCGCCACTCACTACAGTTGTTGTTATTGAACCGCCCGATGGAACGTTATTCACAAATCCACCATTTTTATAAACACTTAATGACCCTGAAAATGTTGTGCGAGTAATTTCAACTGTGATTTCAATGTCAATTCCCGTGAAGGTTTGTGAAATAGTATTAATACTATCAAATGTTGGATAAGAACCAGAAATATTTGGCCAATCGACAGCATTCGGTGTGCCATCACTTGCTGCACTGGCTGAATAAAAATCCGTCAAAGAAATTGAACCAGATACAGGAATGCCCGAATTTGCAGAAGTATCTGGAACATTCGCACCACCACGATAAAAATCTGTCAATGATGCTGGTGCTGATACACCAAATTCGGTCATCAAATCTGTTAATGATATCGAACCACTTGCCGTTATTGCCATTATTTATTATCCACCAGAGTAGCAAGCATTGCTTCCAATGCAGTTAGTCTATTTTCAAGTTCGTCAACACGCGCTTCCGCCGCTTTGCGTTTCTTCTTTTCTTCGTGCAATCCAGCAATCGCCAATTTCGCATAATCAACAGATAAGGTGCCATCGTCCAATTCATGAACGAATTCTGGCGCATACTCTTGAACTTCTTGTGCGATAACACCAACAGACCTCTTACCGGTATCCTTCCATGTAAAATCGTATACCTTCAACAGATCAATGAATGCCGTTCTATCACTAGTGCCAATAATATCTTTCAGTTTGATATCTGATGTAACCGTGAAATTCACTGTTGCGGACATTGTTCCTGTGCAAAGTGCTCCACCAGATTGTGTTTCAATCTTTGTAGAACCCGCATAATAAATACTGGTTGCGCCTTCGGGATCAATATCTAGCATATTTTGTGTAATATATGGTGGACTTCCACCATTGCTCGTTTTGTCTTCCCAATACATCTGGAAATGGCGATCAGCATACACATTCATCTTGACCGAATCATTACCAGATGTCGTGTCAAAGCGTATAACATTGGATACCGATAAACTCTCACCTTCAACAGTTAAATTTCCAGCAACCTCTAAGTTGCCATAGAAAGCGTTGTCATTATAACCAAAAGAGTAAATTGTCTTGTCAGAAATTCTCGCCGAAAAAGTAGATGAAGCGCCCGTAGCATGATGATTGAAAAACTGTATGGCTTGTGTAACGCCGGACTTCTGATAAGTAATTCTCGTTTTTGAATCATCTCCAACTGTTTTGAAAGTAAGACCTCCGGTGAAGGAATTATTGAATGTAGACTCTATAGTCAGTAGGGTATTTCCGCTTGTGGATAAGGTGGTGTTTACATCAGAACGCAAGAATTTCGAGGCGTGGAGGCCATCCAGCAAATCTGCATCCAAGCCAGAACCAGAGCCATCATTGCCCGCATGCCAAACAGTATTGTTCAAATACCGAATACCGACACCGTTAACTTGTAATAGCTTGCGCGAATAGCTTATGTTTCCTCCGCCGTTGGTGTCTAGAACATAGAAGCCGTCGCCGGGGTCATTGCCGAGAATACCGACGACAAAATGTGCATTGGCGGGAGCTTCGGCGATATGCCCAAATGCGGACCCTCCAGTCAGACCAGTAATATCTGTTTCAGTACTTCCATAATTCCTATAAAAGGCTGAGCCTATTATTCTATTGCCAATGTTAAAGGGCAATCTTGAGGCATTGAGCGTCCCAGAGGATACATTTGAAGCGTCTTGATAATATGCACCATGCTGGCCATCCAGCAAATCTGCATCCAAGCCAGAACCAGAGCCATCAACTGT
>Ga0210043_1001205_pt1 | contig 23213 bp, 17 predicted proteins | sample CryGeymet201501t_FD_183990 | JGI IMG/M metagenome (GOLD analysis project Ga0210043, IMG submission 183990) | Groundwater microbial communities from Crystal Geyser aquifers in Utah, USA - Crystal Geyser metaG 2015-01t (SPAdes) (version 2) | ecosystem: Environmental > Aquatic > Deep subsurface >... | reverse complement strand
CCGGTTCCGCAGTCTCAAGGCCAGCTACCCCGAAGCCGCCGCGGCCTTCCTGGAGGAGACCAAAAAATCCGTAGAGCGGGAATACCGCCAACTGAAGTACTTGGCAGATCGTCCTTTCTAAGGACGATCTGTTACCGCAGGTTCTGACAGGGGTTTCTATGAAACCCCGAGAAGAACCGTATGCGGGGGCAGATAGACCCTTCTAGGGTCTATCGCTACTGAACTAATAGCCTTCCCTCTTTCAGGGAAGGTTTTTTACCTCTGGTCAAAAAAGCGAAACCTGGGCTACAATTGTCTGTGGCTACAAGCACGGTCGAACAGTATGTTAAAACGATTTATCACCTTCAGAAACCCGATCAATTGGTCCAGACCCAAGCTATTGCCGATAGTCTGAAAGTTACTCCCGGAACGGCAACGGTGATGATTAAACACCTGGCAGCAGAAAACCTCGTCGATTATACCCCTCGTTACGGCGTAACCCTAACAAAGGGAGGCACGACCATGGCTCTGAGGCTTCTAAGGTATCATCGTCTTATCGAAACCTTCCTGGTCGAGGTTCTGGGATACGATTGGTCAGAGATTCATCAAGAGGCCGAGGTGCTTGAGCACGCGGTAAGTGATGTGTTTATTCAGAAGGTAGATAGGTTGCTGGGCTATCCGACCCACGATCCCCATGGAGATCCTATCCCTAACGCTCAGGGAATGGTAACCGAAAATCTAAGCCAAGCCCTTTCTGATTGTCCAGTTCAGACGAAGGCTATTATCAGCAGGTTTGAGGATACCAGTCCAAATACCCTGGGGCTTATGGCCGACGAAGGGCTAGGATTAGGAACGTCGATTCGGGTTATCGCATCCAGCCCCTCAGCGGGGGTTCTTACTCTGGAAGGACCTAAGGGTTCTATAACACTTAGCCTTCAGCTAGCTCAGACCATTCGGGTCGTTTTGTAGGTGGTGACCACTTAGAACCCTACCCTCTCGACGAAGGCAAAAGCGTCCTTCTTAAGCACCTCAAGACTCCGTTGCCAAACAAATCCAGCGGGCAAAGCCACCAAAAAATTCCCAAAGAATGGAACTTTTTGAACCTTTTCCGGGGTGAGATAGTCCAAAAGTCGATCGTAGCGTTGGGCATATCCCCGAAAGCTATGGGTCCAAAGGGATTTTCGAGTTACCCTATTATCCCGGTCAATAATTACCATAGGAAGGCGCCCATCCCAGAGATACGGCGCCTGGACCAGCTCTTCAATTCCATGCATCGAGGTATTCGCGTTTGTAGAACACCCAGCAAAAAGCAGGTAAGCCCGCTGGTTTCCCGCCGGTGCTGTAAGCCGAGCAAAGGGAGAGTTAGGGCCCAGAGGCGTCTCATCGAGTATATGCCCGTATAGATAGTAATCCAAATATGAACCCCACCCACTCACCGAGTGGGTGGGACACAGGCTTCGACCCAGGGAATGGTCGGCTCGGAAAGTCTCAGATAGAAATCCTACGCAAGACTGGGTCAAGACCTCATCGAATACCGGATTCCTTTCTCCAACGTACTCGTAACTCAATGTTGGAACCAAAAGAGTTCCCGAAGGCCCTAAGTAGGACTCAAAGGCCCTCCAGATCTTTTGTCCCGCGCCTTCCCGGGTATCTCTAGACCCAGGAATACCAAGACTTCGAAATCCTGTGTGGACAAGAACTACATCTCCAGGTCTTATTCCGCACGCTTCTAGGCCTCGGTGGACCATTGCCTCTATCCAACCTTCAAAATCGACGGGAACTTCGCGTTTCATATCGAGGGCACCTTTTCGAGAACTATTTCGTTCGTCTACCGAGTACTACCTTTAGGGACCTTCGCTCTCCTGCTCGGATGAGTTCGACGGTCGTTTCTTCTCCCTCGGTCATCGATCGTAGGGCAACAAACAAATGCCGAGGCTGGTGAAGTTCGCGGCCACCGATCGACAATAGGGTATCTCCAAGAACAATACCTACGGCCTCGGCCGGAGAACCCACTTCTACCTGAGTTACAACCAAGCCCGCGACTCCTTCGGCCTTACCGGGAGAGGAACGAAGCCCTAGATATCCGGGGTTAACTGTTCCCTTCATTATAATCGATTGTACGAGATTTTCGAGCTGTCCGTACCCTAAAACTTGGCCGTAAGGTCCTGGATGGGAACTTACTATTCCCAAAAATGCACCTTTGGTACTCACTAAGGCCCCTCCCTCGGTGTGGGGGCCCAGGGTACCGTCGACTTCTATCCAGGGTTTGACGACCCCTCCCCAAGGGTTCTCGCGGACTTCTTGAGTCCGGGCAACCATACCTAAACGAAAGTCTCTATATCCCAGGCTAAATACCAGAGTTCCCGGCGATACATTACCGAGGTCACTCCATCGATCCCAGGAAGAAAAATGGGGTACCTCCAGGACGGCCAGATTATACCGGTTGTCCCAGCCTCGAACCTTCGGAATTGCTGGAGTATCCTCGCCGTGAATGACTTCAAGTCTTTCAGGATTTTGAAAAGGGTAGGAAACCGTAATTACCAGACCCTTTTGTTTCCACAGAATACCACTACCTTGGAAGGTCAGGTTGCCGGCTTCGTCCCGCTCTTGAACCCGGACTACTCCCCCCTGGGTAGACGTATACAGTTTTGCTAGTTCATCGGAATAGGCTTCTAAACTCATTGTGATCCTCCTGGTAAGAGGATGGTGAACTTCGAGAGAAAAAAATAGCTATCCTTTTGGCCAGGGTTTCTAAACTTCGAGGAAGCCTTCCCGGGCTGCAAGTATCACCAATTCAGCCCGGTTCTGGGCTCCGAACTTGGTCATAAGATTTGAGAGGTGGAATTTTACCGTGGGAATGCTCAACCCAAGGACATCGGCTATCTGTTTTGTTGCAAGGCCTTGGGCGGCGAGGTCGAGAACCTCTTGTTCTCGGGGGGTAGGTATTCTTACCCCTTCGCTGTTTTTTGGAGGTTGGAAGTTTTCTAGAGGATACATTCCCATGGTCAGTCCAAACAGCCCAACTGCAACGGTCCGCGAGTTCGGATTCCGCAACCATATATTAGGTACCAATGGGTGCCACAAAAACGGCCCGTCGCCCAGAAAGAGTATTCCCGACCAATCGCCCCTTGGCCGACCTTCACTTCCATCACTCAACAGTAGGGGGGCAGAAAGTGTTACGTCCTCTAGTAGATACCTAAAATCCTCAAACAATTTCAAAGCCTCATCGACCAGCTCGGACCACGGGGATTCGGGTTGTATGTTTGAATGAACCAATACCCCAGGAGTATTAATGAGAGGTACCCCAAGTTTCGGGTTTGCGGGTGAAGTTTTTTATATAGATTCTCCGGCGAAACCGCAGGGCCGACCAGTCTTCGTCGAGGGCAACCTGACGGACGGGTTCGAAACCAAGGTCCTGGAGGGGTTTCCACCCATGGTCCCGATCGATTTGACCGGCATACATCTTTGAACTTTTTTTAGGATAGGCAAACCAGAGGACCTGGTCCGCTTGGAAGAACTGGCCCGCCACCCGGGCCCATTGGGAAATCTCATCGGAATTTTGTACAAGAACAAGGGCACAGGTCAGGTCATCGGTCCATTTTTCGACCACCGGGCCCTCCTGCGCCAGAAGCACTTTGATCTCAGTAACCACAAAACCAAAGTATCCAAGGGCCTCGTAGCCCTCGTTGCTCTTTTGTCGTTGGAGTTTTTTTGAAAGTCCAACTCGAACGGCATCCATACTAATTACCTCACTTTTCGGTCATAACCCATACGCCTTTCCAGACCTCGGGCGAGGCGATATCGCCGTATTCCTGACGCAACTTTGTACATTTCGCCGAATAGTGCTTTGAGGCTGGGTCCTTTGAGGCGAGGGTGTCGAACTCCAACTGGGCTCGGGCGAAATTTCCTTGGTAGAAAAGCTTTAGAGCCAACGAAAATTTCTCGTGAAGTTCTTTATTGTGATGGGCTTGTTCTAGGGTAAGTGGTTCATACACGACTACCGGTTCGGCTCGGCCGACCACTGCAACCCGAGAAAGTTCTCGCGTTGGGAAGGCCGCTCGAGTTGCGTCGAGAGTTGCTTGGGATATCATGGTGTAGGTTCCAAATTGCTTGTTAATTCCTTCGAGGCGAGCGGCGAGATTGACCGCGTCTCCCAGCATTGTGTAGTCGAATCGGGTCCGGGACCCCATGTTCCCTACAACTGCAGGACCGGTATTTATACCAATACGCATGAAGAGGTCTTTGCCAGTGCGTTGAGCGAAGACCGGACGCAATCGGGCCAACTCGGTCTGACACGCAAGGGCAGCCCGTACGGCCCGTTGGGCGTGATCTTCAAGAGGCAGGGGAGCATTCCAGAAAGCAATAATGGCATCACCTTCGTACTTGTCGATGGTCCCTCCCTCCCCCTGAATAATATCGGTCATAGCCGAAAGGTATTCGTTTAAGAGGGAGGTTAGATCCTCGGGCGATAGTCCTTCGGAAAGACTGGTAAATCCTTGCAGATCGGAAAAGAATATCGATAGCTCCCGTCTTTCTCCACCTAACTTGAGCTTGTCGGGGTTCTCGATAAGTTGTTCGATAACCGCAGGGCTGAGGTACTGACGGAAAGCATTTTTAATGTATCGTTTCTGGCGTCCTTCGGAGGCATAGTTCAGTACCGTGGCTCCCACAAGAGCTCCAATCGATGCCACCGTCGGTAAGACGATTGGAAACCAGATTCCAACCAGATACAGACCAAGGCCCAGGGCCGTTGGCAGCACGGTAAATCCAAGAATAAGGCTCACATTCCCAATGGACCCAGAAATAAGGGTAATACCCAAAGCTGCAACCAAGGCAAAAATCACCCCAAGAACAATTTCGCCAACCCGGGAAACGGGGGTAATAAACTCGCCAGTCAACAGATTGTCCAGCAAGGCAGCGTGAACCTCTACCCCAGGAACAACTGGGCCCAAAGGGGTTGGTCGAAGATCCAGAAGTCCGGGGGCGGAAAATCCGAAGAAGACGTACTTTCCCGCCAGCTCGTCAGGAGAAATAAGTGGTTCGCCCCCCTCCAGGAGTTGGAGTTCACTTTCGATAATTGCCGCAGCGTTTATTGCCTGGTGGGTGCTGGATTGGGTTCGGTAACGGAGAACTGCCCGGCCGCGGTCATCGATAGGCATCTTTTTACCATCTAAGCGGAAGGTACCAGGCTCGATAGACATTTCAACCGGACCATCGGCTCCTACTACATAGGCTGCCAAGGCAAGGCCGGGAAGAATTTGGTCGTCGAAGAGTGAAAAGGGAGTTCCTCGGCGATAGACCCCATCGGGATCTTCGGGGAAACGCACCGATCCTACACCGGCGGCGGAAGGTAACAAATCGTCATTAGGAAAAAGCACAGAAGAAAACTCCAGGCTCGTCGCCCCCATACCGTCGGTTGTACTTAGCCAGCTGGAAAGGCCAGGAACGTCGCCCAGTAGGGGATTGGTTAGGGTGTTCCATTCGGTTTGTCCCCCCCCATCGGTAGTCCCTGAGGCAGCCAAAATTCCCCGACCGTAAGCGGACAACGCATCGGCAAAGGCCATATCATCATACACCCCGTAGAGCGAGGGGTCGGCAAAAATAACATCGTACACAAGGGCCTTTGCACCAGCCCGATCTACGAACTGGGTTACCGCTCCGTACAGCTCCCGGGGCCAAGGCCAGGCAATGCCCAGTCCTTCGCTGGCCCAGTCCAGGCTCTGTTGATCGAGTAAAATGAGCACGATATCGTCGGTAGCCACCGAGGGCTCGGCCAGGGCTCGGACCCGGGCGTCGTAGGTTCGAAGTTCAAATCCCTCAAAAACCCCCGCAACCCCTAACAAAACAACAAGAACTCCAACCGCGAGGCCTACCCCGAGGGCCCGTAGAATTCGTGTCCCCATACTTAGATTCTCCCGGTCGCCCGGGCGAATCGAGACTGGGCTACTCCTCGATTAAGGCTTGGCTGACGGAAGTTACCAATTTCTCGGCGGACGTCGGCAATTCGGGTCGAAGGTTCGGGGTGGGTCTTAAAGAAACCGGGGCCACCCTGTTGGTATACTTTCTGCATCTCTTCGAGAACTCGAATAAGACCGTTTGGATCGTACCCAACAGCCTTGAGGATTTCGACCGCAGCTTTGTCGGCCTCGGTTTCTGCAGAACGGGAGTAACCGCTGGTGACCAGGGTCTGGGTGATATCATTGATAGAATCGCCGAAGGTCTCGGTGAGTTCTGCTATCTCCGATGGGGCCGCCAGTTCAACCGCGGTCAGGGCGACACTGGAGAATGCCGAGGTAAGGCGGGAAGACTCGATAGCCTTGAGACCGTGTTTGTACTGAATGTGCCCTATTTCGTGGGCCAAGATGGCGGCCAAATCGTCTTCGGACTTGGCCAGCCGAATCATTCCTCGACTAATGAGGATGTGCCCGGCGGGGGTCGCGAAGGCGTTAATCTCGTCGGTATCCATTATCAAAAATCGATACCCCAAAAAGAGTTCGGGCCTTTGAGAAGCCAGGGCGAGGCTTTGGCCCAATTGATTGAGATAGTCGTTCGCCTGGGCGTTATCGTAGGGGGCGTATTGGGAAAGGATGGATGCAGCTACTGCCCGGCCAATATAGTATTCCTGCTCGGGGGTAATGTCTTCGGCCGACCGTTGGATCGCCTCGCCACTTGCTGCTATTGAACGAGCCTGGCTATCGCTAATGATACCCATCTGCGCCCCTAGTCCCGCCCCCTCGGAAAGTATTGAGCCCATAGTCGCACAACCACCAAGGATTACGATCATTATAAGAAGTATGGAAAGAAGGATGTTTCTCATTGGGCACCTCCCTCGGCCAAGGGCGAACCAAGATCCCCAAGAAAGTCGTTAATCGACTCGTAATCTACGAGGAAGGTTTCCATTTCATCGACCCAGGTATAGTCCATGTCGTTGGCCGAACGATACTCGGCCTCGACCTCGCTATTAAATCCGCGCCCCGCTAGGGCAACTTCGTTTGAGGTTGCAGCCCGGTCTACGTCAGCCGCCCCGGCCTGGAGTACAATTTCCTGGGTTGTAAGGGCCGAAGCACTAACCCAGCCCTCGGAGGACCCAAACCGAACTTGAAACCACGAACCCGCCTCTCGAAGTACAATTACCTTGTCCCCGTAGGTAAGGTCTATTACTACCGGGGCAAGGAAACTATTGCGTTGACGCATTTGGGTTTCTCTGACCTGAACACTCATAGTTCCTGTATTCTGCCCAAAAATAGGAAAAACCATTAGGCTAAATACACTAAATACCAATAATCTACAAAAAATTGCTTTCATCTAAGCCTCCCGTAAGTATATAATGGCCTATGAACGCCAAAACAGCGATGCTCGCTATAGAAGGATCGCCTGATGCTATTATAGTTCAAACTGACGATATTATCCGCTATGCAAACGTCGCTGCCGCAGAGCTTTTTGGTAGTTCCAGCGCTCAAGCCCTGGTTGGATTATCGTTCTTCGAACGTATTCACCCGGATTTTCGTAAAGACGCTCAAGAGCGAATTCAAAAGCTCTTCGACGGAGATCCTTTCTATCCTAAAGTAGCCGAAAGACTGTATTTACAGCTAAACGGTCGGCCTATATGGGTAGAGACCATTGGGCAAGTTATTGAATATGAAAACCGAAAAGATACCCTGATCTACCTACGAAATGTCGAAAACCGAAAAAGACTACAAATGGCTCTCGAACAAGAACGAAACCTCTATGAAAGGATTCTCAATTCGATTCCCGTTCTTGTCGCCCGGAGTACCTTAGACAACTACACGTTCTATGTAAATGAAGAATTTACCCGAGTACTGGGGTGGAAGGTCCAGGACAAGAACAAAAGCGTCTTCGACCAGTGTTTTCCCGACCCGACCTATCGAAAAATGGTTGCAAACTATGTGGCCCGTCATTCGAAGGAATGGAAATTGCTTCGGGTTCAAAGTGAAGACGGTTCAATAGTCGAAAGTCGTTGGTCTATCGTTCACCTCGACGATAATACAATAATATCTCTGGGAATCGATGTTCGGGAACACCTCCAGTTGGGTAGACAGGTCCAAGAACTCCTCCAGGAAAAAGAAATTCTCTTGCGAGAAGTGCACCACCGGATGAAGAATAATCTGGCGACTATGACCAGCTTACTCACGATCCAGGCCGAGATGACCGAAAGCCCCGAGGCTGCAATTGACCTCTTGAACGCCCGAAATCGAATACAATCGATGACCCTCTTGTACGAGCACTTGAACCGGTCGGGAGAGCCTCAGAAAGTGAATCTGGCCGATTACCTGCCCCAGCTTTCTCAGGATATTATTACCGTTCTCGAGGCCACTCTGAGTCTACGACTGGAAAGTCAGGTCGACCTTATCGAAATATCGCCCGCCCGGGCCTCACTTTTGGGAATAATTGTAAACGAGATTATTACGAACGCCGTTAAATACGCTTTCCCCAATCAAAGGCAGGGAATTATTACAATGTCGTGCCACTTGGTAAATTCGACAATTCAATTGATGGTTGGGGACAACGGTATCGGCTGCGGGGACTTTATAGCCCACTCGCCAGGATTGGGAACGAACCTCATTTCTATGCTCACCGAGCAGTTGGAAGGTACTCTTATTATTGAGGGGACCGAAGGCACTCGCTACACAATTACGATTCCTGCCCGGGACTAAAGGCCTTTAGGTTCCCAGGGCCTTTCGAATTTCTTGCATCATTGCATCGTAGGGATAGGCCCCTTGGAGCCGCATAACCGATTTTCCACCCTTGAAGAGCATGATTGTGGGAATACTGGATATGTTAAAATGTCCCGAGACCTGGGGCTTCTGATCTACATTGATTTTAACTGTAAGGATTTTCCCTTTCAGGTCTTTGGCTATTCGGGCTACCACCGGTGAAACCATTTTACAGGGCTGGCACCAGTCGGCATAAAAATCGACCAGAACTGGAAGCTCCGATTCTTGTACAAGGGCAAAGAACGACTTAGGTAGGGTTGAAGAGGAGGGTGATTTTTCCATAGGGGTAAAATACTAACTCTTCTAGCGACCGTCGATATCTAGGTAGCGAGAAACCAAATCTCGAAGGGCAGCCGAAGAAATCGGCTTACTCAAAAAGTCGTCCATTCCCGCTTCTAAACAGTGGTTCTTTTCTTCTTGCTCGGCACCTGCGGTCAAGGCCACGATCGGAGTTCTGATACCTTTACCCGTGAGCTGCTCCCTGTGCCGAATCTGGCGAGTGGCTTCCAGTCCATCAACGTCGGGCATTTGAACATCCATCAAGATCAAATCAAAGGCCTTTAGGCTCCAGGCCTCTATCGCTTCTCGTCCATTCGTGGCTTCGGTAATGTCTACAGAACGAGCCACCTTAGCCAGGAGAGCCTTTATGAGAATCATATTAAGCGAAACATCCTCTGCTATGAGAACCGTGGGCCGTTTTTGGAGTACATGCTTTTCTGCCACTTTTTTGGAAACATCAAGATCGATTTTCTTGACCGGGAAGCTTGGGAGTTGAACTTCGAGAGAGAAAAAGAAGACAGATCCCTTTCCTAATTCGCTTTCGACCTGGAGGGTACTACCCATTTTTTCGAGTAATCGCTTGGAAATTACAAGGCCTAGACCGGTACCACCGTACCTCCGAGAAATGCTGGGGTCCGCTTGAGCAAAAGCTTGGAAGAGCCCTTGAACCTGCTCGGGGGTCATACCAATTCCCGTGTCCCGAACTCGAAAGTCCAAGATTCCAGCCTCAGAACCCAATGGCTTGAACTCTACCGAAAGCTCCACCCTTCCTGTTTCTGTGAACTTAATTGCGTTAGAAAGCAAGTTCAGAAGAATCTGTCGAAGTCTGGTCGGATCCACCACCACCCTTTCGGGAACATTATTTGCCGACAGAAACACCGGAAGGTCCTTCTTTTTGCCCAGAAAATGGACGATTCCCAGGGTCTGATCCAGAAACTCTTGAAGTTTTGTATCGAGGTATTCCAACTCCATGGCCCCAGCTTCGATTTTTGAGAAGTCGAGAATGTCGTTGATAAGTTGTAGGAGAACTTCACCGGAGGTATGGGCGTGGTTTACGTAGTCCCGTTGGAGCGGGGAAAGAGGTGTTTCCCGAAGAAGCTCGGTAAAACCGATGATTCCGTTCAGCGGGGTACGAATTTCGTGGCTCATATTAGACAAAAACTGGCTCTTGGCTTGATTCGCAGCTTCTGAAGCCTCCATTGCTTTTCGAATACGTGTTCGGTGGTGGCTGAATAGAAAAGTGGCTATATTGAGGGTCAAGTACAAAAGCGATAATACTGAATAAAGCACTCTTAATTGTTGACGTAGAATAATAAAGCGGTCGGTTATACCCAACGAATAATAGTAACCCACCGGAGTTCCACTGATGTTCCGAAGACTCAAAAAATGGACAATGACGTCGTGCCCTGGATAGGACAAAAGAAGAGAAAAGTCTTCGTTTTTCGGAAGGTGTTCGGTAGCCTCTCGACGTAAACGAGGGTAGAAGTCTCCAATATCTATTCCCTGTTGAAGCAGAAGGGAATTCTGATCGAATACCGCCTCGTAAATTTCCCGGTCGAACACGTAGTCTTCGGATATGGGGCTATCGATATAGTTAGCTTGATATTGATCAAAAACAAGACCTTCTACGACTGATCGGGAAATAAGAAACATCGTACTTACCAGGGGGCTAAGGTTGTTTACTACCCCAACAATACTTCCTAAAGATGCAGATATTTCGACCGAACCCAGATGAAAACCGTCATAAAAAAGGGGATACACAAATCGGTAGCCGTTATAGATTCGACCTTCTTCGAACCCCCAAACGGATCGCTGCTCTTGATTGGCAATTCGAATAGAATCTCGTATAGCAAAAAGGTTATCCCCGTAGTTCTCGGGGGAGTGGAACCGGGCAAAACTATCCCCGTTAGCAAACTGAAAATGAAGCTGACGAAAGTCGTAGTCTTGCAGGGTCCGATATTCTTGTTCAAGGTTCTTGAAAAGTTGTTCTCGTATTACCGCTCTTTCGTTTTCCTGGGCCTGGGTTGCTTGGGCCACAAGGCCTAGGACCTCCGGGGTATTGATAACTTGGTCGAAGATGAAGTTGGAGAAAATTTCGTAGGTATTCAGGATTGTACGTATTTCTGCATCGAAGGACTGGCGTTCTTCTGTATAGCTAGCTTGGATTATACTTTCGCGATTGCGTTGAAGAATGAGGATGGCACCCCCGAATAAAAGGGTACTTAGGAGCAATAATAGAATCCAATACTTGTAGTTGCGCATGTTTTACCATTCTCATAGACTATCTTAGAAATGAAAAAACCCAGCATCCTCTTCCATCGATCTTCCCTCTACGTACTGGCCTTTATCCTACAATTTGCCGTGATGGTTGGGGCTATCGTCCAATTTCAGAATCGTTTTTACATTTTCTACGGTCTAAGTGTCCTTACTAGTATAGTTATTATCGTCTTTATTCTCAACGGAACCCGGAATCCGGCCTTTAAAATCGCCTGGGTCACGATTATTTTGATTGTCCCATTTTTTGGAGGACTCATCTACTTTTTTTTGGGTCGATATAAAAAACACAGTCGGCTGAGTCGGGGGCTGGCCAAATCAGCTCAAAAAAGGCGAACAGCTAGGGTTGAGAATCTGGAAGAGATGCTTCAACTAGAAGCCCGAAGCTCAAAGGCTGCCCGCCAGGCCCACTATTTGACCAATTACGCCGGTGCAACCCTGCATAGGGGCACACGCACAACCTACCTACCAACCGGTGAAGCAAAGTTTACTCGCCTCCTGAAGCGGCTTGAAGAAGCTCGGCAGTATATCTTTTTAGAATACTTCATTATCGAAGAAGGGCTCATGTGGAATTCAATCTTGGAGATTCTGACCAGGAAGGTTACCGAGGGGGTTGACGTTCGAGTTATGTACGACTATGCCGGATGTATTGCCAAATTGCCCCAAGACTTTAATACAAAACTCGAGACCCTGGGTATAAGGGTTGGGGTATTTAATCCCTTGGGTGTTTTTTTCCGGTCGACAATGCAACATCGAGATCACCGAAAGATCGCGGTTATAGATGGTCTGGTGGGGTTTACCGGGGGAATCAATCTAGCCGACGAGTACATAAACAATATTGAGTTACACGGTCACTGGAAAGATACGGCTATAGAACTCGAGGGTCCGGGGGTGTGGAACCTTACACTCATGTTTCTTCATCTCTGGGATTTCTTGCGAACCGAAGAACGGCCGTACCTGGCCTATCGTCCGGCCTACCCCGAAACCTCTACCGAAGATGTAGGCTGGGTCATTCCCTACGATGATAGCCCCCTCGACGACGAGAGGGTTGGTGAAAATGTATACCTAAACCTTATTTCCCGGGCTCAAAACTACGTTTCGATTACTACTCCTTACCTGATTGTGGATAACGAAATGATTACCGCCCTTTCTTTGGCGGCAAAAAGCGGAGTGCAGGTTTCGATTATTACGCCCCGGATTGGGGACCGCCGGTTCGTTCACGAGGTAACCCGAACCTACTACCCCAGCCTCATTCAAAGTGGGGTTCGAATCTACGAATACCTACCGGGGTTCATCCATTCGAAAAACTTCGTGGTCGACGACCAGTATGGAGTTGTCGGAACTATCAACATGGACTATCGAAGCCTCTTCTTCCATTTTGAATGTGGGGTCTGGATGTTCGATACCCCGGCAGTAGCGCAAATGAAGGCAGATTTTGACGCTGTCTTGGGTAAATGCCAGGAAATAACCCTCGAAGACCTGGACCGATTTGGGATTATTCGAAAAATAGCGGCTAATCTATTGCGACTCTTCTCGCCCCTGCTCTAATTCTATTACTGGCTTTGCATAAAGGCTTCAAAAAGGTCGAAAAGTATTGGGTCAATCTTGTGATGCTGGACGATAAATTCTTCTCGAATTACCTTTAGGGCTTCCTCGGGACTTAAGGGTTTACGGTATCGCCTATTCTTGTCGGTCAAGGAATCGAATACATCGACAATTTCTAGAACCTTCGCAGGAAAGTAGCTAAGGGCCTTAAAGTCTAACACTTCTTCGATACTGTAAGCGATACACGCACTAAGCTGGGCCTTGGGATTCGACTTCTGATACGTTGCCAAGAATTCCCGAAAATATCCGTACCCTGCGGGATCGCCGTAATACTCGTGATGGTACCCCGTAATAAGAGCGGCCTCGCGAGTATAGGTTGTCTTGTTTATGATGGCTTGATAGCCTTTTTTGACGTGGGCAACGACGGTATCTCGATCGTAGGCTGCCTCACCCTCGTGGTACTCAATGTCGTCGACCTTCCCGATATCGTGTACTAAGAAACCAACCCCAAATTTATTAATCTCCTGATCGCTCAGGGCGCGAATGCCCCCAAGAAAGACCCTTTCCATGGTGACGTGGTCTTCGTGTAGATGGGGCAAGAGGGTTCGGTAAAAGTCTTTGTATTTACTGTTGAACTTAACCCGAAGCTTGTTCGCAATACTGGAGGTTGTAACCATTCGATTGTAAAAATGGAGGAAGGTAAAGGCATTCAAGAAGACTCGGGTCATGTGTTGGACGACAGTACCATTCGACTTCTGAACCAAAGCGGCCATCATTTCGTCGTCCAGGACCTCTTGGGCCTGGATAAGTCGCGAGGTACTGCGAATGAGTTCTTCCGTGTTTTCAACTACTTTCTGGGTGTACGACTGGGCGGTGTCGTCGTCCATACCTATGGCGTCTTGGATTGCTACCTGATTAACGATGGCTGCATCCCGGGCACTATCTACCAAAACTTCCATTCGTTCTACCGGGTCTGGGGGTTTATTGTGCAGGGCCTCATCGACCCGAGACTTGTACCGAGCCAAAAGTTCGTAGCGTTCTTCGGGGCTTAGACTTTTAATTGCCTTGTATTCATCGCCAAAATTGGGCGGAACCACCGAAGGGTCGGAACTTACCTCTTTTTGTGTACTCGGGGTGATTTGGGGCTCGGGAGCCTTCGGTGGAGTACCGGGGAGCGGGCCCAGGCTGTGGGCAGATCGGTCGGTTACCGCAAAAAATTCCTGCATGACCCCCACCGTCTCTTTGTCGAGGTAGTACTTCCAACTTTGGCCGGATTTACGCCAAAACATCGGGTCGTTACCGTGCAAGGCCTTGAGGCGAACTTTTTTTACCGTATTTTTTTCCAGGTGCTTGGCATAGACGACCTCGTCGGCCTGGAGTAGGTACGATAGAGCCCGGGAATCCCGTTGAATCACCTGCGAAAATTCGACCAAGGTCATAGGTTGAGCATAACCCTTGAAAATGGAAATTGCAAAGGTTCATCCCAAGAAGTACCAAAATTCTGCGGAGTAGAGTATAACTAAGATATGAAGACGATCTTGCTCGTAGAAGATCAGAGGGTTATTGCCCTCGTAGAAAAAGCATTATTAGAAAAAGCAGGGTACACGGTCAACGTTGTAGAAAACGGCGAGGAAGCAGTAAGGGTTGCCCTGCACTCGTCGGATATCGATCTTATTCTTATGGATATAGACCTGGGCCCCGGCATAGATGGGACCCAGGCTGCCCAACAAATTCTTGCAGAACGTACCCTTCCTATCGTTTTTCTGTCTTCGCATACCGAACCAGAGGTTGTTCAAAAAACTGAAGGTATTACCTCCTACGGGTACGTAGTGAAAAATTCCGGGGACACCGTATTATTGGCCTCTTTACGAATGGCTTTTCGGTTGGCCGAGGCCGATAGGGAACTAAAAAAGTCGCAAAAAAAACTGGAAGTAAGCGAACAGCGATTTCGAACAGTCATGGATTCAATGCAGGACATTGTATTTACTTTGGATACAGAAAAGCGGCACACCGCGGTCTACGGCCCGTGGGTTGAACGGCACGGCCTCGAGGCCGAACATTTTTTAGGAAGAACTTTCCAAGAAATTCTTGGTCCCGAAGCTACCCTACCCCACGACCAAGCCTTTGACAAGGCAATAGCTGGAACCTTTACTATCTATGACTGGCAGGTGCCCTCAGCCGACGGGACTCGGTACTTTCAGACCTCTCTGTCTCCAATTAAGAACAGCGATGGAAAGGTCGAGGGAGTCGTTGGAGTTGGTCGAGACATAACGGACCAGGTTAGGGCCACCGAATCCCAGAAGAAAAGCGAAAGTTATCTACAAACTGTCCTCGATACTACTCTGGTGGGATTTTGGATTGTTACCCCCGAAGGACGATTGAGTCACGTTAACAAGGCCTACTCGAAAATGTCGGGGTACTCAATCGCCGAACTAGAAACAATGGTCATCAATGACCTGGAGGCTATCGAAGACCCAGTAGCAACCATGGAACACCTGGAGAAAATAAAATCCAGGGGTTTTGATATCTTTGAAACCAAACATCGTCGGAAAGATGGTTCGTTTTTCGGCGTTGAGGTTTCGGTTTCCCGGTTCGATACGGGTAAAGACCTCCAACTTATTTGCTTCTGTAACGATATTACCGAGGCCAAAGCCTTGCGGGCAGAGGTTCAAAGGCGCAGTGAGATTCTCGATAAACTCTCTCACCAGTTACCTGGAGCGGTATACTTGTATCAGCTGTTCCCCGATGGCCATTTTTCGCTACCTTTTGGATCGGAAAAATTCTATGATCTCTACGGAATAGACTCCCAAAATTTAAGAGATACTACAGACCTGGTTTTCGAGCGCATAATTAGCGAAGATCGAGAGAAAATCCGTGACTCAATCCAGTATTCGGCCAAGACCATCGAAATTTGGGAGGAAGAATACCAAATACTACACCCTTCTCGGGGAAAACGTTGGCTCAGAGGCAGCTCACAACCAGAACTACAAGGGGACGGAAGTATTCTCTGGTACGGTTATATCGAGGATGTAACGGAATCGAAAAACATAGAGCAATCTATTTGGGAAAACCAGGAGCGATGGCACATCGCCCTCGATAGCGCCGGAGCAGCAATTTGGGACTGGCACCCCCAGGACGACAGTATCTTTCTTTCGGCCAACTTCTCTGAACTTCTGGGGTACCAATCGGGCGAACAAAGCGCCAGCTTTTCTGAAATTCAGGCCCTTTTTCACCCCGATGACCTGCCTGTAGTACTCAAGGCAATGGACGAGTATGGCAACAGTTCGACATCCATTTTCGAATATCAAGCCCGAATGAAAAGCAACTTAGGTGGGTGGAGGTGGATTCTTGGCCGAGGGAAGGTTCTCGAAAAAGATACCCAGGGAAATGCCCTACGCATTATTGGGGTAACTACCGATATATCGGAACTGAAGGACGCTCAGGCTCGGATAGAACAGTTGCTCCAGGAGCAATCGACCCTCCTAAAAGAAACTCACCATCGAATCAAAAACAACTTTGCCTCCGCCGAATCGCTCTTGAACCTTCAGACCCATACAAACACGCCCCCCGAAGCCCGGGAAATTATCGATGGGGCCCGATCACGAATTAGTAGCATGCGTATCCTTTACGACAAACTAGTCAATACGGAAAACTTTGAATGCATACCTCTCCAGGCTTACCTTACCGAGCTTGTTTCTACTATCGGTAAGGTCTATATACATTCTCAGAATTTAAACCTTGAGACAGATATCGAGCCTTTGGACATAAGGTCAAAACTGGCCTTCCCCTTAGGCGCTATCGTCGTAGAGCTGGTTACCAACAGCATTAAATATGCCTACCCCGAAGGGAAGACAGGAACTATTCGAGTCTCGCTTACCCTCGATGGATCTACAGCCGTTCTCGAGGTTTCTGACCACGGCCAAGGATACGACCCCAAAAAAACGACCGGCCGGTCGGAAAGCCTTGGACTCACCCTGGTAAAAATGATGACAACCCAGATTCGGGGGACCCTCGCATCCGAAGCAGTTCCTGGAAAGGGAACTAGAACAGTGGTACGGTTCGAGGTCTAGATCGTTCGTTGGGATCCGACTAGGTCGAAAATACCAAGAACGTCGCACTTAAGGGGGGAACCTCAAACCTATCAAACTGGGTCTCATCGAGGGTGTATTTTGCCCGGGTTTTCTTTTTTTCCCACTTAAACACCAGGTCCTCATCTGCCGGTATGCCGTTTATCAGAAGCCGACTACCGTCGAAGCCACCTTCACCCTGCAACACTATCCGAACGGCCGTCTTCGGTCCGCCTTTGAAAGGGCCAAGGGAGTAGGGCTTCTCTCTATCAAGGTGTATGAGTAACTCGGTGGTAGTTCTTTGATTTTTATGTCGGTAGATTCGGAGGGATTTGGGAAGTCCCTGGCCATCAGGGAAGGTTGGCCGATCGTACACCTGGGGGCCCATAAGTTTCTTCCAAAGGAAGCTTGCGTAGTAGTCCGGTCGGGGTCCGAAGGTATCCTGGTCCAATAGGCCATAACGGGCTCCCACCAGGGACTGACGAAACACCTTTTGTACCCCTTCTCGAGCGAGTAGCCCTAGTTCGTCTAACCACCAAAGGGTCGACACGAAGGTATCCGATAGACCGGGTTCACCGCCGTAGAGAGCGTGGGCAGTTTCGGTTACCCAATTCTCGGTCTCGGGCAATCGGGTAAGATCCTTCTTCACTTCCCTATTCCACCGAGCAACCTCATCCAATCGGTCGGGTCGGGTCATGCCAAACTTTGTCGCCTTGCGTAGCCGAAAGCCACCCATGCTGGACTGCTGGGGATAGTAATGCCACGAGACCGCCGAGAGGTAGGCTGCCCCAGGACTTCGACACAGGTACTTTAGAATAGGAAAGGGCTCGCCAATCGTGGGCCAAAACGCCGAGGCCGGACCAACAAGCCGAGCTCCCGGATGAACCCGTCCAATAAGCTGACCAAATCGAAAAAAGTCCCGGGCATATTGGCCTGCCCTTACTCGATGACGAAGCCCATGAAAGAACGGAAACCCATTCACTTCGTTCCCCAGCTCCCAGGCGGCGACGGGTATACTTTTTTTCAAGGTATAGGCCACCAGCCGAAGGGCGTTGTCGGGAATCCATGCACCTTTTGAGTCTCGATCTCCTGGTCCCGCACTGAGGGTGAACAAAAGTTGGGTGTTTGTTACCTGGCAAAAGTCGGCAATGGCTTGCCATGTTTTCTTCGTGATCTTGTAGAAGGACTCATCAATCAATTGATCCTTTTCTGCCGGCCCCTTGTCCAAGGCAGTCCAGGTTGGCAACCGATGCTCCCAGGAAGCCCGAGCCTTTTTACCCAGGGTATAGCGAACCCTGTCGGCCTCGGTTCCCCCAATCCGGAGCATTAGGGGACCCAAGGCCCGGGTATATCGAATGAGGCGAGGATCATGTAAATCCAGGGATTGGACACTTTCGGGTGCGACACCCTTAACCAGGCCCTTTTGTTCACCCCACCAACGACCTCCGAGAATAAGTGAGATATCTATAGTACAGGATAGAAAGTCCATCGGAAGAAGTCGATGAGGCGCGGAAGGCCAGGAGAAGAGACTAGGGATGCGAGACCTCCGTAGGCCGAATTAAATACCGAAGAAGAATTCCTCGTAGTCGGTCCAACTCCAGGGGCTTAGACACAAAGTCATCCATGCCCGCGGACAAACACGATTCCCTTTCTTCTTTCAAGGCACCGGCAGTAAGGGCGATGATTGGTAGACGCTGGCCCTTGGGCTGCCAGGCACGAATGAGACGGGTAGCTTCTCGCCCATCCATGACGGGCATTTGCACGTCCATGAGTATGAGGTCCACCGGGTTCTCTTTAATCCACTGCACCGCTTGTTCGCCGTCTTCGACTTCCACAATCTTACCCTCGGGAACAATTTGTTGGAGGTACGAGCGAACCAGCATGCGGTTCATAGGTACGTCCTCGGCTACCAAAATGGTTGGAGACCCAAAAATGACCACCTTCGGGTCTTGGACGTAGGGTAGACGCTCAACCTTTGTGCGGAGATCTCGATGGCCCAGAATTCGGAGGTTTCGAAAGAGGTCGTCGATGGCTGGAGGCTGGGTCATGCGTAGGGAAATTCCAAGCTCCCGCACCTCGGGTTCCAGCCCTTCTGCCTGGGATGCGGTATGAAGGAGAATAATCGGAAGGGTATCTACCCCAATCCCGTGTTCATCCCGCAAGGTGCGTAGGGCCTGTAGACCCTGGGAATCGGGGAGATTACTGTCCCAGAATATTGCCCCGAAATGTTCTCCCGAATTCAGGAGCTCAATTGCTTCGCTTCCGGTATCGCAGGCAAACCAGGGAAGATTGCGAGAATCCAGAATTTTTTGAAGATTTTCCCGGGTTTTGCCCGGTGGTTGAACTAGGAGACAACGTCCCTTCAAACCCAGATCCTGCTCGAAAGGGGAAAGGGGTTCGACAGAGGATGAGAACTCAGCCTCGAAGGAAAACGAGAAGGTGGTGCCCTTCCCTCGCTCACTTTCAAACTGAATTTTCCCGCCCATTTTCTTAACGATTACATCCGAAATAATCAGGCCTAATCCCGTACCCCCGTATTCGCGGGTAGTCGACTCGTCCCCTTGGGAGAAAGGCTTAAAGAGCCGGGCTTGTTGTTCGACCGAAATACCAATTCCCGTGTCCCGAACGGAAAAGGAAAAAACTCCCCGGGTATCACCGGTTTTTCTACACTCTACCCGAAGCTCTAACTCTCCTTCCCGAGTGAACTTTGCTCCGTTACTCAGGAGATTTACCAGAACCTGCTTCAACCGTTGGCCATCGACCCGAACCCGCCCAGGGAGATTCGAGTCTAAATCGAGCAAAATCGTCAGGCCCTTGCCCTCGGCAGAATACCGAACGACTTCGATACTCTCCTTGGCCAGTTGAACCAGATCCGTATCGACGGGGTTCAGCTCGAGCATACCAGCCTCAATTTTTGAAAAGTCCAGGATGTCGTTAATAATATCCATGAGACTACGGCCCGACACCCGGGCATTGTACACGTACTGCCGCTGGGTTGGGGTCAGTTTTGTCCGTTCCAAAAGTTCGGTAAAGCCTAGTACTGCGTTAAGGGGAGTTCGGATTTCGTGGCTCATGTTGGCCAAGAACATACTCTTAGCTTGAGTGGCCCTCTCGGCCTCGGTTTTTGCTTTAGTTAGGGATTCTTGAATTTCTTTGAGCTCGGTTATGTCAACGTAGGAAATAACGACCCCGATATCGGGAATAGGGGCGGCGTTGACAATTATCCAACCGACGTTGTCTCTACCACGGACAACTCCCATTTCTACCCCGTAGACCGGCTGGTTTTCTTTGAGAGCCCGGACACTCGCATACTCCTCGGCGGGCATTGGGCTGCCGTCAGGGCGAATTATATGCCACTCGACCCCATCGATGCTCCTGCCTTCATGGTCTTCGGGTCGTAGGCCCAGAATTTGCATGGCCGCTTCATTGGACTCCATCACCGTCCCTTTGGAATCGGCGATAGTAACCCCTACAGGCAGAGTTTCAAAAAGCGTCCGGAACTTGTTCATACTCGCCTGCTGGGTTGTATTGTCCCGGACAAAGGCGATGTACTTAGTCGAGCCTAGTCGGGTGACCCGAGCGTTAAAGTGGCGAATTTCGTTTCCTAGGGGAAGAGTATAATTGAGCTCGGCAATCCGAAGGTCTCCCCGGACGCCGGCGATTGCTTGTTCGTACTTTTCTACCGCCGAAGGGGGCAAGAGTTGCTTGTACGATCCCCCCAAAAATTCCTTTGGTTCTTTGTAGAGTAGACCATCAGAGGCCCAGAAATCTAAGAACTGCCCCTCCTCGGAAATGACAAAAATTGTGTCGGGTATCGAAGTTACCAAGGCTTCCAAGTAGTCATTCGCAGCCCGAAGAGCCTGTTCATTCTTTTTCCGATCGGTAATATCGCGAATTACGCTTTGAATATGGAGGGGATTTCCATGGAGATCTTTGACCAGGACAACACTGACCTCTCCGTAAACCTCGGTCCCATCTTTTCTGCGAAAAGTGCGTTCGTATAGGGGCACATCTTCCCCGGCCTTTAGCCGATCCAAGACCCCCTTACTCTCTGCAGCGCTAGCCGAGGTCTGGGAAACGAAGATCTGCTGGAGCTCCTCCAGGGTATATCCTAGAAGTTCAACACCCCTTTGATTGGCCGCAATATGTCGGCCATCAAGGTCGAGAAAAAAGACCGCGTCATGGGAGTGTTCGAAGAGAGAACGGAAGGCAAGGTTGGCATTGTCGCTTGTATAATACTCTGAAAACATCGGATTTTGTCTTATCCTTAATGTAGTAGCTCCCAAGAAAAAAAGCGAGCAAGAAATTTTCGATAATTCCTTGTAGTATACGCCCCGGAGGCTCCAGTGCAAAACGAAATAACTCAACCCATCCAATTATTAAATTCCAAAGGAAAAATAACCACCGAGGGCTGGGCCCGATACCCTCTGTGGCAGTACGACCGCCGAGCTATAGGTGCGGGTGCCCTTCGCATTAAGGAGTGGGACTACTATTCGGCCCTGTCTCCGGACCAGGGATTTGGTTTAACAATGACTGCCAGCGACCTCGGGTACGCGGGTCTTTTTGCCCTGTGCTTTCTTGATTTCCGATCTCGAACCTACACCCAAATTGATACCCTAAGCCTCTTGCCCCTGGGTAAAACCGGTTTTTCTCCGGACTCTGATTCGGGCCAGGTTCTTTACAAAGACAAAACCCTTTCGCTCCAGTTTTTATACCAGAAATCTGGCGACGGGATCGCCCGTACTCTGAGCTTCGAAGCCCAGGGAATAAAGGGCGAAATCGAACTGCTACAACCCGCAGACCTGGAAAGCATAAATATCGCTACCTCCTGGGCCGAAAATCGAAGGGCCTTCTACTACAATCGCAAAATTAACTGTATGCCCGCCCGGGGAAGTTTTACCTTTGGTTCCCAGACCTGGAGCTTCGATCCGACCCGGGACTTTGGTGCTCTAGACTGGGGTCGGGGCAACTGGACCTACAAAAACCGGTGGTTCTGGGGTTCCGGATCGGGGTACGTCGATGGAGCGCCTTTTGGATTCAATATTGGGTATGGATTCTCGGATCGAACCCCCGCCAGCGAAAATTGCCTGGTCTACGAGGGCAAAATCCATAAGTTAGAGGATGTGATATTCCACATACCCCCAGGGGACTACATGGCCCCATGGAAATTTTCGAGCAACGACCAACGGTTCGAAATGGACTTTCTACCCCTCATCGATCGCCAGGCAGACACAAACCTGGGCATAATTCGCTCGGCCCAACACCAGGTTTTTGGACACTTTTCGGGTACCGCAACTCTGGATGACGGGCGAAAAATCAAACTGGAAAAGTTCTTAGGATTTGCCGAAGACGTCTACAATCGGTGGTAGTGTGATTTTTACCCTCCACCTTTGGAATATTTTTGCGGCAGTTGGCTTTCTGCTTTTTCTCTACTCCCGTTTCGACTACCTGTGGGACAAACAGCAACCTGGTCAGCTCTTGCTGTTTTTCTTTGGGGGCGTGGTCAGTGTCCTGATCTTGGATGTAATTTGGAACATCTATATCCCCGAGATCTTTTTTCCGATCCTGGTAGAAAATGAGTTTCTCTACCAGGTGTTTATCGTTGGCATATCCGAAGAAACATCCAAGTTTTTAGTCTTTGCGTTTTTGGCCCATGCCTATAGCTCCTTTAAGGAACCCCAGGATGGGGTACTCTTGGGTGCCCTCATCGGTTTGGGGTTTGGATTTGTCGAGAACATGATGTACTTTGGCCGCTACCCCGGCGAAGTTTTTATGTTCATTCGGCCGCTATTGACCTCCCCGGGCCACGCTATTTACGGGGGCATTTGGGGTGGCATCTACTCCCAGGCGGTGTACGCCAACGCCCTAGCCCAGGACCGGCGGGCATGGGGAAATGCCATCTTTGGAATCGCGGTTGTGGCCCTTATTCATGGAATCTACAACTCTGCCGTGGGTTGGGGATGGGTAGGATTTGGTGCGGGCATCCTGGTAGATATCCTTGCCCTGGGGATTTCAACTTGGCTCTTTATCGGGCTCACCGACCTGTCGCCCTATCGGGCCCTACCCCTGGGTCGGGCCGCCCAGGCGGTGCAGAACCTGCGCCGGGGGTTGTGGTTTAACCCCCGCTGCAGTGTGCTCAATCGAAATATGGGGATCTACCTCATGTACCTCGGGAAGTACAAGATAGCGGCTGGGCACCTGACTACGGCCACAGTCGCCAAAAAAATATCCCCGGGTAAATCCGGTGTTGGAAGAGATTATTCAGGATTTGAGTCCCCAAGAGCGTCGAAATTTGGCCGAGAAGTTTCGGTAACGGCAACAAAAATTCCTCATC